>Ga0302320_10004201_pt1 | contig 32795 bp, 25 predicted proteins | sample Bog_T0_3_FD_202130 | JGI IMG/M metagenome (GOLD analysis project Ga0302320, IMG submission 202130) | Peat permafrost microbial communities from Stordalen Mire near Abisko, Sweden - Bog_T0_3 | ecosystem: Environmental > Terrestrial > Soil > Wetlands > Peat | place: Sweden: Abisko, Stordalen Mire... | reverse complement strand
TGAGAGAGATAGGAGGAATGCGCGAGAATTATCGCTTGACAGCGCACAGGCAAAGAGAAAAGCAAAACACAGCCACAAGATCAAAGGCCCCACTCAAGCCAACTGCGGCTTGAATGGGCCTGCCAGCCTAGATCGGCATTGGCTCGGGATAAGGATCGGTTCCAGGGATAAGGTCCGGGTCTGACCCCGGCTGCGGCTCGGGATCGGGCGGTGGCTCTGGAATTGGATCCGGCGGGGTCGGATAGGGATAGGGAGTCTTGCTGGAAATTTGGTTGGCGTCGAATTCCATGCTCAGTGTGATGCCCACTTCAAGCGCAGCGAGAGGAGGTAGGCCCAACATTGCTGTCACTGGGGCAATCTGAGTCAGATTTTTGGAGTCTGCGTGGCGGTTTCATCGGCAATGGTTAAGGTCAAAACATTGCCGAGATGGAGGGCAATGCTTCCCAACGTTTACCCCGAGAAGCACGGCGTGAAGGTGGGACCGGGATGAGGTACTCGCAGAGCCCTAGAGGTGGAACAGAGCAACTTTGGGCAACCCGCGCAGATGTGGGCCAGCTAAGAGTCAGAAGCCCCACTCAAGCCAACGACGGGCTTGAATTGATGGGCCACCCGCCTGTGGGATTGTCCGATGCTTCATCCATTTCTGTAAGCATCTCGAAATCATTAGGACGGGGGCGGGGCGGGTGGCCCACCTGTCTCGGATAGCGACATGCATCTGGGAGGAAAAGACAAGAGCAAGTCCAACTGCAGAAACAACATCATTGCCGAGGTGGAGGGCACTGCTTCCCCACATTTGCGTCGAAAGGCACGACGCAGATGTGGGCCACCCGTCAGCCCGCCCATCAGCCGAACCGAATCGGGTACAACGTCTTGATCATCTACAGCCGCCCCGCTGGATTCTTCTGCAAACTTCTAACTCGAAAGACTAGTGCCAGAAAACGTCTGAATCTACAATCTTGACGTCCGCACGGTTTAACGCGCGCAGCGCGTCCATTTGCGCCTCATTGAGTTCAAAGCCGAAGACATCAAGATTTTCCAGTTGGCGCTGCGGATTTGCGGATTTAGGTGTCGCAACGTAACCGTTCTGCACATGCCAGCGCAGTACGACCTGCGCAGGTGTGCGACCATGCTGCTCAGCAATAGCGAGGATCGCCGGTTCCTTCAGCATCCCACTATTGCGGTCGAGCGGACTCCAAGTCCCAGTAGTGATTCCATGTTTCTTGTGGAGCGAAACCGCGTCCTCCCGCTGGCGATAGGGATCAAGCTGGATCTGGTTGAGTTGCGGGCACAGGCCGGCTGCAAACAGCTTTTCAAGATGCGCAGGCTTGAAGTTCGAAACCCCAATGGATCTGACCAACCCGGCTGCGACGAGCGCCCCCATGCCCTCGAAAGCTTCGACATAGCGATCCTGGTCGGGATTCGGCCAGTGTATAAGAAAGAGATCGATATAGCTCATACCGAGACGGGCCAAGCTTGCTTCGCATGCCTGGCGTACGCCCGTCCGGCTGTGCCATTGCCGATTGAGCTTAGTGGTCAGAAACAGCTGGTCACGCGGTACACCTGCGTCGCGAATACCTTTGCCGACCGCCTCCTCGTTCTCGTATGCTTCAGCGGTATCGACCAGACGGTATCCAATGCTCAATGCGCTACGAACCGCAGCAGTAGCCTCGTCACCTTTGAGTGGCCATGTTCCAAGACCTAGTTGAGGAATGGTCAGGCCATTGCTCATGCGAACTTCTGGAGCTGGTGGAGCCTCAAGAACCTTCATTGTTATCCTCCCGCAACACTTCTTTTGCCGTTCATACGGCGCGCACCGAAATCGATGGCATGGCCCACTCAACGTTCTGTTCTGTTCGTTGAGTAGGGTAGTTTGACCAAGTAGGCTGGGGCACCCGCTTGCCATCCTCAGGGCTTCTTGATGGTCGTATCAATCGGAGCAGCGGGACTGCTTGGGGGAGCATCAGGGTCCCCAACAGCAGGCGCGCCAGTTCCATGGGCTGCAAGTTCATGTTCCAGACTGCGCCGCTTGGCCATGACGCTGTGGTGGCGTCCGTAGAAGAAGTAGATTGCGAACCCGATCAGCAGCCAGATAATCAACCGATACCAATTGCCAACCGGCAAGGAGAACATCAGCAGCAGACACATCAGGATGCCCAAGATGGGCACCAGCGGCACAAACGGAGCACGGAAGGGTCTGTTGGCTTGCGGGTTCGTCTTCCGCATCACCATCACGGCGGCGCAGACGATCACAAAGGCAAACAGGGTGCCGATGTTTGTCATCTCAGCCAGAATACTTAGAGGAAGAAAAGCCGCCGCCACGGCGACAAAGACGCCAGTCAGAATCGTCGATTTCCAGGGCGTACGATAGCGCGGGTGGATCGCGCCAAAGAAGCTGGGCGGTACCAGGCCGTCGCGCCCCATAGCCAGCAGCACGCGCGGCTGGCTCAGCATCATGACCAACAGCACGGAGGTGATCCCCGTCATGGCACCGGCAGCCACGAGATACTGCATCCAGGTCAGCCCCACCCGCCTGAATGCGTCCACGACCGCCGCATCGCGATTAATTTCAGGCGTAGGCACCATTCCGGTCAGCACGGCGGAGACGGCGATGTAAAGAACGGTGCATACAACCAGCGAGACAATGATCCCGATGGGAATATCGCGAGCAGGTTTGCGTGCTTCTTCAGAGTGTACGGAAACCGAGTCGAAGCCGATGTAGGCGAAAAAGATAATTGCCGCCCCGGCAAACATCCCCAAAGGCTCGCCTCCCGTGCCGGTTTTGCCCCACAGGGCGTGGCCGAAGAAACTGATCCCCGAGTAGCCGTAAGGCGCAAACGGATGCCAATTCGCGGGATTCACGTAGAAGGCGCCAATGCCGATGACCATCAGCACGATGACCAGCTTAATGGCTACCATCACGGCGTTGAATCCGGCACTCTCGCGTATCCCTTTGACTAGAACCACGGTCAAAATGAACGTGATCACAATCGCCGGCAGATCGAAATACGACCCCGTGCTCACAAACTGCCCGGTAGCGGGCACGTAATCAATTGGGGCGGTAGCGAAATGTGCCGGTACATGCAAATTGAGCAGCGGAATAAATTCCTTGAAGTGCGCCGACCAACCATGAGCAACCGTTGCGGAGCCAATCGCGTACTCGAGCACCAGATCCCAGCCAATGATCCAGGCGAAGATTTCGCCCAGGGTGGCATAAGCGTAGGTATAGGCCGAGCCGGCCACCGGCACCATGGAAGCAAACTCCGCGTAACAAAGCGCCGCAAACACGCAAGCGATTCCCGACACCACGAATGAGAGCATCAACGCCGGACCGGTGCGGTCATGGGCCGCTTCGCCGGTAAGGACGAAAATGCCGGTGCCAATGATCGCGCCCACACCCAGGGCGCTTAGCTGTACCGGTCCAAGCACCCGGCGCAATCGGTTTTCGCCAACCATTTCTTCCAGCAGCAAGCTGAGCGGTTTCGTTGCAAAGAGTTTGCTGGCCACTTAACGCTCCTCCAATACATCACTCTTGTTTTGGTAACGCCACACGTAATAAACCGGAATGCCAAGCAGCACGATCACCAGGCCCGGCCACGTATATTGGGGCTTATAGATCAACAGAACCACATCGATAAACAACGCCATCAGGATGTAGATGGCGGGTAGCCATGGATAGCCGACGGCGCGATACGGACGCGGCGCGTCCGGACGCGTGCGGCGAAGAACGAAAAGGCCTACCAATGTCAGCACGTAAAAAACGAGAACCGCGAAAATCGTGTAATCCAGAAGCTGTCCGTAGCTTCCGCTGAGGCACAGCAAACTCGCCCAGATAGCCTGCACCATGAGGGAGAGGTGCGGCGTTTTGAAGCGCGGGTGCAGCCTCCCCACCGAATGGAAAAAGAGCCCGTCCCTAGCCATGGCGTAATACACGCGCGAGCCAGCCAGAATCAATCCATTGTTGCAGCCAAAGGTGGAGACCAGGATTGCCAGCGCCATCAACTTGGCTCCGCTTTGTCCCATGATCTGCTGCATGACGGCCGTAGCAACGCGGTCTTCCGAGGCATACTGGATGCCCCTTCCGACGGTGGTGAGGGAAAACGCCTCGCCCCACAACGGAAGCACCAGCAGGTAGATGAAGTTCACCGCTATGTAGATGAGGATGACCGCTCCGGTTCCGATCGCCAGCGAAAGCGGCAGGTTGCGCTGCGGATTGCGAACCTCTCCGGCGGTGAAGGTGACGTTGTTCCACGCATCGGCGGAAAACAGAGAACCGACCTGCGCTACGGCCACTACGGTGATTGTGGAGACCAGCGCGGTGGCTCCGCTGACTCCGACCGGAATCTTATGCAACGCACCGAGGCCGGCATTACGCCAGAAATTTGCGCCGAAATTTGCACTTAGCGCCTCCGGCGTACTCCCGATCCAGATGCCGAGCACGATCAGTCCCAGCAAGCCGGCAATCTTGGCGGTAGTAAAAACTACCTGCACGAAGGCTCCGGTCTTCACGCCAAAAATATTGACGATGGAGAGCAATACGATCATTGCAATGGCAACCAGATTCTGGGTGTTGAGGCCCACGTCCATGTTGCCCAGCACCATAGGCCCGACGTGAATTGCGGGAACTTTCCAGATATGCAGGATCCAGTTGGAAGAGGATACCGTGGGAAGAAAGACTCCGAGAAACTTTCCGAAAGCAACGGCGACTGCCGCGATCGTGCCGCACTGGATCACCAGAAAAAGCGTCCATCCATAGAGGAAACCCCATAAAGGTCCCAGGGCCTCGCGCAGGTACACATACTGGCCGCCCGCCTTCGGCATCATCGCTGCCAGTTCTCCGTAGGAGAGAGCTGCCACGATGGTCATGAAACCGGTCACCAGCCAGGCCGCAATCAGCAACACCGGCGAATCCACGAGCCGCGCGATATCGGCGGCCACAATGAAGACGCCCGATCCAATCATCGAGCCCATCACCAGCGTGGTGGCGCTGGTAAACCCCAGACCTTTTACAAACTGCTGGTCTTCTCCGGAATGAAATTCCCTCGTGAGCCGACTCACCGCTCTCCTTGAACGCAGGACTGATTTTGGGGCAAAGCTCCGTAGTACGCTACCGCCAAGAGACGTAAGAAGCGAAGGCTGACTTCAGCCAACCCGGTGAACAAAACTTTACATCATTAGACGAAAAAATTCGCGTGGTGAACGGGAAATGCTACTTCTTCGCCATGAATCGTTCCATGAAGGTGGTATCAAAGTTTCCGGCCGCGAAGTCCGGGTCGGCCAAGATGCGCTTGTGCAGTGGAATCGAGGTGTAAATTCCCTCCACTATAAACATGTCCAGAGCGCGCTTCATGCGAGCAATTGCCTCCGCGCGGTCTTTGCCCCGGACAATCAACTTCGCAATCAGCGAGTCGTAATACGGAGACACAACGCCTTCCTGATACTGTGCCGTATCCACCCGGACGCCGACCCCGCCGGGAGCGTTAAATACGGTGATCTTGCCCGCCGAAGGCGTGAACTTCTCGGGATGCTCCGCGTTGATGCGGCACTCGATGGAGTGGCCTCGGGGGACGATGGGCTGCTGGATAATATCGGTAAGCCTGGCCCCGGCGGCAATCAGGATCTGGCTCTTCACCAAGTCAACATCCGTGACAAATTCAGTCACGGGATGCTCGACCTGAATTCGAGTGTTCATCTCGATGAAATGAAGGCTGCCATCCTCGTCCATCAGGAACTCGACGGTTCCGGCATTGACGTAGCCAATCTCCTTCATCGTATGTTCCAGAATGCCGTTGATCTTCTTGCGCACTTCCGGCGCGACCGCGGGAGAGGGCGATTCCTCGACAAGTTTTTGATGGCGGCGCTGGATCGAGCAATCGCGCTCGCCCAGGCTTACGACATTGCCGTGCTCGTCGGCCAATATCTGGAACTCGATGTGGCGGGGACGCTCGATGAACTTCTCCATGTAGAGGTCGCCATTGCCAAAGGCCGATGCAGCCTCCGAGTGCGCCGCGCTGAACATGTGCGGCAGTTCCTCGGCTGAACGGATGACGCGCATTCCGCGTCCGCCGCCGCCTGCCGAAGCCTTCACGATCACCGGAAAGCCGACCTGCCGCGCCCATTCCAGGGCCTCTTCCTTGGTGCCGATGACTCCGTCAGAACCGGGTAGGATTGGAACCCCGCAGCGCTTCATGGCCTGCCGCGCTTTGTCCTTCTCGCCCATCATGCGGATGATCTCCGGAGGAGGTCCGATGAATTTGAGACCGGAGGTTTCGCAGACGTGCGCGAAATTTGCGTTTTCGCTCAGCAGTCCATAGCCGGGATGAATTGCGTCAACGTTGGCGATTTCCGCGGCGCTGATCACCGCGGGAATATTGAGGTAGCTTTCGCCCGCGCGCGCCGGTCCAATGCAAAGGGCTTCATCGGCAAAGCGAACGTGAAGCGAGTGACGGTCCGGCTCGCTATAAACCGCAACGGCCTTAATGCCCAACTCTTTGCAGGCGCAAATAATACGAAGCGCAATTTCTCCGCGATTGGCAATCAGAATCTTATTGAACATGCTTCGGTGCGCTCTCGTTTACGCGGTACGAATTTTGAACAGTGGCTGGCCGTACTCGACCGGTTGTCCGTTTGAAACCAGGACCTTTACAATCTGGCCCGCCGTCTCAGACTCAATCTCATTCATCAGTTTCATGGCTTCGACAATGCAGAGTACCTGGCCCACCGCAACCGTGTCGCCCTGCTTAACAAAGGCAGGCGCGCCCGGCGATGCAGCCTCGTAGAATGTCCCCACGATGGGAGACTTGATGATATCGACGCCCTCCTCACCTTCAGCGGCGGGAGCGGGCACCGCCGGTGCGGGTGGCGCAGCCGTTACCGGAGGCACGGGCGATGGAGCAGAGGCGGGATAAGGGGCTGGATAAGAAGCAGCCACGACGCTGTGTGGGCGCTTGATTCGTATCTTGACATCACCGCGCTCCAGTTCGAATTCGGCGATATCCTTTTCAACGAGAAATTCGATCAGATCTTTGATTTCTTTTTGATTCATTGGATGCCAGACGGGTCGCGCGATCCGCGACGCAGCTATGGATTTACTTTCCTTGTGAATTTACCCGCGACCTTGCGTTTCAATTTAATTCGATGAACCCTTTGCTCACTGGAGTCAAAAGCTCGTATCCGCTTTCAGTCACCAGCAACATATCTTCAATCCTTATGCCGCATCTCCCAGGTAGATAGATGCCGGGTTCGATGGTGATTACCATGCCAGGCTGCAGAACCGTCTCATCGCCCGCCGCCAGTTTTGGCAACTCGTGAATGTCCAGTCCCACACCATGCCCGGTGGAGTGAGTGAAAAATCGATCCAGCCTCGCACGCTTCAGTTCCAGCCGCGCCGCCCGATCCACCTCTCCGGTGGTAGCCCCGGGACGTATCGCGCTGATCGCCGCAAGCTGCGCTTCGAGTAAGGCGGCGTACAGTCCACGCGACTCCGATGGCGCTTTGGCAAGATGCACGGTACGCGTCATGTCGCTACAGTAACCGGCGAGTACAACTCCGTAGTCTAACACCACGAATCCCACCGAAGGCAGTTTGGCCGACGAAGCCACGCCATGCGGAAGCGCCGAGCGTTCGCCCGAGGCCACGATGGTTTCAAATGACATTCGCTCCGCGCCAGCTTTTCGGGCCATATATTCCAGCCTCGCCGCAATTGCCAATTCGGCAACGCCGGGCCGCAAGGTCTTTAGTAACGGACGGAACAGCCGCGACGAAAGCTCAACCGCTGCGCGTACTAACTCGATCTCATCGGCATCCTTCAGCGCCCGCAATTTCTCCACCGCGCCCGCGAGCCTGATAACCTTGACTCCCTTGCCGAGCGCCTGTTCGAAAGCGTCCAACTGAGCCACCGTAAGGTGTTCGGATTCGACGGCCACGCGCTTGAGTCCCAACTTTGTACTGGCCGCGGCCGCAGCGGCCAGGGCTGAACCTTTTGCGATTGCAACACGGGCGCCCACAACCTGTGCAGCCGCCTGCTCCGCATATCTTCCATCGGTAATGAAGACCGGACGCTGGGCCGCCAGCAATACCCCCGCGCTACCGCTGAAGCCACAGAGGTAACGCACATTGGGCAGATAGGTGACCACGAGCGCATCCACCTTCCGTTGATGCAAGGCCTCGCGTAGCCGCTTTTGCCGCCCTTGAAAGTTCATAGATATGATTGTAAATGCACCAAAGGAAAGCGGGCTCCCGAAGAAGCCCGCTGAGCGCCTTATATATTTTCACCGGCTAAGTCTGGATGATTTTCGGCGTGATGAAGAAGATCAGTTCATCCGTTTCGGTCTTAACCAATCGCTCCTTGAACAGGTTGCCAAGCCACGGAATGCTGCCCAGAAACGGCGTCTGCGTTGTGCTGACGGAGTTGGTGGTCTGGATGACTCCACCGATCACTACCGTGCCGCCATCGGTCACCAGCACCTGCGTTGTAGCCTGCTGGGTCGTCATGATGTAGTTGTTATTGCTCTGTCCGGCGGGCTGCGTGTTCTCGACGTCCACGGTGAGGAAGATCGTGTTGTCAGCGGTGATTTGCGGAGTTACTGAAAGACGCAGAACCGCGTCAATATAGGAAACCGTAGCAATGGAGTTTCCGGTGCCTGCGGTTGCGACAGGAAGCTTGACGCCCTGTTTTACCTCCGCCTTCTGGTTACTTTGCGTCACCACCCGCGGGCGCGAGAGAACCTTCGCCAGGTTGTGATTCTCAGCCGCAGTCAGGATTGCATCGATTCCATACGATTTTGTTATGTTGCTGAACGAAAACCCGGTCGTCGCTCCACTTGCGGGAAAATTCGAGAAAAGAGGAATGTTGTTAGTGCTCGTGGTGGTGGACGTACCAACACCCGTTGCGGTACTGCCCAACGAAGATCCATTCGGATTTGATCCGCCAATCGTGCTGACGCCGTTGCCCCAGTTAAATCCGAGTTGGAAGCCAAGATCTCTGCTGAACGACCGGGTCGCCGAAACTACGCGCACCTCAATCTCCACTTCCTGCGTCTTGCGGTCCAACTGCGAAATCAAATGGTCGAGGTTGGGCAGGACGCTCGGAATATCCGAGATGATCAGTGCATTGGTACGGTCGTCGGAGATGACGTCGCCGCGCGCAGTCAGGAATTTCTTGATCGTCGGAACAATGTCCTTGGACTTGGCATAGCTAAGGAAACGCGTGATGGTCTGGCGATCCACCGCCAGAGCAACTGCCTCGGATTGGGCGCGGCGATCCACTGCCTCGCGCCGCAAGGTGTCGCTGGCCGCGATCCGAAGCACATTCCCCTGCAGTTCGCGATCCAGCGCGCTATTCTTCAACACGATATCCAGCGCCTGGTCCCAAGGCACATCGTCAAGCACCAGGGTCAACGTTCCCTTCACATTGGGGTCGAGAACGATGTTCAGGCCGCTAATCTCGTGAATCAGACGGAAGAAATCTTTAAGATCCACATCCTTCAAGTTCACCGAAATCGGCTCGCCAGTGTACTTCGAGCGGGTGGAAGAAACCGAACTTGCGTTGCCTTGAACCAGCCTCTGTTCCTGCGTATTCAAGCGTGCCAGCTCGACCGGTTGTGGTTGACCAAGCGTCGAAGCGGCCATTGTCTCTGCAGCGGCGCCCGCCCGCAGCGCGGGGTCGCGAAGCGATTGATAGCGGACCTGCGAGGGATTGTTGTCAACTGGCTTTGCGACTTCCTTTGTCTCGGCTTTCACCGGCGGAGCTACCACGACAGCGAGGGATTGATCGCTGGACTGCGAAGCAACGTTGCTAACCGGCTTTGCGACTTCCTTTGTCTCGGCTTTCACCGGCGGAGCTACCACGACAGCGAGGGATTGATCACTGGACTGCGAAGCAACGTTGCTAACCGGCTTTGCGACTTCCTTTGCCTCGGCCTTCACCGGAGCGTTTGCCGGCGCCGCCTGAACCTTTTGAACCGGTTGCGCGCTGGGACTGACGTTGCTGCCGTAGCCTGCCCCGGAGGGCGATTGAGCTGAAGCCGGGGCCGGAGCCGCTTTTGGCGCGGGCGCCAGCATTCCCGTTTCTTCAGCCTTAACCCGCACGGTTACTTGCCTACTTCCAGGCACTACGTCAAAAGCGCGAGGACCGGTCAGGTCAATCACGATACGGGTGACTGGCGGGTCCACCTGGTAGCGTCCTACCCGGACCTGAAGCACGTCTTTGGTATGAACCGCGATATTTTTCACCGATGGCCGCACCACCGAGTTGCTGAAATCCAACACCAGGCGATCGGGATTTTTCAAGAGGAACGGTTGGGCTGCACTGGGTCCATCGATAGTCACGTCCAGCGTGCCACGTCCGCGCAGCACGCTAATGCCGCGAATCACCGTGGGGGAAAGAGCGCTTGCCGACGCTTCAGGAGCCGACGGACGCTGTGCGGGTTTTTCGACGAAAGGAGCGGGGACAGCACTTGCAACTTGACTCGTCTCCGCTTTCTTTACGACTGGCGAGGCAGGTTGCGGGACCGGCGTTGACGATTGGGACGTCGAATCCTTACGCACAGGCTTCGCTGTGGAATCCGTACCAGCGGCAGACGCGGCATTAGAAAAATTGGCCGGGGAGAAAGCAGCCGTTGACGGAGCCGAGGCTTTCGCCGCGTTGCCGCTCAGCAGAATCTGCAGCCCATCGCTCTTGTCGCTAACCTCCACGCCCACGTCGTCCCCGAGGACCAATTCAATGCGGGTCACTTCGCTGCCCGAGGCACTGGTATAGCTGGAGAGTTTGTAGCCCTTCAGCACTACCGATTCCAATGTGACGGCGCGTTCGACCGCAGGGGCTGCGGTAACGCCCGTCAGATCCACCAGCACCAGGTGCTGATCTGGCCTGTACTCCTTGTGGGCATACGAACCGGTGGTCCGCAGGGTGACTGTCATCGTGCCTGCTTTGGGCGTCACCTGCACCGAGTTCAGTTGTGAAGCCGCCGTCGCCGTGCCGGCACTTAACAGCGCCATGAGTCCTACAGTCAGCAGTCGCATAAACTTCATCGTAAGTCTCCCTGCGTTGCCTGTCGCCAAGCTTCGCGCGTCCATCCCAGAGGCTTGCTCTCCGGGTTCCGGGCTCATCTTTACACTTGCATCCAGAGCCTGGTGTCCGCTCAAACCGGCGGCACTCCAAGCCTTCTGGTCACTTCACGCGTTATCGGCCGTCCGAACATATCCAACGTACGTTCACGCAACACGATTGCGTCCCTGGTGATCCGCTCCACCGAGCCGTCGGCCAAGGGATCGTTTTCACGCAGGAAATAGGTATGTTCACCGTTCATTACTACTGCGATAAAACCACTGGGAGAATGAACCACGCCGTGCAAACTGATTTCGCCTATCACCAGGCACTGCTTGCCGCTGCCGCTGCAACTGACCGCTCGGACGCGGTCCACAATCGGGCTGACAAACGGGTCGCGCCGTCCCTTAATTGCCGTTCTGCCCTGCGGAGCCGCCGCAGTCCCGTAAGAGGATGATTTCGCTCGATGTGTGGTTCGAGCAGACCTGACCGCGGGGTTCGCGGCCTCTGCTGGAACGCTCACCGGAGTCCCCTTCACATCCTTACGGAGCGCGGTCTTCGACGCCGCAGACGACTTCGCCTGCGATGCGCCGGGCTTCGCTGCAACGGGAGGACTCGCCTGCCGTGTCAGCGGCGGCGTTTGTGCTAACGCGTTTACCCCGAGCCACAATGCAAGAATCAGTATGGTGCTTTTCATGGCCCCTCCTACTTCTTTACCGCAGCGGCGGGCGGCGATCCGCCCTTGGAATTGCTGTAGAACGTCGTGACCAAGCAACTGGACGATACCGTCTCATTGGGCGACCAATTGTAGGATTTTCTCACTGCGGACTTTCCGCCCTTCAGCGCGCCCATGGCGAAGTGGTTGACGTTCACGATGCGTTCTAATTTTTGAATACGGTCATAGAAATTCAAAACCGAGTAGTAAGGACCGTCCACGTCAATCTCGAACGGAACCTCGACGTAGTAGTCCTTCGTCGTAGTATCCTTCGGCGTGTAGCGGCGGACTTCCACTCCGGCAGCGATGGATTCGCTATGCACCAGCGTGATGAACGCCGGAACTTCTTTTTCTTCAGGCACAATCTTGCGCTGTGCCTCCATCTGAACCTTCAGGGTTTCGGTCTGCAAAAGCAGCTCGGCCAGCTTCGCTTTATATGGCGTTAACCGCGCGACTTCGGCTTGTTTGCTCTTGAGGGTCAACTCATCGGCCTGATTGGCCTTCGCTAACGGCTGGAGGGCAAACATATATGCCCCCACCGTAAGCAGCAGGACCACCAGTGCCACCAGACCGATCTGAGCCACATAGGGCAATTCCTTAAAGCTTGTCATGACTATTAAGCCTTCGTCTTTTCACAAACCAGGCTGAAACTGAATGTCTGCAGCTTTGGATTGTCTTCCTGACTCGTGTCACGCAATTCAACGTTCTTGAAGTATCCGGAGTTCCGCAGATTCGTCATCAGGCGCGCGACTGCCGTGGGCCCCAATGCCACTCCCTCCAACGAGATGCTTGGTCCATCGTCCTTCACGTTCAGCAGCCAGACGCCGTCAGTCTTATTCACCGTATCGCTCAAGGTTGTGAGCAATGGCACGGGACTCACTTGCGAGGCGCGCAATTGATCAATGACGTCAAAGCGCCGCTTGAATGCGTCGTACTCTTTCTGGTGCTCCAGGTACGCCTGCTTCACCTTGGTCATGGAGGCGATTTGTTTGTCGGCCTCCACAATTGAGGCGTGCAATTTCTCGTGTTTGCTTTCCAACTGCAAGTAATAAAAATAGATTCCGGCGCCAGCCACCACCACGAGCGCCAGCGCAGCAATCGCAGGAGAAGGTCCGTCCGTAGTAAGCTGCGGCATGGCGAACAAGCGCCGGCCCTTCTTCCCTTTCTTCGGCTTCGCCGAACCTAGCAGATTGATCCGGATCATAATTTTTCAAAGCTCCTCAGGGCCAGTCCCACGGCCACCGCCAACTGGATCGAATTCTTCTCAATCAGGTCAGCGCCTTCACCAATGGGCGGGATGATCTTCAGAAATGGATTCATCGGATCCACCGGAATCGAAAACTCCTGCCTCAATGCCTCTATCAGTCCAGGGATCTGAGAGGAGCCTCCCGAAATATAAATTCGTTCGATATGTTCTCCGCTGGCGGTTGCGCGGAAGAAGTCGAATGTCTTCTGAATCTCAAGAACGATGATCTCGGTGACCTGCTGCAGGATCGGCAGCTTGGCGTCCTCGCTCACGGTTCCAACTTTCTTGCCCAGCTTCAACGCTTCCGCGTCGTCATAACTCAGATCCAGTTCCTTCTGCAGCGAATCCGTATACTGGTTTCCTCCCACGCTTACGTCGCGGGTAAAGAGGGGAATGGCGCCTCGCACGATATTTATGTTCATTACGCTGGCGCCAATGTTCAGCAACGCCACGGTTGAGTTTGGCGCGGGATCATAGTTGTATTCGTAGCAGTTTTGCAGCGCAAAAGCGTCAATGTCGACGATTGCCGGCTGCCGCCCGGAAAGCTGCAGGGCATTGGTGTAATTCAAAATCTTGTCCTTCTTCACTGCCACCAGCAAAACATCGATGGTCGGCCCGTCAAGGTTGTCGCTGAGGACCTGGTAATCCACATTCACGTCACTCATGTCGAACGGAATGTACTGCGCGGCTTCGTTGCGCACGGCTTCGCCCAGCTCCGGTTCATCCATGGTTTGCATCGAAATCTTCTTGACGATCACTGAATGACCGCTAACCGAGGTTGCGACCTGTTTGGCTTTGAAGGCGTGCTCGGCAAAGATCTTACTGATAGCGCTGGCCACGCTTCCGCTATCCACAATCATCGAATCAACCACGATGTCGCTGGCCAGATGCTCCATGCCCAGGTGGCTCACCATTACTTCGCCGCGGCTTCTCTGCAACTCGACGGCCTTGATGCTGTTCGACCCGATGTCCAGGCCGACGATCGATTTGTTTGAACCAAATAAATTAAGACCAAACATAGGCGGACACCCTCGTTACCTCACCGCTGTACGAACCGCTCGCGGCTTCTTCTTCATCATTCCTTCTCCGACGCTGCTCTTGCTTTCCATCCAACGATCCAGCAAGGCTTTCTTGAACTTCCAGCGGTTGCCGAGCTTGAACGCCGGTATCTTGTCTTCGGACACGTACTTGTACAACGTGTCGGGGCTTACGCCCAGATACTCGGACGCTTGGCGAATATTCATCACTTCAGGCGAATCGGACATAAACCTCTTGCCCCCTCTGGCACTGGAACGCGGCCTGCGGAAATCATGACCGACAATCCCTGAAATTCCGGGAGATCACGCAGTCACCGCGCCTTAATACCGGTCTGCAGCCAAGCGCACGGGATGCCCGCAAGGCGATACCTTGTTTTCTCGGGGGAATGTCTACGCGCTGGTTATAACAGAGTTCAGGGAGGCTAAGTCAACCAAAACTTCCGGCAAAACCCGGAAGATAATCGGTATCTTCGGCCTATTCCGGTACTGAACCGGCCTCAATTCGCCATACTGTGTAGCTATGCTGAACATACACCACAACATGCTGTGGCAGTGATGCAAACGATGCTGGCCTCGATTGCAGGGATTACGAAGGGCTGTAATACTTTGGAACTCAGACCGTGGGGCCCCGGGATTTTAGGTGAACTACTCCATGTGCAGGGGGCATCGACCTTTCGCTTCTTATACCTTCGGGGTACACGGCCATGAGCCGGAATCGCTCTTATGTAGACCGAAAAACCGGGAGCAAACGAGCGAGAAAAAGCCCGCCATCACTGACGGGCTTCATTGGACTTGCCGAACGCCCCCGATTGGGGCGAGCTAGACAGGTTCTAGGGTTGATGTACCCTGCCATCCCACCTTAGCCGCAAAAGCGGCGGCGAAGGTGGGGCACCCGCCGGTACAGCTTCTGTGGAACTGCTCTAGTAGTTCATGTCGAACTGTTCCTGGTGCAATTGCGCGTCGCTCTTGACCAGTACTGGATGGCCGAGCAGTTCCTCCATCTCCTGCAACCACTTTCCGTTGCCAGCCTTCAATTCCTTGGCTACCTCGGGATTCACGCGCAGAATGACTTCCTTGCTTTGCACATGGCGATGCACCTTGCGCATCTCGACGTAGATCTCGTTGCATACCGTCTGCACCGATTTCACAAAACCCGTCGCATCGCAATAGGGGCAGGGGGTGCCAAGGGTCCGTTCCAATGACTGCTTGACCCGTTTGCGAGTAATGGCCACCAGTCCAAAATCATTGAATTGCAAGATCTTCGAAGGCGCGCGGTCTGCCTTCATGGCCTCTTCGAGCGCCTGCATCACCTTCTGGCGATTCTTGCGCTCGTCCATGTCAATAAAGTCCACGACGATGATGCCGCCGAGGTCGCGCAGGCGAATTTGCCGCACAATCTCCTTCACCGCGTCGCAGTTGGTCTTCACAATCGTATCTTCCAGGCGCGCCGTCTTGCCGACGTACTTGCCCGTATTGATGTCGATTGCCACCAGCGCCTCGGTCTGATTGATCACGATGTAACCGCCGCTCTTCAGCCACACCTTGGACTTCAGGCTCTTGTTGATCTCCTCGTTGATTCCGAACTGCTCATAGAGCGGCGTGTCCTTGGTATATAGCTTGATGCGACGCACCAGGTTCGGCTGGAAGCGCGCGGCAAAGCGTACAACGCGCTCGAATTCGCCTTCGTTGTCGACCCAGATCTGCGAGAAGTCGCTGGTCACCTGGTCGCGCAAAATACGCTCCACCAGATTCAGATCGTGGTAGATCAACGACGGGCTCTTGCTCGACTCGGCGCGGGTGCGGATCTCGGTCCACAAGTGCTTCAGAAAACGGATGTCGGCGCGCAGTTCGTCTTCCTTGATATTCGAAGCCGCCGTGCGAACGATGAAGCCGCCATGTCCGTTCTCGCGCTCGCTGGAGACGATACGCTTCAAGCGCTGGCGCTCTTCCTCGCTGCTGATCTTGCGCGAAACACCGATGTGATTCACCGTCGGCATGTACACCAGGAAGCGTCCGGGAAGCGCGATGTGGCTGGTGATGCGGGCACCCTTCTTCCCAATGGGTTCCTTGGCAATCTGGACCAGGATCTCCTGCCCTTCCTTCAGCAGCTCGCTGATCAGAGGCAGAGCGCGCGACTGCTGGTGCGGACGCATCCGTCCACCACCGCCGCCACGCTGCGGAGGCGCGCCACGGCGTCCGCGACGTTCGCGGCGTTCGAAGCGCACAGGACGTTGGCGTCCGGCCTCGGGAGCGGCCGCTACACCTGGATCTTCGGGTTCGGCCTGTTCGCCTTCTTCCTCGGCGCTGGGCTCCTCGGCGAGCAGCTCGGATTCCTCATACTCGCCACCAAAGTCGTATTCTTCGTCTTCCAACTCGTTTTCTTCGCCAGACTCGCGAACCGCGGCACCGAATTGGGAGCCATTTCCGTCCTCGGCTTCCTCCTCGGCCTCACTCTCCTCGTAGCGGTCGGCGTGCTCTGCGAGACCCGGCATATCCGTCTCTTCTTCGTCGAATTCCTCGTGCTCGACACTGCCGCCCTCAATGACGAAGCTGCCGTACTGAGTTTCTGGAGAAGCTGGCAGATTCCCGGCAACCTTCTCCGCTGCCGGTGCGGCTTCTGTCTCGATCTCTTGCTCTTCCGCCGGTGCCGCAATCTGGGTCTCGGCAACCTTGTGCTCTTCCGGCGCCACGTGGGCTTCAGACTCATCGTGGGCAGTACCGAACATTTGCGATACGCGATCGCGCCACGAACGACGGCTCGGACCACGTGCCTCGGACTTCGCTTCTACTCTCCCGGCTTCCTCATGGACGGGTTCATCCACTACGACTGGGGCAGGAGCTTCTTCGGCGGGAGCGTCCACATGCTGCGCAGCTTCGGCGACCGCCGGTTCAGGTTGCGCTGGCTCGGCCTGCGCAGCTTCGGTATGTACCTCTGCCGCTGGAAGCTCTGCAATTTCCGTTTGATTGCCGGCCAATACCTCGGGAACCGCTGCTTCGGCTTCAACCGGCGCCGGCTCTTGCACGGCTTCGTGCGTCAGTTCAACGTGCGCCGGTGCAGCAGGTTCGCTTCCGGCTGCCGCCTCGGTTTCCTCTGCTTCTTCCACATGACGCAGCGTCATCGATGGCAGACCGCTTACGCCCGAATAGCTGGCGCTTGCCAAGGGCTCGTCAGGACTGGGCTCAGGCTGACTAGGTGCGGAGGATTCCACCGGAGCGGAGGCTTCAACGTGTCCGGCGGAAGCAACGGTTCCAGGCTGTTCGACCGGTGCAGCGGCCTCCAGAGCGGGCTCTTCAGCGATCGGCGCGGCAACGGTAGCCTGTACGGGCTCCGGAGCGGCGACCGGCTCTACACCGCGATACTTGGAAATTGATTCACCGGGAAGAACGATTGGAGTGTAGTTATCCGGCAGAACAAAGCTCTCGTGCTCGCGTGGTTCGCGCGGTTCGCGGTCACGATCTCCGCGGCCACGGCCACGATCCCTATCCCGATCTCCACGGCGCCCACGTCCACCACGATCGCGATCCCCGCGGTCACGATCCCTGCCACGGCTGAAGCCGCGGTCGAAATCTTCGCTGGGACCGCTCTCCGTCAGTGGAACTTGAATCGGAGGTTCGCCCTCGGCGCGATTGTATTTTGAGATCGATTCCCCGGGCAGCAGAATCGGCGTGTAGAGAGCCGGCGCTGCAGCCACCGGGCTCTCTTCTTCGACCGTCTCCGCAAATTCGACATCAGTCTCGGGCTCAGGCTCAGGCACGATCTCTTCCGGCTCTTCCACTGTTCGCGCCAGGCCGTGAACTACCAGTCCACGCGGCTCAAATCCACGCAGTTCGCGCTTTCTCGGCTCACGCGGAGCAGCGGCTTCCGGTTCCCGTTCGCTGGGTACGTCCTCGGACTCTTCTCCGCTTTCCAGTTCGCCAGCCTGGGTCTCGACATCCGTCGCTCCAGGCTGCCCTTCAACCGGACGGTCGCCCGGCAAACGTTCGCGTCCGCCACGCCTGCCACGGCGGCGGCGGCGTCCACGCCAGCGCGGCGCGCCAGATTCATCCTTTTCTACTCCCTGGGTTCCTTGGGTTTGGACGCTCTCAGCTTCTGCAACGGGCTCGTCCAGCGGCTCTTCAGAATCTTCTTCTTCCGCAGGCTGGGCTTCGGGGACGATCAGACCATTGGCATGAGCGAGAGTTGACCCGGTGATTTTGATTTCCCCAAATTCGGCTTCTTCCTCTTCATCCTGCAGTTCCAGAAAGTCGGAGACATAGAGGAACGCATCGCGCTCGAGTCCAACATCGACAAAGGCCGACTGCATGCCGGGCAGCACGCGGGTCACGCGCCCTTTGTAAATTGATCCCGCCAGGGTGTATTCGTTTTCCCGCTCGAAGTACACTTCGGCTAGCTGATCGTCTTCCACCAGCGCCACCTTGGTTTCATGAGGCGTGGTTGAAACGTACAATTCTTTGTTCATTTTCGCTCCCGGCCTGCTCGCAATGAGCAGGCTGTTGTGAGCCGGAAGCACGAAGGCAGGCTAGTCAGTTTTGAAGATCAATGCGCCGAGCCGCGCTCTCTGGCATCTCTGCCAAGGCGCGGAGCGAAGTTCGCCCGCTCAAAGGATCTGAGGGGATCATGCTACCGGTTCCGCTGTGGCGCTTAGCGCCATTTTGGGCTCCGGCTGCGTTTGATGTGAACCTATGCACCGATTCCGTACTCCCCGAGTCTGTTGCACCCGGTCCGGTTACGCCGTGTCTGGGTTTTGTGGCCACTTCTCTCCCGCATTCCTGGAGTCTTTAGCTCTTGGAATGCAGAATGGGGCCGTTCCCTGCCCTTACCACCACAGCGCAATTCTTCATATCTGACCGGCTGCAATACCTTCTGGCCGGCTTTGCCCTCCCATCGAGGGCTTCATATCGTGTATGCGGCTTGGGACTTTCCCCTGCCGAAAGCTCCGGCGATCACCGCCGAAGACCCACTCCCCCCGCCTATTTCCGGCGGATCTCCTGGGATTTTGCGAAAAATTGTGCTCCGTGAGGCTTGTTTGCGATCAGTGCCTTGCACGGATATTTAGCGTCTTATCCTAGTTCACGAACCGGCGCATCCGGACGTTCATTACAATGCCGAGTGCCAGGAACGTAAACAGGATCGACGATCCTCCGTAACTCATCAATGGAAGGGGGATACCTGTGACGGGCATAAACCCCACAACCATTCCCACGTTTATCAAAACGTGGAACGCCAGCACCGCGACCACTCCCATAATCAGGAAGACTCCGGCCCGGTCGGGCGCAGTTTGAGCGTCTTGTATCAGACGCATCAACACCCCGAAGTATAACAGCATTACCGCCAGAGCGCCCACAAAGCCGTGTTCCTCGCTCCAGGCCGCAAATATGAAATCCGTGTGGGGAACGGGCAGGAATTGACCCTGGGTCTGCGTTCCCTTGGCCACACCTTTACCCCAAACTCCGCCTGAGCCTACGGCCACTAGCGACTGAATGACTTGGTAGCCCGTGCCGCGCGAATCCGCCTCGGGCGCTACGAAGGTCGAAAGCCGGTCCTTCTGGTATGACTTGAGCCCATACTTCCACATCACCGGCATTAGAACGGCAGCGATCAGAACCAGAATAATCCCATGCTTGAGCCTCATGCCGCCCAGAACCAAGGCCATGACGGCAATAGGAACGTAGGTCAATGCCGTGCCGAGGTCCGGCTGTTTCAGAACGAGCAGCATCGGGAACAGCACCACGAGTCCCGCCTTCACAAGTTCGCGGAAAGGAAGATCGTTATCCCGATACTCGGAAAAATACTTCGCCATGGTCAGAATCAGAACCAGTTTTACCCACTCGGAGGGCTGGAAGTGAAAAACCTTGAGGTCGATCCACCGCTTGGCACCCAGGTAGCGCCTGCCAAAGAGCAGCACCGACACCAGGGAAACCAGGCTGAATCCGTACAGCCATGGGACCAGTTCCAGTAGTGCCTGGTAGTTAATCACGCTGACCATGAACATCAGGGCCACTCCGGCGATAATCCAGTAAATCTGCCGGATATGCATTCCTTCAAACTTAGTGTGCAGGGTCGCGGAATAGATCTCCGACACGCCCAGAGCGCAGATAATCAGGACGAAGATAAGCAACACCCAGTCAAAGTCGCGGAAGCGTACGTAACGGTTCAATGGGCTCCTCCTGACTGCCATGCCGGCTTCGGCAGCACGGCCACCACGCCAGGGAAATCCCGCCACGTAGCGCGCTTCTTACGCTGCGGCGGCTCGCTCCGGGGCGGCGGCGTTTTCTGCGCAAACTGCTCCATCCCCGGCGCTGCAATCGCGCGATGGAATTCGCGATTCCCGGCTTCCGTACGGAAGCGCGCGCCCTGCAAATGTCCGGAGTCGCCGCCGCCATCGCTCCACAGTCCCGTTACTTCAGTCGGCTTGGTGGCCTGTGCGGGGGCTCGCGGAGCTTCCGGAGCCTGCTCCCCTGGAGTGGCATTTTCAGTGGGAGGCGTCAAATGCTCCATCGGCTTGTGATTCTTCTTGTCTTCGTATGCCTTGATAACCTTGGTTGCCAATCGAGCCGCCAAGGCACCGTGCTCGCCGCCCTCAAATAGAACGCAGACGATAATATCCGGATTGCGTCTCGGCGCGAATCCTACAAACCATCCGTTATCTTTGAAAGCTGCCTTGTTCGACATCTTCGCCTTCAGGGCATTTGAAATCGTTTGAGCCGATCCGGTTTTGCCCGCGATATCCAGTCCCGGTATGTGCGAAACCGGTGCCGTGCCCTCCGGCAACACAACCTCGGCCATCGCGTCGGTTATGGTGTTCCAGCCTTCTGGATCAATGGGTATTTCCTGGGTATCCGTGTAATGCAACGCGCTGCGATAGTTCTCGGGAACCTTATCCGGAAAAGCCACATGCGGACGCACCAGGTGTCCGCCCATGGAAACGGCGCTGACCGCGCGCAATAACTGGATCGGAGTGGTCGCCACGGCCCCTTGTCCGATGCCAACGGAAATCGTCTCTCCCGCAAACCATTTCTGACGGTAGTTCTTCAGCTTCCACTCTTCGCTCGGCATCACGCCGCTAACTTCCTGAGGCAGGTCAATCCCCGTCTTCTGCCCAAGCCCCAGCTCCGTTGCGTACTTTGCAATGCGGGTGATACCCAGGCGCTCCGCCAGCGTATAAAAGTAAACGTCGCAGGACTGATAAATGCCTTTTCTCAAAGTCACCGAACCGTGGCCGCCCTTGAACCAGCACTTGAAGTAGCGTCCATAGAAAGATCCGCCGCCGCCACAGTTGACGTGCAAGGTCTGCGCAATGCCCTCCTGCCAACCCGCAACGCTCATGATGATCTTGAACACGGAACCCGGCGCCAGTTGCGCCTGAATTGCCTTGTTCAACAGCGGCTTTCCCGGGTCGGTCAGCAAGCCATTCCATTCCTTTGACGAGATACGCACCGCAAAGGCATTCGGGTCAAAGGTCGGACGGCTCACCATCGCCAGGATTTCGCCGGTCTTCGGGTCCATCGCTACAATTGCGCCCGTCTTATCCCCCAGAACCTCTTCGGCGGCAATCTGCAGGTCGAGATCGATTGTCAGTTGCAGTTGCTTGCCGGGAATCGCCGGCGTATCGCTGAGCTCGCCGACTTCTTTTCCCTTGCTGTTCACCAGCACGCGCCGCGAGCCATTTTTGCCCATCAGCATGTCGTTGTACTCGGCTTCCACGCCGCTCTGCCCTACCACGTCTCCGGAATTGTAGAGTTCATAGCGGGGATTATTCAGCATGTCTTCGCTGATTTCGCCGACGTAGCCGATCAGGTGCGCCATGAATCCGTTCTTGGGATAAAGACGCCGATGCACGGTGATGGTATCCAGCTCCGGAAACTCGTTGCGATGCGATTCGATGAAGGCGAGTTCGTCCGGCGTTATATCGAACTTGATGAAGATTGGCTGGTAACCCGGCATAGCTGAAAGCCGCTTCACGCGGGCCTTCAGGTCGGTAACGTCAAGATGCAATCCAACGGCGATTGCCTCAAGGTTCGAGTCGCTGATCTTTCCTTGCGAACGCAGCAACAGCGCCGAAAACGACGGATAGTTATCGACAATCGCACGGCCTTCGCGGTCCAGAAGTTTTCCCCTCGGGGCCAGGATTGGGACTTCCTTGACGCGGTTCTGCTCGGCCAGGCTTGTGTAATAGTCCGAGTGCAGCACCTGCAAACGCCACAGCCCAAATATCAACAACAGGAAAATGCCCAGTATGACGTACTGCGCCAGTGCCAGACGAACTAGTGGAACCTTCTCTTCGCGACCATACATGAAAAAATGTTCTACCTTTGAACCTCTACCGCTAGTCCTTGATTTTGAAGCGGTTCAACGCCGCGAACAGAAACACTGCCATCAATGAATTCGCAACCGCTACTCCCGCCTCATGTCCAAGATTGATATGGACCGACTGTCCCATCAGTTCACGCTCAATGGCCACGAACACCGCCTTATGCACGGCATAAAAGAAAAATGTTAGCAGAAAGCGCGAACCGGGATTCTCCACGTCGATGCGTATGCCAATCGACGACGCGCCGTAGCCGACCAGCGTTTTCGCAATTCCAAAAACGCCGAAGGGCGTGTGCGTCAACCCGTCCTGCAACATTCCAATTGCGGCTCCGGTAAGGATTCCGCTGATCTGGCTCCGCCGCGAAACCGCGAAAAAAATCGTCAGCAGCAATCCGAAATCGAAGATGCCGAGGAAGTGTACCCGCACCGGCACAAACGCCTGCACTCCCACCATCAACAACGGCAGACCCAATGACACCGGCCAGGAGAAGCGATAGACCTCCACCTGTTCGCGAGACGTATAGCTGAGATCCAAGGCCCTCATTGTGGGTTCGTCCCGTTAGCGGCGGCAGGCTTTGGTTTCGTCCCACCCGCATTAGGAGCCGTCTGTTTCGGCGATACCGGCTTCGGGGCTGGCGGCTTCTGAACTGTAGTTGTGCCTGGGTTGGCAGCGGGCTTGGCGGTTTGCGGCTTCACTTCGTTGCCTCCCGCTGGAGCCGTCACATGGGGCTTCGTAGCCGATGGGTTTTGCGGCGAGCCCTGCACGCTTGCCGGTAATGATTGCCCGCTCGGCGCCGATGGCTGTTGCGGCACCGAGCCCGGCGTAGTCTGCACCGCGGTCTGTGGCACGCCCGGCAAATGCTGCGCAAGAATATCAGCCGCGCGAATCGGCCCCAGGCCGGTGACATCCGGCGCGCGCTGCTTCTGCTGAGTGATGACCAGCACTTCTTCCAGGCGATTCAAGTCCGCGGCTGGCTTCAGACCAATATTGAGAAACAAGTTGCGCCCCATGCTGACGGTGATCACTTTCCCGATTGGCAATCCCTTGGGGAAAATACGGTCGCCGCCGCTGGTTACAAGCGCTTCGCCGGGTTGCACCGGTTCGTCGCCCATGATGTAGTTCAGTTGCAATTCTCCAGTCGCGGTGCCCTTCACAATTCCTTGCAGCCGCGAGTTCACCAGAGTAGCGCCTAGCCCGCTCGTCGGATCGTTGATCAATAAAACCTGTGACGTTTCGCCGTATACGGTGAGCACCTTGCCGACCACGCCATCCGGCGTAATCACCGGCATATCCGCACGGATGCCGTCTTTCGTTCCCTTATCGAGATACAGCACGCGCGAAGTTTCACTGCCGCTGGTTCCGATCACTTGCGCCGCCACCGTGGTGTCGATCCATTGCTCCTTGAATCCCAACAAGGCCTGAATGCGGCGTGCCTGGCGAGCATCTTCCTGCTCCCGCGCGCGATCCAGCAGCATGCGCTCGGATTCAGCTTTCATGCGCAGATTTTCACTCCGCACATGGCGGAGATCGATGTAGTTTGCCCAGACTCCGCGAATGCTCTCACCCGAGTAAATGAAGAGGCGCTCGAAAGGCGCAAGCGTATTCACGGCGATCATGCGGATCAACCGCACTGGGCCATCCGCCGTCTGGCGTTTCACTTGCACCGCCAACGCCAGAAACTGGGCCAGCAGCACCGTTGCCAGAACCACCGTATTCTTGTGCCGCGAGAAAAGATTCATGTCCTCGGTGTCTCAGCACCGTCGCCAACATTGCCTGCGGCGTATCGAGTAGCGCCCCGGTAAACGGAGCTTTGCGACTGCAGCAACGCCCGGCCCGCGCAAAGTGCAAGACCGGAGCACCGCTCCGGCCGCCCGTCTTAATTACTCGATGCTGATCTTGCGAAGAAGCTTGAAGTCGCTGAGCATTTTGCCCGTACCCAATACGACGCTGGCCAGCGGATCGTCCGCGATGGACACCGGGAGTCCCGTCTCTTCGCGAATACGCTTGTCCAGATTCTTAAGCAGCGCGCCCCCACCGGTGAGCACAATGCCGCGATCGCTGATGTCCGCGCTCAACTCCGGCGGCGTGCGTTCCAGCGCAACGCGAATCGCATTCATGATGGTGCCAACGCATTCGCTGAGCGACTCGCGGATTTCGCTGTCGTCAATCGTAATCGTCTTAGGCACGCCCTCAATCAGATTGCGGCCCTTGATCTCCATGGTCAGCGGCTTTTCCAGCGGATAGCCGGAGCCAATTTCAATCTTGATCTGCTCCGCCGTGCGCTCGCCGATCAGCAGGTTGTACTTGCGTTTCAGGTAATTCATCACGGCTTCGTCCATCTGATTACCGGCCATGCGAACCGAACGCGAGTACACAATGCCGCTGAGCGAAATTACCGCAATATCCGTGGTGCCGCCGCCGATATCAACCACCATGTTGCCGCTGGGCTCGGTGATCGGCAGACCCGCGCCGATCGCCGCCACCATCGCCTGCTCCACCAAATGCACTTCGCTGGCCTTGGCGCGATACGCCGAGTCCATGACCGCGCGCTTTTCCACCTGCGTAATCTCGCTCGGCACGCCGATGACGATTCGCGGATGCACCAGCATCTTGCGGTTGTGCGCTTTCTGGATGAAGTAGTTCAACATCTTTTCGGTGATCTTGAAGTCGGCGATGACGCCGTCTTTCATCGGCTTGATGGCAACGATGTTTCCGGGCGTGCGGCCAAGCATCTCCTTGGCTTCTTTGCCCACCGCTTCCACTTCGTTTGTGTTCTTGTTGATTGCGACGATTGAGGGCTCATTGACAACGATGCCTTTGCCTTTTGCGTAGACAAGCGTGTTTGCCGTGCCCAGGTCAATTGCAAGATCGCTTGAGAACATGCTGAACAACGAACGCAAGTTCCCGAAACGCGAACCGGTGTGGAAGCCATTGTTTGACATCTTTTGCTATCTCTCTTTTTTCGTTCGAAAAAAATTACGTCCCAGCAAAGCCGCTTAACGCCCGAAGCGGGAGCGGCATTCTCTGCCACGTACCTGCCGCAAAGCCCATGCGGAACTCGCCCGACGCCTACCCTTTCCGTCCAGGAAAAATCACTCTTAAGATCTTCTCTCAGAATAATACGGGTAGGACCGCCGTAATCCAATGCGTCAAGAACACTAGCCAAGACTCATCCCTTATCTTACTACCCCGGACGGGCTGGTGAGGGCGGCGGCTGAAAATTCGCAGGAATAAAGCAAGGGGAGTCAATCACTTGGGCTACAATCCTCGGCATGACCCGCGCAACCACCTTAGGCTGACGAGAACAAGGGCAGGCTGAGAGATGCTGACGGAATGACCAGTTCTGCCGTACTCTTAATGACGTAGCGAGGGAGACGCCATGGATTGCCCTGTCCGATTCAACGATAAGATGCCGCAGATTGCCGAAATCTGCCGCCGACACGGCGTGCGCGAACCTCTCCTCTTCGGCTCCGCCCTGGGCCCCGACTTCCGTCCAGATAGCGACTTCGACTTTCTCGTCGAGTTTCTGCCCGAAACAAAGATCGGCCTGTTTGAATTCGCTGGCATGCGAATCGAACTCGAAAGCTTACTCCAGAGAAAAGTTGATCTCGTCCCCAAGCTCGGCCTCAAACCGCGTATTCGCGAGAGCGTACTCTCCCGGACAGAGAGCATCTATGCGGCATGACGAGGAGCAGCTTCTAATCGAGGCTCGAAAATCCTGCGACATCTGTATGAAGCGAAATCGCGGGGAGATACGTGCAGGCTCATCCTTCGCTTTTGATCGGCCCGTTATAAGCTACTGGTCACAGTGGCTGGGTCATGCAAATCCGCACATCCTCATCGTGGGACAAGACTTTGGAGACGTGGACTATTTTGAGAAAAACCGTGGTATGGATGAGGTAGCAAACAAAACAAATGACAATCTTTTCAAGCTTCTCAATTATATTTGTCTGAGTCCCGGCAGACCACCCAAACAAGATATTGACACCAGAGTTTTTCTCACTAATTCAATCTTATGCCTTAAGAAGTCTAGGATGAACGGGCCGGTTTCGCCACGTTGGGTCCAAAATTGCGCTCTAAACCACCTTCGCCCCCTGGTGCAGGCACTTGCCCCTCAAATTGTGGTCGCGATGGGTGTCCACGGATGGCATGCGGTTCGGGTTGCACTTAAACTTGAAATTGAAAACGGGCAGGAAAAGATCACGGTTGCAGCCGGAAAAAGGTGGACGACGGGAGACGGGATTCAGGTCTTTGCGGTCGGGCATTGCGGTCCCTTAGGAATTCGCAACCGCCCGTGGAGCAAGCAACGTGAGGATTGGTCTCGAATCGGTGAAGCACTAACGGCTATCACTCGCCCTTGAAGTAGCGCCCCTCTTGCAACCACCCTCCCCCGCCGACTACGATATCCGGTCGTTCGTTTATGTCGCGTTTTCTGCCATCTAACCCGTGCGGAGCAACGTGCAACCCTATCGTTTCTGGAGAACTAATCCCATGGCTACCACCGCTTCCGACGTTAAGACCTTCAGCAATTTCATCGATGGAAAATGGGTTCCGGCCAGCTCCGGCAACACTTGCGAGAATCGCAACCCGGCTGATACTCGCGAGGTAGTCGGCATCTTCCAGCGCTCCGGGGCCGCAGAGGTTAACCTCGCCGTGGAAGCCGCGCAAGCCGCCTTCAAGAAGTGGAGCCGCACACCCGCGCCCCGCCGCGCCGAAATCATCATGAAAGCCGCCTCCATTCTGGAGCAGAAGAAGGAAGCATTCGCCCACGACATGACCCGCGAGATGGGAAAGGTCATCAAGGAGACGCGCGGCGACACGCAGGAAGCCATCGACTGCGGTCACTTCTTCGCCGGAGAGGGCCGCCGCATGTACGGGCTCACCACACCCAGCGAGTTGCCCAACAAGTTCGCCATGTGTACGCGCAATCCGGTGGGCGTAGTCGGCATGATCTGCCCTTGGAATTTTCCCATGGCAATTCCTTCGTGGAAGCTCTTCCCTGCGCTGGTGGCCGGCAACACTTGCGTTATCAAGCCTGCCGAGGACACGCCTCTTTCAGTCTTTAATTTCGTCAGCGCACTCACCGAAGCAGGAGTCCCGGCGGGCGTGGTAAACATCGTCACCGGGCACGGAGCAGAGGTTGGCGCGCCGCTCATGGAGCATCCGCTGGTGCGCGCCATCTCCTTCACCGGATCAAGCGAGGTAGGACGCATCATCGGCGAGAGCTGCGCTCGTACATTCAAGCGCTGCTCGCTCGAACTCGGCGGCAAGAATCCGATGATCGTGCTGGACGACGCAAACCTCGATCTTGCCCTCGAAGGCGCACTCTGGGGAGCCTTTGGCACCGCCGGTCAGCGCTGCACGGCGACCAGCCGCATCATTCTGCAGAAGGGCGTTTACCAGCGCTTCGTCGATGAACTGGTGCGGCGCGCCAAACTGCTCAGCCTGGGCAACGGCCTGGATGAGAGCGTGGATGTGGGGCCGGTCATCAGCAAGGCGCAGATGGAAACCGTTCTCGGCTATATCGAGATCGGCAAGAAAGAAGGCGCTCACCTGGCCACTGGCGGAAGCCGCGTTGGCCGCCAGGATCTCGCGCATGGCTTCTTCATCGAACCTACGGTCTTTTCCGATGTCGATCCCAAGATGCGCATTGCCCAGGAGGAAATTTTTGGGCCGGTCGTCTCCTGCATTCCGTGCGACTCGCTCGAACATGGCATTGAGATCGCCAACGACGTGAAATATGGGCTCTCCTCGGCGCTCTACACCAAGGACGTGAACCGCGCCTTTTCGGCCATCCGCGATCTCGACGCAGGAATTACCTACATCAACGCGCCGACCATTGGTGCCGAGGTTCATCTTCCGTTCGGCGGCGTCAAACAGACTGGCAACGGCCATCGCGAGGGCGGGGTTGGCGCATTTGATTTCTACACCGAGTGGAAGGCCGTGTATGTCGATTACTCGGACAAGTTGCAGAAGGCGCAGATCGACCGCCCGGAATAAGCGTCCGGCAGGGCCGAAATTACATGAACGCATTCCAAGGAGGCGCGAAGCCTAGGCCCGCGTCTCCTTTTGCGCAAGCCGACTTTAGTTCCATGAGCCGGATCGCATAAGTTACCAAGGTCATCGATACTTCGATATTCATATATCCATGAAAATGATCTTGTCATACACTTGTCGGCACGCAGATTTGCCCTATCCGTTGCGCGTCTGGTTTTCTCTCCCATGCGCGACGAACGCCCGTAACAGCATTTTTGCTGAAAGGTAATAATGCCTCAGCGCAATGTTCTTGTTTCGCTCATTACAAACGAAAATGGCTACCAACGCGCTCAAGCGGAAGCAGCCATATCCGCCGGGCTCGCCAACGGTCTAAACGTTGAAATTCAGTACGCCGAAAGCGAGGCCGTGCTCCAGGTTCAACAGATTCTGCAAGCTTTGCAGCTTAAGCCGCGGCGCTATGACGCCGTTATCGCCGCGCCCGTGGGGACCGGAATGGAGAAGGCTGCCCGCTTGGCAGCGGCATCCGGTATTGTGTGGTGTATCTTGAATTACGAGACGGACTATATCTCTGCCCTGCGCCGGAGCGCCAAAGCAGCTCAGTTTGAGGTCACAAATAATCATCTTGAAGTGGGACGTATCCAAGGCCGGCAAATTGCCGCCTTACTCCCCCACGGCGGCGTGGCGCTTTACATCGAAGGGCCATCCACTGGCGGTGCCGCCCGTATGCGCGCTGAGAGTATGTTGGCGACAAAGCCGGACAATGTAGAACTCAAGATTCTCAAGGGAGACTGGACCCAGGCCAGTACCCGCAGGAGCATTGCAAGCTGGCTCAGATTGAGCACTTCGCACAAGCTACGCATCGCCGCCGTCATCTGCCAGAACGACGACATGGCACAAGGGGTGCATGACGCCTTCGAAACGTGCCTGAGTGGCGACGAGCGCGCCCAGTGGCTCAGCTTACCGGTTACCGGCTGCGACGGACTACCCAACGGCGGAGTGGAGATGGTGAAGCGGGGAGTACTTGCCGCAACAATCATCGTTCCGGCCAACGCCGGTACGGCCATGGAGTTAGTCGTACGAGCACTGAATGGGCAACAGGTTCCCGAGAGAACCATCTGCGAGGTATCTTCGTACCCTTCAGAAGATAAGCTCCGGCGCGTTGCCGCAGCCAAATTCGCTTCCTAATTAATGTGCCTTGCAATGCGGAAGATGTGGTTTTCCTCTACTCCGCGGCTTGCACTTCGCCCTCGCATAGGGTTCAATAAAGCAATGTCTTTTACGTATTCGGTGGAGCCCCCTAAATGACTTCCAATGTGACTTACCGCATAGCGCCTGCGACTCGCATGGCGAACGTAAGCTATGCTATCCGCGACCTCGCCGTCGTTGCCGATCAGGTCGCGCGCCAGGGTCACAAAATCCTCTACCTCAACATTGGCGATCCCTGTAAGTTCGATTTCCCCACGCCGCCGCATATGATCGAGGCGGTAGAACGCGCCATTCGCGATGGGCTCAATGGCTACGGCGAATCACTCGGCGAACCATCGGCCGTCGAGGCCATCCGCTCCAAGGCAGAGGAAAGAGGCTTTCGTAACATCCAAGGCATCATGGTCGGCATGGGTTCCGGCGAGGTGATCGACAACTGCCTCACGGCGCTGCTCAATCCCGGCGACAACATACTCACACCATGCCCTGACTATCCCCTATACGGCGCAGTGCTCGGAAAACTTGGGGCGGAGCTGAATCCGTATTTCCTTAGCGAAGAAAACAACTGGCAGCCCGATCTTGACGACCTCGCCGCGCGCATCAATCCGCGCACCAAGGCGATTCTGCTGATCAATCCCAACAACCCGACCGGCGCGACCTATTCGCGCGCCACGCTGGAACGCGTTGTGGAACTGGCCCGCCGCCACGGCCTGCTCATCCTCGCCGACGAAATCTACGACAAACTCATTCTCGACGACGATCGCGAGCACCTCTCGATTGCGACGCTTGCACCCGATCTTCCAGTGATCACTTTTAACGGACTATCGAAGGCTTATCTCGTTCCCGGCTGGCGCATTGGCTGGGCGGTTGCCACCGGCCCGGCTGAGTCGCTGGGCGATTACCTCGAAGCGGTATACAAACTCCTGCGCGCGCGTCTCTCGGCTCCGCATCCGTTCATGTATGCCATTGCACCCGCCCTGCTGGGTCCGCAGGATCATTTGAAAGAGGTCCGCGCCAAGTTGCGCCGCCGCCGCGATCTCACCGTACAATGGGCAGCGCGTACGCCGCACATTTCCCTCGTCACGCCGAGGGCAGCTTTCTACGCATTCCCGAAACTCGAAGTCCCGGACGATAAGAAATTTGTCACCGAGTTGCTCCAGCAGAAGCATGTCCTGTGCGTCCACGGCTCGGGCTTCGGACAACGGCCCGGCACCTGCCACATGCGGATTGTGTATCTGGCCCAGGAAGAAGTGCTGGAGGAGGCATACAGCAACATCACCGATTTCATCTCACGACGCTACAACGACTGAAGTTGAGCCGGAAAAGTGGAGCCGAGAAAGTCCCACCCATTGCCAATGAGTGGGACTTTTCTTGGTCTGATCGTCGGCAATCTCCGCTCACAGGATCACCGTTCAATGAATGGGCGGGGTCAACTCCGTAACACGGAATTCATATTGAATTTTCCACGATCCCGGCAAACTGCTGTAAACATTGGAGGAAATGAGTCATCACGTAGCGCCATACATGCAATCAAATCCTTTGATAGCCAATTAACCGAGGTTTTACCATCCTAAACGCCGCGTAAATTATCATAGTAAGTAACATGAGTGAAAATATAATTAAACAATATCTGTTCGCAAGCGACTTCGACCAGACCTTAAGCTTCAACGATTCTGGCGAAGTCCTCACCGAGCTTCTGGGAATTCCGGAAGATGAGTTCAAAGAAAAAGCGGCGGGTATGGCGCAGTTGAATTTAGTGCAGCAGGGCGCGGAACTCGCATACTTGCTCTTGCACGATCCGGCGTTCAATTCACGCGTTCGCCGCCATCATTTGATCGAGACCGGCAAACGCCTTCCACTGAAAGATAATATCGAACTTCTTTACCGCACATTGCGCGAAGGCATACCCGGCTACGAATTCGACTTCTACGTTCTCTCCGCCGCACCGGTGGAAATCGTACAGTCGGCACTGGAAGACATTGTGCCCGCGGACCACATCTACGGCACCGAGTTCAAGTACGGCCCAACCGGCGCTATCGAGCGGCTGATTCGCTGCACGGCAGGCTACGGCAAGGTGACACGCATCATGCAGCTCCAGGCCGAGCATGGCATTGGACTCGATCACGTAGTGTATTCCGGCGACGGCAGCTCGGATATGAATGCGATGTTGCACGTCAACGAAGGCGACGGCCTGACGATCGCGGTCTCCGAGTCGCGCTGCGTGACCCAGATTGCCAAGCGTACCGTGCTCAGCGACAACGCCCTCAGCGTCCTGGTTCCGATCCTCGAGGAGGTGGCGCATTGGACGCAGCCGGAGATACGCCGGTTCTTCGAATCGCAAGGATTCCTGGTGCAGGAGTGGGCGCGCATGAGAACCGATTTCCTGACTCTCCGGTCTACTTCCGCAGTTCCAAGTGCAGTGACAGAGGAGGTGCCATAATGCTGAGTTGGATTGGCTGGGTCGCTACGGCCTGCTTCGGCGCTTCCTACTTTTTCAAGAAACCTGCGACGCTTCGCCTGATTCAGGCCTGCGCCGCGGTTCTGTGGATCAGCTACGGATCGCTGATCCATGCCATGCCCGTGGTGGTGGCGAATGTAATCGTCGCGCTGGCGGCGTTGTACTCCATCTTCATGGGCGCACGCAAAACTGAAACCGCCGCATAGCCATTACATTCGCATTCATCAATGCACTGCAGAATGCCCCGCCTCACCTGTCCCCGGCTAGGCGGGGTCTTTGACCTTGCTTGAACATGCAGCGATTGGAGATGCGCACTCGGGCTCTGCCTCTATTGCGCGTCCGTGACTTTGCCGTTTACCAAAATCACCTTCATATCGGAGTAGTAGTAGATCTCTTTCGCCCCCATGGTTGCCTTCTTCAGCGGCTGACCGAGAATCGCCGTAACCTGGTCCTTTGTCTGTCCTCGCGCAATTGTCTTGGGCGCTGCTGGCGGCGCATCCGGAGGCGGCGGTGGCGGTGGGAGAGGCGCGATCACAGCGCTGGGTTCGTTTGGAGGGGGTGGCTCAGGCGCAGGCACACCCTGAGCCTGGTTGTCCATCGGTTCGGCAATCACCACCTCGGAGATCATCTTCATCGCATCATCCGGGGAGGGAATCGCTCCCTTGGCAAAGGGAATCTTCAACCACCCGTAGTAACGCACATCTTCAATGGCGTCGCTCCAGAAGAAGAAATGAATTCCGCCTTTATCGACTTTATAGGATTTGACCCAAAACTTGTCTCCGG
>Ga0302320_10004199_pt1 | contig 32799 bp, 26 predicted proteins | sample Bog_T0_3_FD_202130 | JGI IMG/M metagenome (GOLD analysis project Ga0302320, IMG submission 202130) | Peat permafrost microbial communities from Stordalen Mire near Abisko, Sweden - Bog_T0_3 | ecosystem: Environmental > Terrestrial > Soil > Wetlands > Peat | place: Sweden: Abisko, Stordalen Mire... | reverse complement strand
TCGGCACGCACTATATTTGGCCCAAGGGAAGATTCGCCATCAAGCCGGGAGTAGCCACGGTAATTTTTCATCCTCCCATCATGCCTGAAGACTTTGGCAGCCGAGAATGCCTGATGGAAAAAGTACGCGCGGCAATCGAAAGCGGACTGCCCGAAGAACTTCGACAGACATCTGCAAGCATGAAGGAAACGGTTCAGCCAGAAGGCCAGCAAAGGGCTTGATCGGCCCGCTGTATCTAAGGCGTACCGTTCCAATGAATCCAGCCGCAGAGAGATTTATGTCACTGCTTTTCCCGGAGGCGGCGCAAAATGGCAGGTTTCAACCAATGGGGGAACATCGCTCAAGTGGCGGCGGGATGGCAAGGAATTATTCTTTCTCGACCCTGCCGACAAGATCGTGGCGGTCGATATCAAGGCTGCTGGCAATGCCGTGCAACTCGGCGTCCCGCACGAATTATTTCAGACGGTCAGCGTTCAGCGCGAATACGGAACCTTCGACGTAACTGGCGACGGTAAGAAGTTTCTGCTGAACAGCGGAAACCTGAAAGAAGGCGCCGAACCCACGACGCTGGTGCTGAATTGGCCCGCGGAGGTGAAGAAATAAGTCCGCGGGCCAAGGAAGTTTCGCGCGAATTTGGACGTTAACTCGCCGGTTATAGAGTTAGGGCGTGACCTCAAACACCACTCCGTAATTATCGGCTCCGCCCTCATTCGTTGTTCCGTAGAGCTTGCCTTTTTCCATCACCAGGTTGCTGAACGAGTAAAGTCCGTCGGTGCCGCCGGTGAAAGTGTAAAGCAGAGTGTAGTTCCACGAACCGCTGGCAGGTACGAGTTCCCAAACTGTTCCCGCATTATTGTTGCCATCGCAGTGCGTTGTGCCGTAAATAGTGCCTGAGGGCGCCAGCATCAAGTCGCGGAAGCTTCCAGAGACTCCCCATCCCGGCACGCTGAATAGAACATTGAATGTCCACGATCCGCTCACCGGCGACAACTCAAATACCGTCCCGCCACCATTGCTGCCGCCCTGAGTCGCCGCTCCGTATAAATTTCCCGACTTGTCGGAGATCAAGCCCGCATACGGAATCGAGCCATCGTCCTCGTTGGCAAAACTGTGAAGAAGGGTTTCCGTCCAGGCGGTTCCTGAGCGGCTTAGTTCGAATACAGTTCCGTATCCGTATGCGCCACCGGCGGAAGTCGTACCGTAAACACTTCCGTTCGCCGCAACAGTCACGCCCGCAACCGGTATTGCACCATCGGTTCCGCCCGCGAAAGCATAGAGCGTACTCTCCAGCCACTTCCCCCCGGTTTTCGCGGCGGTGAGTTTGAAAACGGTGCCATTGCCATGCGCGCCGCCAGCGCTGCTGCTGCCGTATAGATTTCCCGCAGCGTCAATGGCCAATCCGGCTTCGGGAGCAGAGCCATCATTTTTTCCGGTGAAACTGTAGAGAACGCTTTCCGTTCCGGCAGTGGTCACCTTGAACACGGTTCCCGCGCCAGAGGTGCCGCCCGCTGTGGTTGTACCGTACAGATTGCCAGCCTTGTCTCTCACCAGAAATCCATCGGGGTTCGCGCCGTCGGTCCCGCCGGCAAAGTTGTGCAGGACGGTTTGAACGCCCGTCGTGGTCAGCTCGTACACCACTCCGTAGTTAAAAGTCCCGCCACCGCTGGTTGTGCCGTAGAGGTTTCCTGCGTTATCGGCAACGAAGCCATTCAAAGGACCGCCGCCGTCGCTTCCTCCGGTGAAATTGTGAACCACGCTGAAGGTTTGCGCTTGCGCGTGTGGAATAAAAACCATCGCCAGCGTAATTACAACGGCAAATAAATTCTCTCGACCTAATTTGGATTTTAAGTTCACGACGCCCACCTAGCCCCTTGGGATTTGGATTTGCAAGACTCTCCTAGGTTGGCGCCTTTCCGAGGAAGCCGAGCTTGTTTACCGAAGCTTGTTCGATCTCGAACGCTTTGTCAAGATGCACGAGGTTGCAATACCGTGCAGAGACTTGCACACGCTTAATGAAACGGATGTTACTCGTTCCAGGCCTATTCCGTGCGGAGTTTTGCAGCGCTGGCTAAGTGTGAAGGCCGCGCTACAGATCGCCTTCATTCTTTTTCAGATTTTGAACGGGCGCGCAACGCGCGCACCATGTCAGGCAATTTAGGCAGAATCGCGGAATACTTCAGCCACAATTTGTGATCGACCGCGGGCGCGCCGCTGACCAAGGCGCCAGCCGGAATATCGTTCGCCACACCGCTTTGTGGAGTAACGATCGCTGCCTCGCCAACTTTACAATGTCCGACCACTCCGACCTGCCCTGTCAAAATAACCCGATTGCCGATCTCGGTAGAACCGCCGAGTCCCACCTGTGAGCACAGGAGCGCATCCTGGCCGACCTGCGACCCGTGGCCGACCTGCACCAGATTGTCGATCTTAACCCCGCGCCCGATGCGGGTTTCGCCGACGCTGGCGCGGTCGATGCAGGAGTTGGCCTGAATTTCCACATCGTCTTCAATCACCACGGGAGCGGGTTGCGGAATCTTGTGCCAGCGTCCGTCACGCGTTTTAGCAAAGCCAAAGCCATCCGAGCCGATCACTACTCCGTTATGCAACAGCACGTTGTTGCCGATGCGGCAGTTCTCGCGTACCACGGCGTGCGCGTGCGCAAAAAAATTATTGGCAATCTTTACCCCGCGATAGATGACTACATGCGCCAGCAGGACGGCATGGTCGCCGATCTCGACATTCTCGTCGATGACAACGTAAGGGCCGAGGTGTGCCCCGCGCCCGATCTTCGCCGTGGAATGAACCACGGCTGTGCCATGAATACCAGGAGCATAATGCAGCGGCTGATGAAACATTTCGAGGGCGCGCGCGAAACTGTGGTAAGGATCTTCCACGCGCAACGTGGCCGCCGGAATGACCGGGAAATCCTTTGCAACAATCACCGCCGCAGCCCTGGTCAGCCGGGCGGCCGCAGCGTACTTCGGATTAGCGACAAACGTAATCTCCGATGGTCCGGCTTGTTCAATGCCATTTAAGCCAGTGATTTCGAGGTCGGGCGAGCCATTCTCCAGACCCGCGTTTAACGCGGAGGCAACTTGGGAAAGTTTCATTGGTTGGTCTTTTTTAGAAAATAAAGTATGCAAATCAAATCGTACGCGAACAAAATCGTACGCGATTAAATCGCACGCGAGTAAATCGTACACCAGTGGGGTAGGTGGCCGGCGTTGCAGCGCTTGTGGCCACCCAGAATGTGAAGTACTGGAAAAATCAGAGCTAGTGTACTGCGTCAAACAGAGAGACCTTTATATTTCGAGTTGCACGGCCCTTCTCTGCGCCCTCTGCGGATGCGCTCTGTGAACTCTGCGGTTAAATGCTTGTGTTCCCCGCAAAATCGCAGGACATGGATAACAGCCGCTATTTTCGGCGCACTACACTAGGAAGCCGGACCGATACTTTCGATTTGAATCGTGTTCGTATCCTTGTCGAGCTTGCCCGTTATTTTCACAAGTTGATCCAAATACTTCCTGGCTTTGGATCGGTCGCTTAGCTTGCGGCTGACCTTGGTCACTGGGTCTTGCAGCACAATCTCTCCGTTTTCCTTCACGATTCGGCCGCTGAAGGTCTTAACCGCGGTCACCGTCGCTTCGCCAGAAGCCGGCATCTGCGCCTCGTGCGATTGTGCCGGTGCTGCGGCAGGAACGAACTGATTTGAAGAAGGGGTATCCTGGCCAGCCGGCTGCGCCTGCATGGAAGACTCAAGCGCGCAGGTCAGTAGAATGAGTCCTGCCGCCACTGCTAGTTTCCAACAGAAGTCTTTCATAAACCCTTCTAAATGCGTTTCGTAAGCATAGGGTGCCACGAAGCTTCTGCCAGTTGTTCGTATCAACGTGGTATTTCAAATCGCTGGCATACGTTTTGGTAACGATCTGTTCACAATTTCTACATGATCCACCCGAGTGCCATTGACAGAAGAACGTGTCACCCTTGCTCATCTCCAAATACAAGTCTGTTAAGCATTCGCATCTTTATTCTCCGCAAAAGGCCAGAGCAACACCTGAATCAGGGCGGTAGTAGCGCCCAGGGAGCACACGTTATGGCAATGAACGCCGCCGCATACGGACTTTATCCTCAGGATGCCGCGATATCGGAAATCGTGCACAACCTGAATCTGGCTGGATTCGGAAACGAAGATATTTGCATGATGCTGGCGCCCTCGCACCCCATCGCTTCCATGGTTCGGGATGCGAGCTTGTTTAATACCGAGAAACAAGCCAGTGTCGCAACTGCAGGAATGATCGGCTGGCTCTCTGAGTTTGGCGCTGTGGTGATTCCGACCGTCGGTTTCTTCATTCGCTCCCAAGCCTACTTTCAGGCCCTGGTCTTTGCGCGCGAGGCCGCATCGCTCTGCGGAAATACAAGAACGCTCGTGGGACTTGGCTTTTCGGAAGAAGACGCAGAACGCTTCGAAGACCAACTCGGCATTTTCCTTTACGTTTCTTGCCACGAGGGAACGAAAACGCTGTGGGCGCGAGAAGTCCTGCGGCATTCCGGAGCACGGGAGGCGGCTACCATGGCGGAGCCAATTGCTATGGCGGCAACGGCTTGACGGCCCGGACCGTCTTTTCCACCTCAAATTTCAGGCTACCTCTCACTCGGAAATGACATCGAAAGATCAATATTAGGTATCGCCAAGGAGGCGCCATGAGAAAAACGATGTCTGCGATCACGCAGGTTGTGGGTGCGGTGACACTTATTGGACTTGGTTATATCGTCCTCAGCGCACTGCCGGATTTAAAGCGCTATATTAAGATCAGCACAATGTAATTCCCCTCTCGTTTTGAAGAGTGAGCGCATTCTGGTCTGGCAGTCAAGAGCAACTTTCTGTGCCGTCCGGAGTTTCTTCTCTTATCCGCGCAACCCGCAGAAGTGCTGGTAATACCGGGCAAGCGAAGGAGTAGGAGAACGAGGAAAGCCATGCGTATCCATTTGCCTTTTCAATCCTTGTCTTTTCAATCGTTAACCATGCGTTTGTTAGCGGTCACTTTTGCCGTGCTCGCTTTGTCGGCGTCATCGATGGCTCAACTGCGAGTGTCCGTCAGCTTCGGCCCACCCGCGATCCCGGTTTACGAGCAGCCGCTTTGCCCCGGGGATGGCTACATGTGGACACCCGGATATTGGGACTGGGATGCCGATGATGCGGATTATTTCTGGGTTCCCGGCACCTGGGTGCTGGCTCCCGAAGCCGGCTTTCTGTGGACCCCTGGCTGGTGGGGATGGGGCGGCGATGCTTTCCTCTTCCATGAAGGTTTCTGGGGTCCGACGATCGGTTTTTACGGCGGAATCAATTATGGATTCGGCTACTTCGGCACGGGATTTGTCGGGGGCCGCTGGGATGGTGGACACTTCTTCTACAACAGCGCAGTTTGGCATGTAAACGAATCTGTCATTCACAACGTTTATAACGAGCGGGTCACCATCAACAACGAAAACCACGTCAGTTATAACGGGGGCAACGGTGGCGTGGAAGCGCGTGCGACTTCGCAGCAGGAAGAAGCGGAGCGTGGGCGGCATATTCCCCCGGTGGCAGCCCAAACGCAACACGTACAGGCGGCGCGGGGCAACCGCGAACTGAGGGCTTCCGTGAATCAGGGAAGGCCTTCGATAGCGGCGACGGAAAAGCCGGGTGACTTTAGTGGACACGTGGAAGCAGCCCGCGAAGCCGGCGCACCTTATCATCCTCCGGCGAATCGTGGAACTCCGACCGGGCGTCCGGAAGAGAATCCACGTCCGGCAGGAAATGCGGCGGGGGCAGCGGTTCATCCCAAGGATTTGCCGCCGGCGGAGCGTCCTGCGGCGCCCAACACCGGTGACGCAAAGCTGGATCAGAAATACCAGAAACAACAACAAAAGCTGGCCGCGCAGCAAGACAAAGAACGGCAAAAGCTGCAAGCTCAGCAAGACAAAGAGCACCAGCAATACGCGAAGCAGCAAGCTAGCCAGGAGCGCACCCAGCAGTTGGAGCAGAAACATCAGCAACAAACGCAACAACTGCAGCAGCGGCACACTTCTCAAACGCAGCAGATGCAGCAGAGACAGGCGCCTGCTGCGCGGGCTCCTCGCGGCCGGTAGATTGGTTTAGGAAACGGGCGGGATCGTCTGCCAAGAGCAGATGGTCCCGCCCTTTTCATTGCTCAGGGCGGAAGAAGTATTTCCTCGCTCTTACTTCCGCACTCATCCTGCTCGCTGCTACGCGATCCCTAACATGGGAATAAAGCATCATCCCGATGGGTTGGCACGTCCTTTTTAAAGACACTGGATAAGTCGATGATCCCGTCGCGTTGGGATCGAGCAGCAAAATTGTTTTGCCGGAGGCTTTCCGATGTCTGCAACAATGTCTGCAAAAAAACTTACGTTACTTTCAGTACTTCTATTTTGCGCTACGTGGGTAGTGGCGCAGAGCGCAGGTGGTGGCGCGGCGGGTAGCGCCGGGTCAGGAGCGGGTTCCTCGGCTGGCTCCGCCGCAGGACAAAGCTCGGCCGGACAAAGCTCGGCCGGTCAAAGCTCGGCTGGTCAGGCCCAGAGCCCAAACTCGGCAACTCCGCCGACTGGCAGTCAAACCGCTCCGCGGACTGGATCGGTCAATCCCCCAACTGGAGTGCCGGGCGCAAACTCTACCAATCCTCCGTCGAATGGCAGCAGCACGCAACCTTCAACGATGAATCCCAATACAACCAACACGCCGGGAACCAGCCCCAGCGGCTCGCCTTGCGGCACGTTGCCGGGAACGGCCGGCGCCGGAACCTCAGGCTCAGGTTCGAACTCTGGATCTTCCCCTTCAACTTCGGGTAGTTCTACAACTCCGGGTGCCTCGACAAGCGGTCAGCCTTGCCCACCGACGGCTGGCGCTGGCAGCAGCTCGCCGAAATAATAATTCGAAGAAAAATCAGCTCTCCCCCAAAAAAGCGGATCCGGCCAGCCGGATCCGCTCTTTGTTTGTGCTGGAGAAGTACAGCCCATGATTCATTCGTAGGTGAAGGTCAAATCATCCAAATAAACGGTATACGGACTCTGCTTGTCGTTGCCATCCATCTGATAGTTGATGGTGACGCCCCACCAGTCCGAAGGAGCGCTGCCGTGGTTGTAAGTCCAATTCAGCGTGTTGGTCACGCCATTCAGCGTGATGGACTGGTATAGAAGCTCGTTGCCGGTGGTGCGCTCTACCTGAATCGTCAAATGATTCCAGGCGTTCTCGTTGGGATAGCAGGCAATTCCGGTGGGAACCCACTTCGAACTGGTATTGTCCCAAACGTCCCATTCATTTCCAGCTGCGATTCGGCATTCGTGGCCGAAGATGAAGCCCATGCTGTCGAAGAACTGGTTGATGTCGAACTCCAGAGCTTGTGAGGCGCTGAGGTCGGTGCCGTAGAAATAAACGTCGTAGGTAAAGTTGTGGTAGGTGTTGACCTCGTCGTGGTTGTTGTCCGGCATACCTTGCGACGAGTACGCGCCGATGAGGTGGTTATTAAAGAGAGCGTCTCCGAAATCGGTCGTTCCACCTACGTAAAACGAAGTGGCTTCTCCGCTCATGGAAGGTGACTTGATGTTCTGCGTCATCGAGTACGACACTCCCTCACACGGCGAAGGAGAGCAATCAATGTAGCTGGGACCGGTCTGGGCATAGCCTGCCCATCCGCCGCTGTGCTGCAGGTTGCTGAAGGAGTTTCCGGAGGAACCTCCGCCCACGGTGATCGTCACTGGCGTTGTGGTCGCGCCGCCGCATTTATCCCACTCGGTGACCGTCGTGTTGTAGGTGCCAGAACTCAATGTCAGACTGGTATTCAGGCTGGCGCCGTTACCCACATACGCCAGCTGATTGGGCGCGGTATAGATTCCCATGCTCGCAACTCCCTTGGAGCACGAGGTTGTCGCTGTCGCCACAAAATTGACCGGTGAGCCTACGCTGCCGTTGTTGGAGGGCGAAGTCACATGCACGCCGGATTGCGAACTCACGGTGACCGTGATGTTCTTGGTTGACGCTCCTCCGCAGTAATCCCATGATTCAACGGTAGTGTTGTAGGTTCCGGCCCCGAGGCTTAGGGATGTGTTCAGACTGGATCCGTTCGCTACATACGCCAAAACGCCCGGTGCCGTATAGATGCCCATGGAAGCAACGCCGCTCGAACAGGAGGTGGTCGCGGACGCGACGAATGAAACCGATCCGGAAACGGTCGCTCCATTCGTTGGGCTGGTTACGGTTACACCGGCAAACGCTGCGGGGGCGCAAATAGCCAACAGACACACGAGTAACATTCGACACTTCAGCATGCAATCACTCTCCAATAGGTATTTAGTTTTTGACTTGCTGGAGTTGCAAAGCTGCCTGGTGCGCGAGCGGGCGCAAGCAGATTCTTAAAGTGGCGGCGTTACTGGGTAATACGAAATCGGATGGCGAATCCCGGAAACCAGCAAAGTGCCGGAACAAAACCGGAAAACGTTTCAAACCGATCCAAAGTTTCTAGAGGATACCAGAATCACTGTAGTCGTTCCAAGAAAAAACCGTAGAACGGAATACTCAGAAGTGCAGTCCCGGATCAAGCCAATCTGGATTGAGTTGATCTAGAAGCCGAGAATCTACTTTCCTTCTTTTCCCCCAACCACCTGAGCGTGACCCAGAGCCGTAACCAGCGACAGGCCGCCGATCACATTGCCCAGCAGCGTGGGAAGGAAGAAATTCACCAGGTAAGTGCTCCATGAGATGGCGTGAGTGCAGATCAGGAAGAACATAGTCGTCGATCCCGCGATGATGTGATTGAATCCGCTGATTCCGATCAGGTACGTGAGGATGATCACAATGCTCACTCTGGCGGACTCAGCCGCAGGTAAAAGCCATACCATCAAAGCGATCAGCCACCCTGCAAAAATTGCTCGAATCAGAACCGTCCCGAAACCCGCTCCGATGTGCTCCGACCCGATTGCGGAGAGGGCCTGTTGAGTTGATTCGTCAAACAACCGGGTCTTCGCCAGGCAAAGACCGAACAAGAATGTTCCCAGCAGGTTTGCGGCTAGAACGGTTCCCCATAAACGAAGCATAAGAATCAGTGTGGATAGATTCTTCTTCACCAGCAAAGGCAAAACAACGGTCAGGGTATTTTCCGTAAACAACTGCTGGCGTCCGAGGATGACGATAAGAAAGCCCACGCAATACCCGGCTCGCGAAATGAGCGGACGCCAGGGCCGATCGGGCAAATGCGACATCAACAAGCCTTCCGCGATAAATGAAAATCCCATCGAAAGGCCGGCAGCCAGGGCCGACCACGCCAGCGCCGCAATCGGACGTTCCAGTTCTTCCTCACCCTCGCGCCGAATTGTTTCGTAGACCAAATGTGCGCCCAGGGCTTTCCGCTCCTCCACTTTTTTCTGTTCGATCTGGGTGGTTGGAATTGCGGCTTCGCCCGCCGCATCGACTGTGGTTCGCTTTTTCGCCATGGCTTTCATGGTCAAATGGCTCCCGTGAAGTTGGATCCCTTTTGTATCTCTGTCTGGATTAGTTGCGTTTGCCGCGAAAAGGCAGGATGAATCTACAGAATTATCGGTACCGCGCCGAACAGCGTTGACCCATACAGCTCAACCCATAAAGTTCAGCCCATAAAGCTGGCAGTGCTCTGCCCCCTCCCCGCGTTCACTAAAGTGTTCACCTGATCCCGGCAGGGAAAACCTCTCTCCCTCAAACCCTCCATTTGTTTCCTACATCGAATTCCGCGTTTGATATCTCGCTGAGACTGGGGCATCATTACGAGTCGCAAGCGTCCTCTATTATGGAAACCTTAATCGATCGCGGTTCACAAACCTCGCGGCGAAGGCGATTGTGGGAGAGAATCGGCATCGCCCTCTTTCTTTGTCTAGCCGTGCTCGCCGGAGTTGCCCGGCTGGTGATTGCGCGCGCCGAACCTATTCTAAAAAAACGAGTCATCGAAACTTTAGCGAGCCGTTTTAACAGCAGAGTCGAGTTGGAAAGTTTTCACGTTTCGGTCATCAACGGAATTGAAGTGAGCGGCGGTGGCCTAAAACTCTTCGGAAAACAAGATCCCAACCTCTACGAACCGGGGATTCAGCCCCTGATCGCCATCCAGGAATTTCGCTTTCAAACCGCGCTGCGCAGCCTGTTTCGTACACCGATGCACGTCGATACGGTCCACGTGAAGGGACTCGAACTCAACATCCCTCCCAAGGGCAGCCGCGCCGAAATGTCAAAGATGCAATCGAAAACGGGGAAGATGACCATCTTTGTCGACAAGTTTGTTTGCGAAGATACCAGGCTCATCATCAATACCTCCGTTCCCAACAAGCCTCCACTCGAGTTCGCGATCGCGTCGTTGAAGATGAAAGATATCGGCTCGGGTGAGCCGTTACAGTTTTACGCTACGCTGACGAATCCGAAACCGGTGGGCGACATTCAGTCGAACGGATTGTTTGGCCCCTGGCAGCAAGATAGTCCGCGTGATACCCCTGTCCAGGGAGATTACAAGTTCGATCATGCCGACCTGAGCACGATCAAGGGCATCGGCGGAATGCTTTCGTCGGTCGGCCAATATGCGGGAACCTTGGGCAGTATTGTGGTGAGCGGAAAGACCGATACGCCCGACTTTCGCATTGCCATCAGTGGACATCCCGTGCCGCTGCACACCGAGTTTCATGCCATCGTCGACGGTACAACGGGCGACACTTATCTGAAACCGGTCAAAGCTACATTCCTGCATTCTTCTTTCACCGCGAACGGCTCAATCGTTCGAGTCAACAAAGGTGATGTTCACGGTCATGACATCGAACTAGGCGTCGTGCTTGATCACGCGATAATTGAAGATTTGTTGAGGCTCGGCGTGCGCACCAACCCTCCGATCATGACTGGCGCCGTGGAGATGAATACGCGATTGAGTCTGCCCCCGGGGCAGGAGAATGTCGAAAACCGAATAAGTTTGGCGGGCAAATTTCACGTGCCGGCGGGACACTTTACCAACCAAAAAGTGCAGAGCAAGCTGGATTCGTTCAGTCTGCGTACGCAAGGCAAGTTGGGGCGGGCTCACACCGACGATGTCTCGAATGTGCCAGTAGATTTGCAGGGCGATTTCACTTTGAAGGATGGAGTTTTGTCCTTCTCCTTTCTTCATTTCCTGGTTCCGGGTACGCACGTGGATATGGCCGGGAACTATAGCTTGGACGGGCAGCAGTTTGATTTTCACGGCAAAGCCCGGCTAACCGCAACCCTTTCGCAGATGACGACAGGTTGGAAATCGATCCTGTTAAAGCCGGTGGACCCCTTTTTTAAAAAAGACGGAGCCGGAACCGAGGTGCCGATTCGAATCACGGGAACAGAATCAGAGCCGCATTTTGGACTGGATTTCCACCACAAAGAAGAGCATGAAAATCAGGGCGGGAATGCGATCGCCGGGTCGAAGCCCCAATAATCCATGGTACCGAGCAGGTAGCGGGCATTTTGCCGTGCTGCGAAAATTAAAAAAGTTTGTTACATTGCTAAAAGCAGGAGCTTTTATATGAACGACAAACCCAGCACCACTTTGCCCGCGACCGTGGAAAAAGTCATTAAATCCCCGTCTCCCGACATGCCCGATAAGGCCCAGATCGCAGTAGAGGGCGCCGACCATCTGTATCGCGAACTGCGAATTGAAAATACTCTGGTCGACGAGAACGGCAAAAAAGTTCAACTCAAGCCGGGCGCTGAAGTCGAGGTCACCATCGCAGCCGAACCGAAAGCAACCACTGCCGGGTGAAACAAGGTTCAGGCGTCAAGATTCCTTGATTTCTTAATTGGCACCGTAGTTTGCGGCCTTATGAATCAGGCTGCGTTCACGCCTTGACGAAAGCGCTCGTGCGGGCGATCCTGCGCTTCGATTCGAACTTCGCAAAGCTCCGTCACCAGATTTCCCGCCCAGCGGTAGATATTGTTCTCTCTGACGATCTTACGCATGCGATGCATGCGGATCTGTTTTTCTTCGGGTTCCATTTCCAGCGCCGCCCGAATGGCTTCCGCCGTCTGGTCTTCATCGTAGGGGTTGATCAACAAAGCGTCACGCAGTTCGCGCGCCGCGCCGGTAAATTGGCTGAGGATCAAGACTCCGCGTTCGTCGCATCGTGCCGCAATGAATTCCTTCGCTACCAAATTCATGCCGTCATGCAGCGAAGTTACCAGGCACAGGTCAGCGGCGCAGTAGTAGCGCTCGATCTCCTCGTGCGTATGCTGCCGCTTCAGAAATACCATGGGCTTCCAATTGCTGGTTTGGAAGCGCCAGTTAATCCGTTCCGCTTCGGCTTCTACTTCCGCCAATAAATCGTGATAACGCTTGATGTGGGTGCGGCTGGGCGCTCCGATTTGCACGAAGGTAAAACGGCCCTGATACTTGGGATATTTTTCCAGAAATCGCTCGATGCCCCGGAAGCGTTCCAGAATTCCTTTGGTGTAATCGACGCGGTCGACTCCAACGCCGAGGAATGCGGTTTCGCCGCCCAGTTCGTGCATTAGCGCAGCCCGCTCCACGTAATTGACTTTATGCTCATCGTTAGCGCTGGACTCATCCTGAGTGAGGCCCACGCTAATTGGGAAAGGATGGACGATGGTTCGATGATCTTGCCGCATGACCGAAAAGTGCTCCCAGTCCACGCGCGATTCCACAACTCGATCCACCGTCTGCAGAAAATTATTGCAGTGGGACTGAATGTGGAAGCCGACCAGATCGGCTCCCAGCAGGCCTTCCACCAGTTGGCGCTGCCAGGGACAAATGCCGAAAGCCTCCGGGTTGGGCCACGGAATGTGCCAGAAAATCGCCACGCGCGCGTCCGGCCGCTTTTCTTTGATCATTCGCGGAAGCAGCGCGAAGTGGTAATCCTGAACCAGAACGACCGGCTTTGACACGTCTTTTATTTCTTCCAGCACAGCATTCGTGAACTTGCGATTCACTTCTTCGTAATACTGCCAATCTTGCGTTCGGAAAATTGGACGCGTGTGCGCGATGTGACAAAGCGGCCAAAGTCCTTCGTTCGAGAAGCCGTAATAATAGCCCTCTTCCTGTTCTTTGCTGAGCCAGACGCGCCGCAATGTATAACGCGGGTCATCGGGAGGAACGCGCAGACGGCTATGGCTGTCGACCGTCTCGCGGTCGCCGTTGCCGCTGCCGTGCGCGATCCATGTGCCATCACAAGCATTGAGCACGGGTTCCAGCGCAGTCACTAAACCGCTGGGCGGGACAATCACGTCCAGGGATTTTCCATTGCGTTGGTGCGTGTACGGCTCGCGATTGGAAACCACAAAAAGACGTCCGCCGTCCAAACGAACCTGCACCTGCACCGCCAGACGGTCGGCCGTCCACATGGATTCCGCGGCTTCGCGCAAGCGGGCTTCGTTTTCCGCCGCGCTGCGCGCCTGGCTCAGGCTCTCCGCCAGCGTTACCACTTCCCAAGCCAGCGGTTTGAATAAATCCATGTCTGGCATCTGCTGGCGGGAGGAAATTCTTCCCGTGCGCAGAGCTCGCATCCATTGCGCGGCGCGCGCAATTGGGCGCGTGACGCTCAATCGCACAATCAACAGAGTAATAACGACGATTAAGAAAACCTGGACTAAAACTCTGAGAAACACCTCGCGCCACGCGCTCAGAGTTTGCGCACGAATGTAATTGGCGTCATGCACCACAGCCAGGCCGCCGACAATCTCATCGTGCCGGCGCAGCGGCTGCGCAAAAATATGAACCGGATCATCCCCGATCCGGACGAACGAACTTTCCTCGCGCGCCTCTGCCATGGCTTGCGTGACGTCAGGCGGCACATTGCTTAGCACGCGAGCCAGTTCCGCAGTGATTGCCACCGTCCTGCCTTGCCGGTCGTAAACCGCCACGCCCAGCAAATGTTCACGGTTGCCGAAGCGTTGCACCAACTTCTGCAAGCCGCGTTCGGAACCGTTCTCCCAGGACTTTTCAACATTGCCGGCCACACTTTCGCCCAACACTTCAGCGCGGCGTTCCAGATCGCTGCGCAGGGAGCGCTTCTCCTTGATCACCTCGTAGTAGGAGAAACCCAACGACACCAGAGTGATGCCGACGATCAGGGAAAGAATCAGGCGGAGACTTAGCAGGCGCATGATTGGACTCTCCGGCCAGCACGGGCACACCATCTTCCGCGCTCGGTTCGCCGAGAATTATTCACCGTCGCCTTTCCAGCGCGAACCGATAGCGGGACTTGAATCCTCCACCTCGAGAGTAGCGACGATGTTGCGCGAATCATCATAAAAGAGAGTGATTTCGGTTAGGGTTCTCCCTAAAGATTATGAACCGCCTTGATTTAGCGAACATACTGGAATGTCCCTAATGCCAGGGGAAAAATCTGCAAGCATGGAAAAGATAGGAAGAGTAAATAAAATCTCTACGTCCGATTAGGATTGCCTCGCGAATAAACGATAGGAATTCCGCCCTAGAATCGCCGCGCCGTCTCGGCGGGCCGAAGCGGCATTACGGCGGTCACCACGGTTCCTCCGCCATCCGATTGAATATTCAAGGTGCCGCCCAACTGCCTCAGGCGCTCGCGCATGCCGCGGAATCCTACCCCGGTGCGGCCGGAGCTGCTGAGTTCAAATTGCTTTTCTAAAGAAATCCCTCTGCCCTGGTCCCGAACCTCGATGAGAAGCCGATCATCTTCCTCGCGCATCCGGATGGTTGCGGCCGCGCCCCCGGAATGCCGATGAATATTGGTGAGGCACTCTTGCACCATGCGGAAAATCGCAATCTCCATTTCATCGGAGAGCCGTCCGAACTCTTCAGGAATATCCAGACTCACTTGGATTTTGCTGCGCTCCGAAAATCCATCCACGTACCAGCGGATTGCCGATACCAGCCCCGCGGCATCCAGCAAGGGCGGATGCAGCAAATGTGAAATGGTCCGAATTTCACGGCTGATTTGATCCACCAGAGAAGCGTTTTCGGAGAGTGCGCGATTCGCCGCCGCATCCAGGTTGCCGGATTGCCTTTGCAACACCGCCAGATTCATGCCCAGCGCAGCCAGCAATTGTCCCACGCTGTCATGCAATTCGCGGGAAATCCGCCGCCGCTCCTCGTCGCGCATCTGTTGCAGCCGGCTGGAGAGTTCCCGCAAGCTGTCGTTCGCCATATTCAACTCGGTGGTGCGCTCGGCAACGCTTTTTTCGAGTTCGTCGCGCGCGACTCGCAACTGCGATTCGGCCCAGCGACTCCGGCGAAGAGATCGGCGGTTCGTCTCGCCCAGGGCGATGATGAACCCGGAGAAGATCAAAAAGCCGATCATTCCAGAAATCCCGCCCTTCGGATCATGCAGAACGAACGAATGCCTGGGTGGTACAAACCAATACCAAACGCCCACCAGTGAAATCAGAGCGGTAACAATAGACGGACCCAGGCCGCAGTACCACGCGGAAAAAACAACCGCCGCCCAAACCGTGTGATAAGGATTGTTCTCGCCCAGAAGAGGCTGCAAGAGTTGGCGAAGCAGCAGGGCTGCGATCGCTGCGGAAACTCCAAAGGCGTACCGTTGAACCACATCGTAGCCCTTGTCCCCTCCTTCTTTGGTCTTTCCGGTCGTCACCTTAAGCGTGTCCTCGAAATACCCTGCCGCGAAAATTCGCGACGCTTACAGCAGATCCCTTAGAGATTAACTTAGTTTTGATGAGCGTTCAGTATTTTTCGCTGCCATTTTTCGAGCTGCGCTTTTTCAGGCTTTGTCGGCTTTCGAACCTTGGGCTTCTCGCAGCCTGCCTTTGTCGGTCATCGATACAGTAAAAACCCTAGAGTCTTGAAAGAAGTGATCGTGTTACCAATTTATGGAGCTGTAGGTCGCCCGCTCTATTTCTTAGAAATCCGATGGTCTGGATCGCTCCCCAGTTCGGTGGTTCGTCCGCCTCAAATGCGGCTACTAAGCCCATTCCTGCCTTCTCAATCCAGCGCAGGATACAGTCTCGATTCTGGAGAAGATCATGAAGAGAAACAGCCAAGACTCGGCACTAGCCGTGGCTAACGGCGGAGCCGAGGAAACTGCGAAAGCGAAACGCAATGGGAATTCCGCTGTGGTTACCCACGCCGGCATCACATCTGACGATCTCAGCACAATTCTGGCCAGCTTGCAGACCATGCGGAACGGCGACTTTTCCGTGCGCCTTCCCGGCTCTTGGACTGGCTTGTCGGGCAAAATTGCCGATACCTTCAATTCCATTGTTGCCGCCAATCAACAGATGGCGCAGGAATTGAAGCGGGTGGGGCAGGTGGTCGGCAAAGAAGGCCGGACCCGGGAGCGCACACGGTTTCATGAATCGCGCGGCGCATGGGGCGAGATGGAGGTCTCGATCAACACCCTCGTCGAGGATCTGCTCCGCCCCACCGAAGGCGTAACCCGCGCTATCGCCGCCGTCGCGCAGGGAAACCTTACTCAGACCGTAAGACTTGACGTTGACGGGCGGCCGCTGGAGGGCGAGTTCCTCCGCTCGGCGAACATTGTCAACACCATGATCCAGCAGTTAAGCGTCTTCACGGCGGAAGTCACGCGCGTGGCGCGCGAAGTCGGAACCGATGGCAAACTAGGTGGACAGGCCCAAGTGCCGGGGGTCGCCGGCACCTGGAAAGATCTCACCGATTCGGTGAACTCCATGGCGAGTAACCTCACTGGACAGGTGCGGAACATCGCGGAGGTTGCCACAGCCGTAGCCAGCGGCGACCTGTCGCGCAAAATCACGGTCGACGTGCGCGGCGAAATTTTGCAGCTGAAAGAAGCTATCAACACGATGGTCGATCAGTTGCGCTCCTTCGCTTCCGAAGTAACCCGTGTCGCTCGTGAAGTCGGAACTGACGGTAAACTCGGTGGACAAGCCGTAGTGGTGGGGGTCGCCGGTACGTGGAAAGATCTTACCGACTCCGTCAACGCCATGGCCGGAAACTTGACGGCCCAGGTGCGAAACATCGCTGAAGTTACCACCGCCGTGGCTCGCGGCGACTTATCCCGCAAAATCACGGTCGACGTGAAGGGAGAAATTCTCGAACTCAAAGACACCATCAACACCATGGTCGACCAGCTCAACGCTTTCGCCGGAGAAGTAACGCGTGTCGCTCGCGAGGTAGGAACCGAAGGCAAACTCGGTGGCCAGGCGCAGGTGCCCGGTGTCGGCGGTACTTGGAAAGATCTCACCGACAACGTGAATTTCATGGCCAGCAACTTGACTGGCCAGGTGCGAAACATCGCTGAAGTGGCTACAGCAATCGCGACCGGCGACTTGTCGCGCAAAATTACAGTGGACGTACGCGGCGAAATTTTGCAGCTCAAAGAAACCCTGAACACAATGGTGGATCAGCTCAATCGTTTCGCAGGGGAAGTGACACGCGTGGCTCGCGAGGTAGGAACAGAAGGCCGGCTCGGCGGACAAGCGAACGTCCCCGGTGTCGCCGGAACGTGGAAAGATTTAACCGACTCTGTGAACTCGATGGCCGGAAACCTTACCGGTCAGGTCCGTAACATCGCTGAAGTAACGACGGCTGTGGCCCGCGGCGATTTGTCGCGAAAAATCACGGTCGACGTGAAAGGCGAAATTCTCGAGTTGAAGAACACCATCAACACGATGGTCGACCAACTCAACGCGTTTGCCGGAGAAGTCACGCGGGTCGCCCGCGAAGTTGGAACGGAAGGCAAACTCGGCGGGCAGGCGCAAGTTCCGGGCGTTGCCGGAACCTGGAAAGATCTCACCGACAACGTCAACTTCATGGCCAGCAACCTCACCGGCCAGGTTCGAAATATTGCAGAAGTGGCGACGGCCGTGGCGCGCGGCGACTTGTCTCGCAAAATCACGGTCGACGTGCGCGGAGAAATTCTCGAGCTCAAAGACACCATCAACACGATGGTCGATCAACTGCGTTCGTTCGCCTCCGAAGTCACGCGTGTGGCCCGCGAAGTGGGAACGGACGGAAAACTCGGCGGACAAGCGCAAGTTCCTGGAGTCGGTGGTACGTGGAAAGACTTAACGGATTCCGTCAACTCGATGGCCAGCAATCTCACTGGACAGGTGCGTAACATTGCTGAAGTCGCGACGGCGATCGCAAGCGGCGACTTGTCCAAAAAGATCACAGTGAACGTGAGCGGCGAAATTCTGCTGCTGAAAGAAACCATCAATACGATGGTCGATCAGCTCAACGCGTTCGCCGGCGAGGTAACGCGCGTGGCGCGCGAAGTGGGAACCGAAGGCCGTCTCGGCGGACAGGCCAACGTCCCCGGAGTCGCCGGAACCTGGAAAGATCTCACCGACTCCGTCAACTCCATGGCCGGAAACTTAACGGGCCAGGTTCGTAACATTGCCGAAGTAACGACGGCTGTGGCTCGCGGCGACTTGTCCCGCAAAATCACGGTCGACGTGAAAGGCGAAATTCTCGAACTCAAAAATACCATCAACACGATGGTCGACCAGCTCAACGCCTTCGCCGGCGAAGTCACTCGTGTCGCTCGCGAAGTAGGAACAGACGGCAAACTCGGCGGACAGGCTCAGGTCCCCGGGGTCGCTGGAACCTGGAAAGATCTCACCGACAACGTAAACTTCATGGCCAGCAACCTCACGGGCCAGGTTCGTAACATCGCTGAAGTAGCAACGGCTATTGCGAACGGGGATCTCTCCAAGAAAATCACAGTGGATGTGCGCGGCGAGATTTTGCAGCTCAAAGAAACTCTGAACACGATGGTCGAGCAGCTTCGCTCGTTTGCCGCCGAAGTGACGCGCGTCGCCCGCGAAGTCGGCTCCGAAGGGCGACTGGGAGGTCAGGCCAACGTGTCCGGAGTGGCCGGTACATGGAAAGATCTTACGGATTCGGTGAACGCGATGGCTGGAAATCTCACCGGTCAGGTGCGAAATATCGCTGAAGTAACGACGGCAGTCGCCCGCGGCGACTTGTCCCGCAAAATCACGGTCGACGTGAAAGGCGAGATTCTCGAACTCAAGAACACCATCAACACGATGGTCGATCAGCTCAACGCGTTCGCCGCGGAAGTAACCCGCGTCGCTCGCGAAGTAGGAACCGAAGGCAAGCTCGGTGGACAGGCTCAGGTGCCGGGCGTCGCCGGAACCTGGAAAGATCTTACCGACAACGTCAATGTGATGGCCGCCAACCTCACCGAGCAGGTGCGCGGAATTGTGAAGGTGGTGACCGCGGTCGCCAACGGGGAACTCACGCAGAAACTCACGGTGAACGCGAAAGGCGAAGTCGCGGCGCTCGCGGAAACCATCAACAACATGACGAACACGCTGGCCACTTTCGCCGATCAGGTTACGACGGTGGCCCGCGAAGTAGGCGTGGAAGGCCGCCTTGGCGGCCAGGCGAACGTTCCCGGTGCCGCCGGAACGTGGAAAGATCTCACCGGGAATGTGAACTTACTGGCCGATAACTTGACCAACCAGGTGCGCGCCATTGCCGAGGTGGCAACCGCCGTCACCAAGGGCGACTTAACCCGGTCAATTCAAGTCGAGGCCAGTGGCGAGGTTGCCGACCTGAAAGACAACCTCAACACCATGATCGATAATCTCCGTCTCACCACCGATCGCAACACGGAGCAAGATTGGCTCAAGACGAACCTCGCCCGGTTCACCGGCATGTTGCAAGGCCAGCGCGATCTCGCGACAGTAGGACGCATGTTGCTCTCCGAACTCGCTCCGCTGGTGAGTGCGCAGCAAGGTGTGATCTACCAGATGGGCGGCGAAGAATCCACGGAGATGGTGTTGCTCTCAGCCTTCGCCGGCGACGGCGAAGACGGCCACCTGCGGCGTCTGAAACTGGGTGAAGGTCTCGTCGGACAGTGCGCCGCGGAAAAGCGCCGCATGCTGATCTCCGATCTGCCCCCGAACACAATTGCAATTCGCTCCGGATTATTCGAAGCGGTTCCGCGAAATGTAATCGTTCTTCCCGTGCTGTTTGAAGACCGCGTCAAAGCGGTAATTGAACTCGCTTCGCTCAGCAGCTTCACCACTTCTCAGCTCGCATTCCTCGAGCAATTGACCGCCAGCATCGGCATCGTTCTGAACAGTATCGAAGCTACAATGCAGACCGAAGGCCTGCTGAAACAATCGCAGCAGCTGGCGACCGAACTTCAGGTGCAGCAGAAAGAATTGCAGCAGACCAACGAGCAACTGGCGCAAAAAGCGCAACAGCTCGCCGAACAGAACGTCGAAGTCGAACGCAAGAACCAGGAAATCGAGCAAGCCCGCCGCGCTCTGGAAGAGAAAGCCAAAGAACTAGCGCTCACTTCCAAGTACAAGTCGGAATTCCTGGCCAACATGTCGCACGAGTTGCGCACGCCGCTCAACAGCATTCTCGTGCTGGGCCAGCAGCTCAGCGACAATCCGGATGGAAACCTCACACCGAAGCAAGTGGAATTCTCGCGTACGATTCACGGCGCAGGAACCGACTTGCTCAATCTGATCACCGACATTCTCGATCTTTCGAAGATCGAATCCGGTACCGTGTCGGTCGAGGCCGAAGAAGTATTCTTCGCCAGCCTGCTGGACGCGGTCCAACGGCCATTCCGGCACGAAGCAGAAAATCGACACCTGAGCTTTGAGGTGAATAGTGATCCGCACCTCGCGCGCAGTGTCGTTACCGACTCGAAACGTCTGCAGCAAGTGTTGAAGAACCTGCTCTCGAACGCTTTCAAGTTCACTGAAATCGGAGGCGTCCGGTTGTCGGTTTCGCTAGCCCGCAGCGGCTGGACCGAAGGGCATCCAATTCTCGGCAAAGCCGCGTCAGTCGTGGCTTTTGAAGTCTCCGATACCGGTATCGGAATTCCGCAAGAGAAACAACGCATCATCTTTGAGGCCTTCCAGCAGGCAGACGCCGGCACCAGCCGCAAGTACGGCGGAACCGGTCTGGGCCTGGCTATCAGCCGCGAACTGGCCAGCCTGCTCGGCGGTGAAATTCAGTTGCGCAGCGCTCCGGGGCGCGGCAGCACATTCATTCTGTACTTGCCGCAGACCTACGTTGGCCCAGCGTCTTCCATCGCCGTGCCCATCGATCGGGCAACGCGGTCCTCCGTCTCGCCAGCGCAACTGGCTGTGGCGTCTGTCAGTGAGCACTCCGTGGAAAGGATTGAGGATGATCGCGACAATCTTCAACCGGACGATGCCGTGTTGCTGGTGGTCGAGGACGATCCCCACTACGCTCGCGTTCTCTGCGATCTTTCCCGTGACAAAGGATTTAAAGTTCTCGTTGCCACGCGCGGCGCGGAGGCGCTTGCCTTGGCGAAGGAATACCATCCCACTGCGGTTTCACTCGATGTGTTCCTGCCAGACATGCTGGGCTGGACCGTGCTGAACCATTTGAAACAGGATCCAGCGACGCGCCACATCCCGGTGCAAATGCTTACCCTGGATGAAGACAGGCATCACGGCTTGGCGCGCGGCGCGTTTGCGTTTGTAACCAAGCCAACCACGCCGGAGGGCCTGGAAATGGCCCTGTCGCGTATCAAGGAATATTCCGCTCCGCGTCGCAAACGGTTGCTGGTCGTGGAAGATAATCCGGCGGAACAGTTGAGCATTAAAGAACTGCTGGGTTACGACGACATCGACGTAACCGTGGTTTCTACCGGGGCAGAGGCTATTGAAGCGGTGAGCGATCAATCCTTCGATTGCGTAGTCCTCGACTTGCGCTTACCGGATATTTCCGGCTTCGAAGTATTGGAGCGTTTCCGCGATACTCCGGCACTGGGCGATCTGCCGGTCGTCGTGTTTACGGGCCGGGAGCTTTCTCCGGACGAAGATGCCCGCTTGCATTCGCTGGCGCGCAGCGTTGTGGTGAAAGGAGTCGAGTCGCCCGAACGTTTGTTGGATGAGACTGCGTTGTTCCTGCATCGCGTGGTCTCCGACCTTCCAGTGGAAAAGCAGAGACTGCTCGATCGTCTGCACCACTCGGACGATGCGCTGGTCGGAAAGAAAGTGCTGGTGGTTGACGACGACGTGCGCAACATCTTCGCGCTCAGCAGCGTGATCGAACGCCGCGGCATGGCAGTGATCACGGCGGGCACCGGCAGGGAAGCGATCACCAAGCTCGAATCCACGCCGGACATCGCGATCGTGCTGATGGATATCATGATGCCCGAGATGGATGGTTATGAAACCATGCAGGTCATCCGGCAGAACTCTTCGTTCCGCCGCTTGCCGATCATCGCCCTCACCGCCAAAGCGATGAAAGGTGACCGCGAAAAGTGCCTGGAGGCGGGAGCCTCCGAGTATCTTGCCAAGCCGGTGAACACCGAGCAACTGCTCTCATCCTTGCGCATGTGGCTGCATCGTTAGAGTAGTGCGGTCGAGAAGTGAAAGGGAAAGGACCAATCGGTCATGAGCCCGAACGACAAGGTCAACATCCTGATGGTAGACGATCAGCCGGCAAAGCTGCTGAGCTACGAAGTCATGCTCGGCGGCTTAGGGGAGAACCTGATTAAGGCTACCTCAGCGAAAGAAGCCCTCGAACTTCTGCTGAAGACCGATGTAGCCGTTGTGCTGATGGACGTGAGCATGCCGGAACTGGATGGCTTTCAACTGGCGGCCATGATTCGCCAGCACCCGCGCTTTCAGCGCACGGCAATCATTTTTGTTTCCGCGGTTCACCTCACCGATATGGACCAGCTCAAAGGCTATGAGCATGGAGCGGTGGATTATGTTTCAGTGCCCGTGGTCGCGGAACTTTTGCGCGCCAAGGTGAGAGTATTTGCCGAACTGCACCGCAAGACGCGGCTGTTAGAGACGCTGAATCAGGACCTGGAACGAAGGGTATCGGAACGCACAGAAGAATTGGCGCGCAAGGCAGAATTGCAACTGCAGCTCAATACCGAGCTGGTCGCAAGAAATCAGCAACTCGACGCCATCATTCACACGGCGCCTGATATTATCTTCAGCCGCAAACCCGACGGATCCCGGGACTACATCAGCGACCGGTTTTACGATTTCACGGGCGCGCCCGAAGGGGCGGACAGTGGTTTCGGCGGCGGGGAATATGTACATCCAGACGACCGCCAGCGCGCGATCAATGCCTGGTTGCACAGCGTCGAATCCGGGGCGAATTACGAAACGGAATTTCGCCTTCGATCCAAAGACGGTTCCTATCGCTGGTTTCGATCGCGGGCGCTGCCGATTCGCGACGATGATGGCAAAATCGTGAAGTGGTATGGAACCTGTTCCGATATTCACGACAGCAAGTTGCTGGAACAGTCGATGCGCGACAACGCCGCAGAACTGGAGAAAATGGTGGACCGCAGAACCGACGAATTGCGGCGCCTGTCGATCCGCCTCATGTCCATGCAGGATCAGGAACGGCGCCGCCTGGCGCGCGACTTGCACGATGGTTTGGGACAAGAGTTGGCCGTGGCGAAAATGGTGCTGGACCGCATGGTGCTTAAAAAATCGGAACAGCCCGATGAAACCTGGACCCAGGCCAGTGCCATTGTGGAGCGCGCCATCCAACAAATACGCACCATCTCTCACTTGTTGCATCCACCGCTGCTCGATGAAGTAGGTTTGCTTTCCGCGCTTTCGTGGTACGTCGAAGGACTGGCCAAGCGCAGCGGAATTGAAACCTCTTTGCATGTTCAACCGCGCGATTTTCCCCGCCTATCCACCGATGTCGAGACGGCTGTCTTTCGTATCGTGCAGGAGGCTTTGACCAACGTATTCCGGCACTCCGAAGCCAAAAAAGTTTGGATCACTTTGTCGCAGGACGACGGATTAATTACCGTTGGGGTGCGCGATGACGGCAAGGGAATTGGCCAGCGAGTGGCCGAACTTCAGCCCGATAGTGTCGGCGTCGGCATTGGCGGCATGAAGCAGCGCGCGAAAGAATTTGGCGGAGAATTGCGGCTGACCAATACTCAGCCGGGAACGCTGGTCGAACTTCTGATTCCAACCCGCGACGTGTTGCGAGAGGCAGTACTTTCCTGACGTTTTGCTGAAATCGCGCCTATAACTTTCTAGTCACCAATTTTCCCATCGCCGATCCTAAAGGCGCGCCACCCGGCGCCGGTTCCCCAACAGTCCTTATCACAATACTGTCAACACTGTACCCCGCCGGCTTAAGCGCCCTACAGGGCCCTGAGTGCGTGGGCCTTCGACCCACTTCCTCCGTAATGAACTTTACCCCCTTTACAGCTTGAACCGGATGGAAGAAGCCGCCCTCCAAAGTTAGTTTTAATCTCGCAAGGGAATTCAATAGCTGCTCGCTTCGAGCATGGAAGAAGGTTCGATCATGACAAGGACAGGTTCACATTTGCCGAGAGCTCTCGCATTGCTCGGAGCTGGCGTCGTCCTATTCGCCAGCATGGGGTGGTGCGCCGATGACGATAAGGATTCAGACGTCGACAAAAGAATTGAAGCTTCCGGACGAGTGCTCACGGAAATTATGGGAGTTCCGGACAAGGCGATTCCCGACAAGGTAATGAAGGATGCCAAGTGCATCGCCGTGGTTCCTTCCATGGTAAAGATTGCGATAGGTTTCGGCGGCAGCCACGGCAAAGGCTTCGCCACTTGCCGCACGGCAGATGGCCGCTGGAGCGCTCCCGCCCCGTTGACGATTACCGGCGGCAGTTGGGGCTTGCAACTCGGTGGACAGGCCGTCGATCTGGTGATGGTTGTCATGAACGACCAGGGCATGCAACATCTACTCTCCAGCAAATTCAAGCTGGGTGCTGACGCGTCGGCAGCTGCTGGTCCTGTCGGACGGGATGCGGCCGCCGATACCGACTGGAAAATGAAGGCAGAAGTTCTGACCTATTCGCGCGCCCGCGGCGCTTTTGCCGGCATTGACTTGAACGGTTCCGAGATCACGCAGGACAAGGACGAGACGCGCCTCCTTTACGGACACTTTGTTCCGTTCTCCGACATTCTTAACGGCAAGGTCCATGCCAAAGAAAACAGCGCTGCGTTCCTGGACGCCGTGCGCAAGTATTCGGCTGAAGTGCGCGAAAAGAGCGAGATGAAGCAAACGGGTGCGGACTCTGCAACCCGTTAATCCGCTGAACCGTATTAGGCCCGGTTCAATGCCGCCGGGCCAGATTTTTCAGCAGTCGAACGAATAAATACAAACGGAGGTTGCGATGTCGACGGTTCTGTTAATACTTCTGGTTTTGCTGTTGGTGGGAGCGTTGCCGGCTTGGCCGTACAGCCGATCCTGGGGCTACTATCCCAGCGGTGGTTTGGGCCTGGTCGTCGTCATCCTGCTCGTGCTGCTTCTGGCCGGTCGGCTCTGATCTCTCAGGAGCAGAGTTTTTGCGAAGCCCTCGCCTTCGTGACAAATGATTGGTGGAAGCCGGGTTCCACCAGCTTAACCTCTAATCGGCCCGCTTTTCCGGTCGAGCAGTTTCGGAAGAGTGCTCATGGTTTCAGAAGTTGGGTTAGCAGTTTATTTAGGAGCGCCAATGCCGAATAATTCCACTCCACGCCACTCTTATTCGCTTTCCCCAGGTTCGTCGACGGTAGCGCTTGATCCTCCATTTCCCGCTCGAGAGCCGGTGAAGCGGTCCTCAAAACAGCAATCGAGTTCGAAGGATATGGCTCCGGAAGCCATTTGGGGGCAGTTCAATAATTACCGCTCGAACGGTCTCGTGGTTTCGGGCATCGTCCACGTCATCGCCATCGGGTTGATCTTAAGCGGCATCACTTTTGGTCATGCAGTCGTGCAGCAAGTACAGAAGCACGAAACTGTGACACTAATCGCGCCCTCCCCAGATTCCTATGCCATGCCGGTTGCTAAGAAGGTTGTGAGCGGCGGCGGTGGCGGCGGCGATCACGACAAGCTGCCCGAAACGAAAGGCCGGTTGCCCAAGTTCGCCATGGAGCAGATCACTCCTCCGGCTATTGTGGTTCGTAATGAGCATCCCAAGCTGGCGGTCGAACCAACCGTCGTAGTTCCTCCTCAAGTTCGCGTGGCTGAGAACCACATGCCGACCATCGGCAATCCGACAGCGGCGATTATGCCGTCGGCTCCTCCTTCCAATGGAACTGGTTCCGGCGGCGGCATCGGATCTGGTTCTGGTGGCGGAGTTGGCGTCGGTCACGGCCCTGGCGTGGGAACAGGCAGCGGCGGTGGCATTGGCGGCGGTGTGTTTAAGGTTGGCGGAGGAATCTCTGCTCCCCAAGCCATTGCTACGCCGGACCCGGAATATACAGAAGAAGCGCGTAACGCCAAGACGCAGGGCACGGTAATTCTATGGCTGATTGTCGACGATCAGGGCAAGCCGCGAGATATCCGCATCGTGCGTGGCTTAGGGTTTGGCCTGGACGCCCGCGCCATCGATGCGGTGAAGCAATGGAAGTTCGAGCCTGCCATGAAGGACGGACATCCGGTCAACGTGCAGATCAGTGTCGAAGTCGGCTTCAAGCTTTACTAAAGTAGAAGCGAATCGCCTTAGCAAAACCTTTTTGTAACCCGAGGCTTAAACCCCTCGGGTTTTTTATTTGTGCCAAACCTGTTGTTTGTCACCTGGCGCAACCCAACCCTGCGATAAAAGTTTCGCCCAACCAATGCAAATTACGCATAAGCCAACACTTAGGGTGCCCTACAGTCCCGTACAGCAAGTCTACTAGTCAATTACAGGAGCATCCTGATGGGACGAACGAAAGGTTGCCGCTAATCTTCAGTTGTTAAGTGAATGCTCCATTAAGGGCATAGACACAAGCACCCTAGTTGAACGAAGGAGACTACAGTGGCGACTTGCGTGATTTCTGCGACAGCGGCGAATGTGATTCCAGTCACCGAAGAAACTAACCGGCCCGAAACCGAACGCACCTTGGTGCAACGTGCCCAAGCGGGCGACGAACAAGCTTTTGCCACACTCTTCCAGGGACATAAGAAGCGTGTGTACTCCGTTTGCCTACTGATGACGAAGGACGTCGCGGAAGCCGAAGACCTGACGCAGGAAGCTTTCTTGCAAGTCTTCCGCAGCGTGGGTTCCTTCCGTGGCGATTCCGCATTCTCGACCTGGCTCTACCGGGTTGCGGTCAATACAGTGCTGATGAAGCTGCGCCGCCGCAAAGCGCCGCCCATCGTCTCGCTCGACGAGCCCGTCTCCGCTGAGTCGCCTTCGTTGCGTCGCGATGTGAGCTGCGCGGATTTAAACCTGAATGGCGCCATCGATCGCATCGCACTGCGCCGTGCCATGCAGGAGCTTCCTGAAGGATGCCGGCAGATTTTTGCGCTGCACGAAGTTCAGGGATATCAGCACCACGAGATCGCGAAGATGCTCGACTGCTCGGTGGGAAATTCAAAATCGCAACTGCATAAAGCGAAGATGAAGATGCGCGACCTGCTGTTTCCCAAGCGGAGAGTGCTTCGCCGGCAAGCTGGCAGCGCCGCAACCTCTGAGATCTCCTCTCCCTTGAAAGTATCCCGCGCTCAGGCGGCAGCTTAGCCTGAGGGCCCGAAGTTGAAGAAGCTGGTTAGCCAAGACTGTAAGGGAACATCGAGATTCCCGGTGAGACCGAGAGAGGACAAAAGTCTGTGGGTTTAGGAGCCATTGTAGTCGTCGGAGCAGGCCGCGGTTCGATCAACGGCTTTTCCCCGGAGGTTCACGGGGACAGTTTTCTCTCCGGTTCGATTGAGACGGCGGAGATTCTCGGCCGGTCGACGATTGAACGGACGATCGAGAGACTGGTCCGCGCCGGCGTCGAAACTGTAACCCTTCTCGTTCCGCGCGGGAAGCAGATTCCCGCGTTCACGGCTAAGTTTCACAATGTGGCGGGCATGATTGTTGACGATATGGCCGTTGCAATCGCGCAACAGCTCTCCAACTATTCGCAAAAATCCATTGAGCACTCCTTCATCGTTGCGGGGAATTTGTATGCCGAAGCCGATCTATTGGATTTGTTCTACTTCCATCGAGAGGCAAGGCAAGTAGCTACACGCGCTATCAATGGCAGCGGCCCCTTGGATCTTTGGGTGGTCGATTGCGCGAAAGCGCAACACTCGGACTTCGAAAATTTGCTGACGAGTGCTGGGGTCTCCGGCACCACGTACTTCATCCGGGATTACGTGATGCAGTTGAGGGAGCCTCGCGATCTCCGGAAGCTGGCTTCCGATGCGCTGTCCAAGCGCTGCGCGCTGCGTCCGGGAGGAATCGAAATCCGAACCGGGGTCTGGGTGGAGGAAGGCGCCGATGTTCATAAGCGCGCTCGAATCATCGCTCCGGCCTACATCGGCCGGGATTCAAAGATCGAAGAAGACGCCTTAATCACTCGTTGCAGCAGCATCGAAAGAAACTGCTGCATCGACTGCGGGACAGTCATTGAAGACAGTTCGATCCTGGCCAACACGCAAATCGGGATATGGCTCGATGTCTGCCACGCTGTGACGAATGGAAATAAGCTCTTGAGCTTGCAGCACGAAGTGATCGTCGAGATCACAGATCCCAATGTGATGCATGCTACTGGATCGATTGCGAAGGGTGATCGCGGTTTGGTCTGGAGCTATCAACAAGAGTTTGAGCAGCGGCAAACCGTCGCTGACTTAATACAGGAACAATCTCCGCTGCGCCAGACGCGCAGCTTGCAGCCAATCTTATCCAGGGGTGGTGACTAACATGCAGACCAGAGGTCCCGTAATCATTATGGAGTTGCCGGAAAACTTAAACCACGCGGAAGGAGGCGCGTTTCTATCCGAGATGCTTCCCCTGCTGGAGACGAATCGTCCACGCGTAGTGCTGGATTGTTCGCAAGTGCGGCACATGGACAGCGCTGGAATTGAAACCCTTCTGCACTGCATGGAAGAGGCCATGAAACGGGATGGCGATCTGAAGCTGGCTGCGCTTTCGCCCGAGGCGGCCGCGATCCTGGAACTCATGCGCGTAGACCGTTTGTTCGAAGTATACGGGTCGGCTGACGATGCGGCGCGCAGCTTCCATGCTGTGGCGTCCCTGGAAGAGCCGAAGGGCTTGCCCTGGTATTCGGTTCCGTACGGGCTGCCGGACCTTAAGTCCGCCAGCTAAAGCGTGGTTCATCTTTCCGCTCAGAGGTAACCATGAAAGCAAGAATAACTATTACCACCTGGTGTGGATTAATTTTCGCCGGGTTTTTGAGTTCCGCATATCCATCGTTAGCGCAATCCGCGGAGGGGCAGCGGCAGTCTGTCCCTTCCGTTTTAGCTGCCAAGGTGGAACTCCCACTTAGCGAATTGCCGGACAGTCCGGGAACGACCAAAGCTGCAGCGGATATTCAGCAGCAGCAGAGCACTCAGCAGCAGCAGAGCACTCAGCAGAGTGCCGCTTCGGCGAATCAAACCGGAACAAATCAAACGCTGCAGGCGGCTCCACAAAAGCCGGTGGGCACGGCTGCGGCAGAAGCTCCGAATTCCAATGGAGTCGCAGCTTCGCAACCCGCCGGGGTGGCGATTGCTCCAAAAAAGCAGCACCGGGTGCGCACCATTGTGGTGCGAGTCGGCGCTATTGCTGGCGCAGCGGTTGCAGTTGGAACCGTAATTGGGCTGACGGCAGCCACATCCAGCAAGCCGCCGGGGGCGCGGTAGGAACGTCGTGAAAATCGTAAGTTTCTCTGGCATCGACGGAGCGGGGAAGTCAACGCAAATTGCTGCGCTTCAGGCCCGCTTGATTGAACTGGGCTGGCGCGTCGAGCTTCTGACTTTCTGGGACAACGTGGTCGTGCTTTCGAAGTTTCGCGAGTTCGCCAGTCACAAGGCCTTTAAAGGCGACAAGGGAATCGGCTCTCCGGAAAAACCCCTCCAACGCCGCGACAAGAACGTGACCTCGCGACCAGTTAGCGCAATGCGCTTCGGACTTTATCTTATGGACGCCTTGAATCTCGCGCGCGCTGTTCGCAACGCCAGAAAGAGTGCGCTCGACGTGGTGATTTTTGATCGCTACATTTACGATGAGCTGGCTAATCTGCCTCTCACTAACAGCGTGACCCAGGCCTTCATCCGCCTGGTCTTGAAATTGGTTCCCCAACCCGACGTTGCCTACCTGATCGACGCCGACCCGGACACAGCCTATGCCCGCAAGCCCGAGTATCCCCTGGAGTTTGTTCGTAAGAACCGCGAGGCCTATTTGAACATGGCTCGTCTCACCGGCCACATCACGGTCATCGCGCCTGGTTCCGTGGAGCAAATGCAGGCCAGGGTCAGAACTATTTTCCTGCAAAAGCTGTCCGAATCGGAAACTGGGCTTAGCACCCAGCCGGTGCTGCAGTAAGGCGTTGCCGCTTTCGTCCCATGAAAACAACCGGTCTGGAAACATCGAGTCTTTCGTTTTCAGAGAGATAGCCAACATATTGCCCTGGGAACACATCGAAGCTTGGGGAATTACGAGGCCGAAGCCATGAAGATTTGTTTGGTAACCACCTTCCCGCCCAGCCAGGGGGGACTGAGTGAATACGGATTGCACATCGCGGAAGAACTGCGCCGCAATCCTTTCATCAGCCTGACAATTCTTGCCGACAAAATGTCGCCCCCTCAACCCGAGTTGGATGGCTTCGATGTGCGCCGCTGCTGGTCCTTCGACGATCCGGCGAACTCTCTCCGTATCCTTAGCCAGCTGGGAAAGCTCAAGCCCGATGTGGTTTGGTTCAATTTGCTGTTCAGCACCTTCGGCCGCAATCCTCTTAACGCATTCATGGGACTGCTCACTCCCTTGTTCGCGCGCATGAGTGGACGCTATACGCACGTCACGCTGCACCACCTGATGGATACCGTCGACTTGAAGGACGCTGGAATTCGGCACGCGCGTATCTACCGCGCGGCCGGCGCCGTCGCTACTCGCATGCTGCTGCTGTCGAATTCCGTATCGGTGCTTATGCCGGGCTATCGGACAATTCTCTCGGAGAAATACGGCCGCGATAATGTGCACGTCCGTTCGCACGGCGTACTTACGCGCCGACCGGAGTACCCCGACTTCGCACGCCGCGGTAATCCCAATCTCCGCATTCTCGCCTTCGGCAAGTGGGGAACCTACAAGCGCCTCGAACTCATGCTCGAAGCCTTTCAGATGGTGAACCGCACTCTGCCCAATGCAAGGTTGGTCATTGCTGGCGGTGACCATCCCCAGGCATCGGGTTATGTGGAATCCATGCGGCTCAAGTGCGCCGGCAACCCTGCGATTGAATTCACCGGCTACGTGCACGAAGACCGCTTGCCCGATCTTTTTCAGGAAGCGACCGTCGCCGTCATGCCGTACTCCTCTTCCACCGGGTGCAGCGGTGTGGCGCATTTGGCTTGCGCCTATGGTGTGCCGATTCTTTGTGCTGATCTCCCAGATTTTCGGCAGATGGCCGACGGGGAAGAACTCGCCATGGAATTCTACAAGCCGGGGGATGCCGAAGATCTTGCCAGCTTTTTGATCCAATTCCTTGAGGACCCGGAGAAGCAGCAAGCCATGGCGATACAGAATTTCTCCACCGCCCTGCGCATGACCATGCCGACTATCGTTCAAAAGTACCTGAGACACTTCGAACTGGAGCAGAGAACCGAAGCCCTGCGCCGGGTCACGCGCATCCGCAGGATGCCCAGTTGGATCCCCAACAAAGCTCGGATGCTGCGCCTGATGACCCGTAACTCGCCGGGATGGGTTTACCGTTCGGGCATTCCCCGGCTTCCGGGAAATGCCTCGAACACAAAACCATTCTTGAACGAGCCGTTGCTGAACGAGCCTTTGTTCAACCAGTCTTTACTGAACCAGTCTTTACTGAACCAGTCTTTATTGAACAATGACATTGACGGTCGTGGAAATTTGGGAGGAACTGGAGTTCCCCATAATGGTGACGGAATAGCTCTGCGCACTCGATACGGCAGTAGTTTGGGATTTGCCGCTGCTCCCTCCGCAGGAAACGGCGCCCAAGCCGAGGGTGAGCAGCGCGAACACAGCGCAGAGTTGAACCCCGCGCCGGCGGGCGTTACTGCCGAAAGCCAGCCCCACAAGTCCGAACGGCAGCAGCAAGCCGGCGTAAAGGGGAACGGACTTTCTCCGTTCGGGATCGTTCCTCCCGGTAACGGCAGCGGCGGAAATGGTAAGAGTGGAAGCTCCGGTGCCGGAGCCAGGCGTGATGGAAGCGGGAGAGAAGGAGCACTTTAGGGTGCTCGGAACTCCGCTGCAGGAAAGTGTGATCGCGCTGTTGTACGCTCCCGATTGCGGTTTGGCAGTCACGTTGAAGGTCCCTGACTGTCCGCTCGGAATTGTGATGGTATCCGGAGACGCGGTGAAGGTTAAGTTCGATCCTCCGGATGTGCCCCCGCTGCCCCCGTTGCTGGAGAAGCACGACGAGCTGTACGAAACAGCTCCGGTAATCTGATTCGCCATGCTGGGCTTGCCCACTGCCTGCACAAACATCTGATAGGTTGCGATAGGGATAAGGAAGCTGCACAGATTGAGCGTGTGAATCCCCACCGCAGGTTCGGTCAACGACATCAGATTTTGCCCATCTGTGCTGATGTAAACATTGTAGTGATCGATGGTGTTTTCGTTGCCCTGTATGTTCCAGTTCAAAGTGTTGGCCGAGACCGAGGCGGTCAGCGAAAAACAATTGCCGATTCCCGATTCCATCTCGGTGCCTTCTTCGTAATCGTTCCATGTAACCAGTTGCAGATCGGTCAACTGCTTCCCCGAGCTGTACAGCCCGTTAATCTCCGAGAATGTTTGCAGCCAGGTTTGGCCGCACTGCTGGCTCATGATCCGATTGGAGCCCCAGGCCGCCAGCGTATCGTTAAACCCTTTGTAGGTCGCGCCCACCGTCTGCTGGCCGGGATATCCAAAGCTCACATCGTAAAA
>Ga0302320_10004197_pt1 | contig 32812 bp, 23 predicted proteins | sample Bog_T0_3_FD_202130 | JGI IMG/M metagenome (GOLD analysis project Ga0302320, IMG submission 202130) | Peat permafrost microbial communities from Stordalen Mire near Abisko, Sweden - Bog_T0_3 | ecosystem: Environmental > Terrestrial > Soil > Wetlands > Peat | place: Sweden: Abisko, Stordalen Mire... | reverse complement strand
CGCCACCTCACCCGACCTCGGCACCGGACTCCTCGAGACCGTTCTCGGAAGCGTCACCAAGTACACCGGCAGCGCCCTCAGCCTCACATCCGACGTGACCCAGACCACCATCGGCTGCAACCTCACGGGCGCCACCACGGTGGTCAATGACGGGTCCACCGCCGGCTTTCCGCAGGGCTCCCTGGTGCGCGTTGACATGGCCGCCCAGCGCGATTCCTCCATCGACTGCGTCCGCATCGAAGCCGTCAACTCCGCCATCGACGCCTACGCCGTGGCCGGCACTCTCAACTCCTATCGCGGCGGCATCTCGCCCTACCAGTTCACCCTCGCCATGCAGGAGGGAACCGGCGCCGGCGTCTCGCCCAACTTCATCGGCCACGGCATCAACGTCAACTTCGACTCGCCCGCCGCCACCTTCGCCGTCGATTGGGATGGCATGGACCAGACCAACCTCGGCTTCACTCCGCTCTTCAACGACGCCACCTTTTTCCCCGCCCAGTACGTCGAAGCTTCCTCCAGCCTTCCCCTCACCACCACCGGAAACGACGTCGGCCCCGTCCCCGGCAGCCTCATCACGGTCGCCGCCATGAACGCCCAGCGCGTCACCCTGCGCAAGCAGCAGGAAGACGGCACTCCCAGCAGCGTCGTTACCAACTCCAACGGCGTTACCACTTTCATCCTCACCCTCGACCCCAGCACGGTCTTCGCCCAGTACACCGCCCTGCCCGTCGAGCCCACCGGATTTGTGCCCACCATCAACGTCATCGTTCCCGCCAGCGTCACCATCAACGGAAGCCTCACCGTTCCCATTGCCGGTGCGCCCACCGGCTCGCTCCCCTACGTCGATGTCCGCGGCCTGCTCTTCCTCAACGGCGCCTCCTACACGCTCGTCGCCCAGCGCGTCACCGCCACGCTCCCCCCGGTGCAGCCCGTCTCGTCCTCGTTGTAGCCGCTGCCGTTGTTCTTGACCTTGAAACCTTGAACCCTGCGAAACCTTGAAACCTCGTTATAATCAATCTTCATATGGCTACCACGGCGAACGACGTGCACTCCAAATACGAAACCGTCATCGGTCTCGAAGTCCACGTGCAGCTTCTCACCCGGACCAAGATTTTCTGCGCCTGCCCCAATATTTTCGGCTCCGAGCCCAACACCAACGTCTGCCCCGTCTGCCTCGCCATGCCCGGCGCGCTTCCCGTCCTCAACCGCCAGGCCGTCGCCTTCGCCGTCAAGGCCTCGCAGGCCCTCAACCTCCACGTCAACGAAACCTCCATCTTCGCGCGCAAGAATTATTTCTATCCCGACCTTCCCAAGGGCTACCAGATCAGTCAGTTTGACAAGCCTCTCGCCGAGCACGGATACATCGAGGTCACCACCGCCGAGGGCGCCGCCAAGCGCATCGGCATCACCCGCCTCCACCTCGAGGAGGATGCCGGCAAGTCCATGCACGAAGGCTTCGCCGACTCCGACTTCAAGACCTACGTGGACCTCAACCGCACTGGCACGCCCCTCGCCGAAATCGTCTCCGAGCCCGACCTCAGCACGCCCGAGGAGGCCCACCAGTACCTCACCCGCCTCAAGGAGATCATCCTCTACACCGGCGTCAGCGACTGCAACATGGAAGAGGGCTCTCTGCGCTGCGATGCCAACGTCTCCATCCGTCCCCGCGGTCAGCGCGAGCTCGGCACCAAGGTCGAAATCAAGAACGTCAACTCCTTCCGCTTCGTCAAGCAGGCCCTCGAGTACGAGATCGAGCGCCAGGCCGAAGTCCTCGACCAGGGCGGCACCATCCAGCAGGAGACGCGCCTCTACAACCCCGCCGAGGGCCGCACCTACACCATGCGCACCAAGGAGAAGGCGCACGACTACCGCTACTTCCCCGAGCCTGACCTGCTTCCGCTCATCGTCGATCAGGCCCAGCAGGACGCCATCCGCGCCACCCTGCCCGAGCTTCCCCAGGCCAGGCGCCTCCGCCTCATCGCCCAGTTCGGACTCAGCGAAGGCGACGCCGCCACCTTGACCGCCACCCAGGCCCGCGCCGATCTGTTCGAGACCGAAGCCAGCCAGGCCAAGTCGCCCAAGCGCCTCGCCAACCTCGTCATCAGCGAACTGCAGGGCCGCCTCAAAGCCGCCGGACTCGAACTCGAAGACTCGCCCATCACCATCCGTGGCGCGCGCCTCTCCGCCGACCTGCTCGAAGAAGGCGCCATCAGCTCCAAAATCCTCAAGGAGCTCTACGACCACGCCTTCGAGCAGAACGTGGATTTCCCCGTCATCTACGAAAAGGAAAAGCCCCAGCAAATCTCCGGCGCCGCCGAAATCGAAAAGATGATCGACGATGTCCTCGCCGCCAGTCCCAAACAGGTCGAGCAATACCGTGCCGGCAAAACCACCATGATCGGCTTCTTCGTCGGCCAGGTCATGAAAGCCTCCAAAGGCAAAGCCAATCCCGCCGTCCTCAACGATCTGCTCCTGAAAAAACTCAGCTAGCGCGGTGCCCCATACCTGCCTGTCGTTTGTCAGATGTGGGGCCGTTGACCTTGCCCTTTCTTCGCACGCCTCTCCCTGGGAATGAAGCCGCCTGCCCAACCTCACATCCCATCGTGACGCGCAAACAATCGTGATTAACCAAGTAGTAACATGCCAATTTCCAACCATTACCTACCAGGTCAATCCTGCCGCCCCAAAACCAGTGCAAACACCCTCAAACCACAGTTTTTCCCTGTCCCGAAACCGCCCCCAAAGCGCCCCGCACGTGCCCCAGAACTGCACTTCTCGGTCCCCCAACTGCCCCATTTCGCACTTTGTCAAGCGAAAATATTTTTCATTTCCCCTTAACCATATGATTCAAAGATACATACAGTTTCTGTGGAAGTGAGGTTTTCACCCTCCAATTTTGCTATTCTGAACTTAGGGAAGCTTCCAGCATTCCGTCCGCAGAGCACGGGTTCGAACCCTGCAATCTTCATCTCGAAACCTTGTAACCATCTTGTTTTCAAATTTTTGCCGGGAAATATGGGGGGGAGGGGGGGCACCCCTAAGCGCGCCATTCTTTTCGCGGCAAAATTTCAAATTCGCAACCTTCCTGCTTTCTCGCTTGACCCAACATCATCGTTGGATAGACAGTTCCCTAACACGACGAGAGTGTTTTTTTTCGGTCGCAGCGCAGTCCGCTCAAGACCGTCCAGCGCGAAAGGAAGTCGCGATGTTCCAAGGTCTGAAACTTCAACCAGCCTTCGTTGTGATGCTCATGATGACGGCTTCCGTCTGGGCGCAGAGCGCCCCTGCACCGCCGTATCGGCTCACGCTGGAAGACGCCATTCATCGCGGTCTCCAGGCCAATCTCGGCGTGCTGGTTGCGGAGACGCGCACCGGCGAAGCGGCCGCCGCAGCCGAAAGGAAACGGTCGTTGCTGCTTCCGCGGGTGCGAATCGCAGCGCCGGTTACCGTGCTGAGCCAAAGTCTTGCCGCCGAAGGCATCAGCGTCAACACGCCCTTGTTCCATCTGCCGCCAGTCGTCGGCCCTTTCAGCACCTATGAAGCTCGAGCCTATGCGGATCAGCCGATCGTCGATATGCAGTCGCTGCACGCTCTGCGTTCTGCCCGGCAATCGACCGCCGCGTCCAAAGATGATTACCAGGATGCGCGCGATCTGGTAATCCGCAATGTCGCCGCGCTCTACCTCAACGCGCAATCGCAGTTTGCCGCAGCCGCAGCCGCCCAGTCGCAGGTGGACACCGCGCAGGCGCTGGCCAGACTCGCCGTCGAGCAGCGCGATGCAGGCGTCGCCACCGGCATCGATGTCTTGCGCGCGCAGGTGCAACTGGCCAACCAACGACAGGCGCTGGTGCAGGCGCGCAACCTCGCCAGGAGTTCGCTGCTCGTGCTGGCGCGCAACATTGGAATGTCTCCCGGAACCGCGATGGAACTGGCCGATCCGCTGCAGTTTCATCCCGCCCAGGCGCTCGATGTGGATTCCGTCCTGCCGCAGGCGCTCGCCGTGCGCCCCGACTATCAGTCCTTTCTGCGGCAGCGCGATGCGCTCCTTGAGCAGCAGCGCGCCGCCCACGCCCGCTATCTTCCCAAGCTCTCGGCCTCGGGAAACTATGGCGGCATCGGGCGCACCCTCAGCTCGGTGGACGCCACCGGAGCCGCGCAAGTTTCCCTCTCGTTTACCGTCTTCGATCACGACCGCGATGGCGAAGCCCTCGAGATCGCGGCGCAGCTTCGCCGCATCGACCGCCAGTTGAATGACGCCAGGTTCGGAGTCGAGCAGGAACTGCGACAGGCGCTGCTCGACCTCGATTCCGCCGCGGAAGAAGTCAGCGTCTCCGACGCGGGACTCGACCTTGCCGGCAAGGAACTTGACCTGGCGCGACTGCGGTTCGCCGAAGGCGTAACCAATAACATCGAGGTCATCACCGCGCAGGATGCACTCGCGCGCGCCCAGCAGAACTCCATCGTGGCGCTCACCCATCACGCCGACGCGCGCATTTCCCTGGCGCGCGCCTTGGGCAATACGGAAGCGTCCTATGCGGAGTATCTTGGAAGCCGCTGAGCGGCAGGGAAGGAAAGGGGCAAGGCCATGAAGCGATACATCATCCCTGTTCTGCTGCTGGTAGCCATCGGCGCAGGAGTCTATTACTACCGTGTTCAGCACCGCGCCAAGGCGCCGGCCAATACGCTCCTGCTCTCCGGCAACGTTGAGGCGCATGAGAGTGTCGTCGCCTTCCGCACCCTGGGCAGAATCGTGGCGCTGCCGGTGGAAGAAGGCGAAGCCATACGCGCCGGAGACCTGATCGCGCGCCTCGACGATGCCGACTATCAGCAGCAGGTCCGCGTCGATCAGGCCGCGCTCGATACACGGGGAAAGGAGTTGGACCTCGCCGTCGCTGGCAGCCGGACCCAGGACATCCGAGCCGCCGAGCAGACGCTGGCCGATGCCAAAGCCGACCTCGAACTCAGGCGCGCCGACCTCGCGCGCTCCGGCGCGCTCTACCAGCGCGATGCCGTTTCGGCACAGAGCCACGATCAGGCCGACACCGCCTTCAAGCGCGCCCTTGCGGTGTACGACCGGACCCAGCAGACGCTCTCCGAACTCCGCGAGGGAACCCGCAAAGAGCAGATCGCAGTCAGCCGCGCCACCCAGCAAACCGCACGGCAGAGCCTGGAATTGTCCAAGGTCCGCCGCGATTACACCGTCCTGCAGTCTCCGGTGACGGGCGTGGTGACCGTCCGCCAGGCCGAACTTGGCGAGTACGTCGTCCCCGGCACGCCCGTCGTCACCATCGCCGACCTCGATCACCTCTGGGTGCGCGCCTACGTGAGTGAAACCGACCTCGGCCGCGTCACCTGGGGCCAGGCGGCAACCGTGCGCACCGACACCTTTCCCGGCCGCTCATACCGGGGTACCGTCTCGTTCATCGCCGCGGAATCCGAGTTCACTCCGAAAACCGTGCAGACCAACAAGGAGCGCGTTGCCCTGGTCTATCGCGTCAAGGTGGACGTGGAGAATCCAAATCGCGAACTGAAGCCGGGCATGCCCGCCGACGTAACCATTGAGTTAGGAAAGTAACGCGCAATGTCAGAGGAAGCGGCCATCGTCGTTCGCGATCTCGTACGCGGCTTTCCCGGCGTGAAGGCGGTCAACCACCTGAGCTTCGATGTAGAGTACGGCGAGATATTCGGGCTGGTCGGACCCGATGGCGCCGGCAAGACGACGACGATGCGCATTCTCGCGGGCGTTCTGCTGCCCGATAGCGGCTCGGCGCACGTCGCGGGTGTTGACGTAGCGCGCGATCCGGAACGCGTGAAGTACAACATCAGCTATATGTCGCAACGCTTTGGCCTTTACGAAGACTTGACCGTGGAGGAAAATATACGTTTTTACGCCAATGTTTACGGGGTCAAGCGGCAGGCGTATCGGGAGCGCAGCGAGCATCTTCTCGAGGCCGCCGACATGCAGAGTTTTCGCGCCCGTCTTGCGGGAAAACTTTCCGGAGGAATGAAGCAGAAACTCGGGCTGATCTGTGCCCTGATTCATACTCCGCGCGTGCTGCTGCTGGATGAACCCACCAACGGCGTGGACCCGGTCTCGCGTCGCGATTTCTGGAAGATACTCTATTCTCTGCTTGGCGAAGGCGTGGCCATTCTGACCTCGACTGCTTACCTGGATGAGGCCGAGCGCTGTCATCGCGTCGCGCTTCTCAATGAAGGACGCCTTCTGTTCTGCGATCAACCGGGTGCGTTGAAGAGTCATCTGCGTAACTCCGTGATTGCTATTCACACGCCGGAACCGCGCGCGGTGCGCCAGGCAATTGAGAAGTTTCCGGGTGTCCACAACGTAGTGCTGGTCGGAGACGGGGTTCATCTTGTCGTGGATGACGCAGCGCGAATCATACCTGAACTGCGCGCGCGGCTGGATGCGGCTGCGGCGAACTATGTGTCCGTGGAAGTTGTGGCCGCCACGCTGGAGGATGTATTCGTGAGCGCGGTCGAACGTGAAGCCGAGGTGCCGCATGAGCGATGAATACTCCGTCGTCGTCGAAAACCTGGTGAAGCGGTTCGGCGATTTCTGCGCCGTCGATCACATCAGCTTTCAGGTCGCGAAGGGAGAGATCTTTGGATTTCTCGGACCAAATGGCGCAGGCAAGTCAACTACGATTCGCATGATGTGCGGACTGCTGCATCCCACCTCCGGTCTGGCTACTATCGCGGGAATCGATGTTGCCAAACAACCGGAACGCGTGCGACAAAACATCGGATACATGTCACAGAAATTCTCGCTCTACAACGACCTCACGGTGGAAGAGAACATACGCTTTTTCGGCGGAATGTATCAGGTTCCTGATTCGGAAATGGGTGAGCGTCTGCGCTGGGCCGTGCAGATGGCCGGACTCGAAGGCCGCGAACACACACTGACGACGACGCTTGCGGTGGGATGGAAGCAGCGGCTCGCCCTGGGCTGCGCGGTTCTGCACAAGCCCAAGGTCCTGTTTCTCGATGAGCCTACTTCCGGAGTCGATCCAATTTCGCGCAGGAAGTTCTGGGAGTTGATTCACGAAATGGCAGCCTCCGGAGTAACGGTTTTCGTGACCACGCATTACATGGACGAAGCGGAATACTGCAATCGCCTGGTGCTGATTTATCAAGGCAGGATTGTTGCATCGGGTTCTCCCGCGGAACTAAAACGCACGGCGATGAAAGGGGAGTTGCTGCTGATTGAGTGCGAGCCGCTGGGCACTGCCATGGAGGCGTTGGAGAAATCCGTTGGGGCGATGAACGTGGCCGTTTTCGGCAACGCCCTGCACGCCGTGGTTCCAAACGCGGCGCAATCGATTCCCCTGCTGCGCGAGGAATTGGCGAAGCGGGCAATCACGGTGACTCGCATCGAAGCAATCCCGGCGTCGCTGGAAGATGTTTTCGTTTCGCTGACCGCCCACGAGTCATCGACGGAAGTGGCGCAGTCATGAAGACTAACCGGATTTACGCAATCGCGTGGAAGGAAATGCTTCAGATTCGTCGTGACTTGCGCAGCATTCTGATCGTCGTGGCGATGCCAGTGATTCTGATGCTGGCCTTCGGTTATGGCGTCAGCTTTGACATCAAACATCTGCCAACATATGTTTTCGACCGCGAGAACAGCCAGCAGAGCCGAGACCTGATTCAGCGCTTTCGCTCCTCGGAATACTTTCAGGTCCGCAGGTCGGTGGACAACTATCGTGATCTCGTGCGCGCCATCGATGCAGGAGATTGCCAACTGGCGATTGTCATACCGCCGCAATTTTCGCAGCGACTGAGTGAAGGCGGCCCGGTGCAGGTGCAGGCGATTGTCGATGGCACGGACGGCAATAGCGCAAACGTCGGCATGAGCTACGCGGAGGCGGTCGTGCTCGGCTACTCACAGCAGATCCAACTCGACTGGCTGCGGCAGAAGGGCCAACGCATCGTGGATCCGCCGCTCACGGTGGACGCGCGCACCTGGTTCAATGAAGACCTGGAGAGCATGGCGAACATTGTGCCCGGCGTCGTGGCGATTGTGATGGCGGTCATCGGCACCTTCCTGACCTCGCTCACGATTGCGCGCGAGTGGGAGCGCGGCACGATGGAGCAGTTGATCTCCACGCCGGTTACTCCGCTTGAAATGATGATTGGCAAACTCTCTCCCTACCTCGTCATCGGGCTTGCCGATACCGCGCTCTGCGCGGGGATGGGCGTCTGGTGGTTCGGTGTCCCTTTCCGGGGAAGCGTTGCAGTGCTGTTCGTCAGCTCTGCGCTGTTTCTGGTTGTGGTGCTCTCGCTGGGATACTTCCTCTCGGTGACGCTCAAGTCACAACTGGCAGCGAGCCAGGCCTCGATGATCGCGACCTTCCTGCCCGCCTTTCTGCTCTCGGGATTCATCTTTCCAATCGACCAGATGCCGGCATTCATTCAGGTGGTAACGCACGTTATTCCCGCGCGCTACTTCATGTCGATCATCCGTGCCGTCTTTCTCAAAGGCAGCCCGCTCGTAATGCTCTGGGAGGACATGCTGGCGTTATTCATCTTCGCTACGGTGCTGGTGGTGGTGGCCACGCGTTCCTTCCAGAAGCGGTTGAGGTGAGGTGAATATGTGGCTCAGACTGCGTGCGATGCTGGTGAAAGAATTCATCCAGGTTTTTCGCGACAAGCGCACGCGCTTCCTTCTATTCGGTCCGCCGATCATCCAGATGGTGATCTTCGGTTATGCTGCAACCCTGGAAATCCAACACGTGCCGATGGCGATTCTTGACTACGAGAATTCGCAGGTAAGCCGCGACTTCGTTTCCCGCTTTCAAGGAAGCCGCTACTTCGATGTTCGTGTACAGACGCTGGACCGCGCGAGCGTCCGCCGCATGGTGGATCATGGCGATGTACTACTGGCCGTGGAGGTTAACGCCGGCTTTTCCGAGCAATTGCGCAAGGGTCAGACGGCGCACGTGCAGGTGATTCTAGACGCCAGCAACTCCAACACCGCGCTGGTCTCGCTCGGCTATGTAAATCAGGTTGCATCGAAATTTGCCGAGGACTACCAGATGGAAATGCTGGACCGGACTTCGCCGTCGATCATGAAGCAGATCCCGTCGATTGTGCTGGAGCGCCAGCCGTGGTTCAATCCCGATCTTCGAAGCCAGTGGTTTTTTGTGCCGGGAGTGATGGGAAACCTGATCACGCTGGTGATCGTCCTGCTGACCGCCTTCGCCGTGGTGCGCGAACGCGAGATCGGCACCCTGGAACAAATCATGGTGACGCCGATCGGTCAGGCGGAGTTCATCCTGGGCAAGACGATTCCGTTTTTCCTGATCGGACTGTTCGATGCCGCGCTGATCACGGCCGTAGGTACGTTCTGGTTTCGCGTTCCGCTGCGTGGCAGTCTGCTGGCACTCCTGGCGGGAACGGTGCTGTATCTGTTCTGCGCACTTGGTGTCGGGCTGCTGATTTCCACGATCTCGGAAAACCAGCAGCAGGCCATGGTCTCGGCGTTCTTCTTTCTGATGCCGGCCATCATCTTCTCCGGCTTCGCCTCGCCCATCAGCAGTATGCCCGGCGGACTGCAACTGTTAACCTACGCCGATCCCCTGCGGTATTTCATCGTGATTCTGCGCGGGGTATTTCTGAAGGGCGTTGGCTTCGACGTGCTCTGGCCGCAGATGGCGTCTCTGGCCGTCTTCGCCGTGCTGATTCTGCTGGCAAGCGTGCTGCGATTCCACAAATCGCTCGACTAGCCGCACAACATGCGAAGTATGGCTATAATGATGCGCACGGATGGCACTCACCGGTGGCACCAAACTCGGGCCGTATGAAATTCAGTCGCCTCTGGGTGCCGGCGGCATGGGAGAAGTGTATCGCGCCCGCGACACGCGGCTGGGACGCGATGTTGCGCTGAAAATTCTCCCGCAGTTTTTCGCCCGGGATGAGGACCGCCTGCATCGTTTCGAGCAGGAGTCGCTTGCCGTCGCAGCCCTGAACCACCCCAACATTCTCGCGATCTACGATGTGGGCCAGCACGAGGGTGTGCCCTTCCTGGTTTCCGAACTGCTGGAAGGCGAGAGTTTGCGCGAGGTGTTGAGTCGCGGTGCCCTGCCGCAGCGCAAGGTGATCGATTACGGAGTGCAAATCGCCCAGGGCCTGGCGGCTGCCCATGACAAGGGCATCGTGCATCGAGACCTCAAGCCGGAGAATCTTTTTGTCACCCGCGAGGGGCGGGTGAAGATTCTCGATTTCGGGCTGGCGAAGCTGGCCGCGCAAAAAGCGGTTGAGCCGGACGGCGCAACCCTGGCGGCGTCGCACACCGCGGTGGGGGTGGTGATGGGGACGGCCGCCTACATGGCGCCCGAGCAGGTGCAGGGTAAGGCCGTCGACGCCCGCACGGACATCTTTGCCCTCGGAGCTGTGCTCTTCGAGATGCTGTCGGGGCGCCGGCTCTTTCATCGCGATACCATCGCCGAGACCATGACCGCGGTGATCAAGGAGGACGCGCCCGAACTGACGGACTCGCAGGCCCTGGTTTCTCCCGCGCTGGACCGCATTGTGCGGCGCTGTCTGGAGAAGAATCCCGCGGAACGCTTCCAGTCCGCTAGGGACCTCTCGTTTGCCCTCGGCGTGCTTAGCGGCACGCAGACCAGTGGAGCCGCGCGCACCGTGCAACCATTGGCCGCCAGCCGCAAGTGGCTATGGGCCGCTGTCCCGCTGGTGGTGCTGCTGGTGAGCGCCGCGAGCTACCACCTTGCGCGCCGTCCCGCTGCGGTTCATCGCATGGAGTTTGCCATCCCGGTTTCCGGCGAAGTCAGCCACCCGGCGCTTTCCGCCGATGGCCGCATGCTCGCCTATGTCTCTCCCGATGAGAAGACTGGCGCCACCATGCTCTTCGTGCAGGTCGTCGGCACTCCCTCGGCGAATGAACTGGCGGGTACGGAAGGAGCCAGCTATCCCTTCTGGTCGCCGGATGGCGCGAACATCGGATTTTTCGCCAACGGCAAGCTGCAGAAGATTGCCGCCACCGGAGGCGCTGCGCAGTCCCTTGCCAAGGTCTCGTTCGCTCGCGGCGGAAGCTGGGGCAGCAGGAACGTGATTCTCTATGCGCCCGATCCCGGCAGCTCCATCTGGCGGATCAACGCCGATGGCAGCAATGCCGCGCCGTTTACCGACAGGCAGCTTGAGAAGGGAGAGGACTCGCACCGCTGGCCACGCTTTCTCCCCGATGGCAATCACTTCCTCTATCTGGGTGCAAGGTTTCAGAGTGACCAGGAGCTGGAAACCGGCGTCTATCTGTCTTCACTCGACGCCAAAGAAAAGAAGTTGCTCATCAAAGCCCGCTCGAATGTTGGCTATGCCGACGGTCATCTGTTCTGGTTGGACGAAAAGGGCGCGCTGCGAGCCGCCGCCTTTGACCTGGAGCACGCTTCCGTCTCCAGCGACTCCGCCCTGATCGCCAACTCCGTGGGATACCAGCCTTCGGTTTACTTTGGATCGTTTACTGTCGCCGGCAATGGAAGCGTTGTCTACAGCCCGAAAGCATCGGCAGCGCTCTCTGTCCTAGCCTGGCACGACCGCGCCGGCAAGGATCTCGGCCACATCGGCGAGGCCGGTGTGCAGGCCAATCCTGCCATCTCTCCCGACGGCAACCGTATTGCCCACGATGCCACCGACCTGAAGGCCAACAACATCGATGTGTGGGTCACGGACCTGCGCAAAAGCAGCAACATGCGATTCACCTTCGATCCCTCCGAAGAGACCAACCCTGTGTGGACGCGCGACGGAAACCAGATCGCCTATCGCTCCGTGGCCCATGGCGCGGCTGTAGAACTGAAGAACGCCAGCGGAATGTCCGCCGCCAAGGATCTAACGCTGATCATGCACGACACACCGGGTGACGCCGAGTTTGGCGGCGTCCTCGATATCATTCCCAACTCCTGGTCCCCGGACGGCAAGCAGATCATGGCTTCGATTCAAACTCTCGCCATGTCAACCCTGGTGCGGATTCCTGCTTCCGGAGGCGATCCTGTGCGCTTCTTCCACGGCCAGTCTGGCGACGCTACCAACGGGCAGATCTCGGCTGACGGCAAATGGGTTGCCTACGCCTCCAACGAGTCCGGCGATTGGGAGGTCTACGTCACCACCTACCCTGGCGCGGACGGCAAATGGCAAGTCTCGCGCGGCGGCGGCGGCGAGCCGCGCTGGCGTGGCGACGTCAAGGAGATCTTCTACCTCGGCCCAACCGGCATGCTGATGGCCGTGCCCGTTGATGTCGGCGAGACCTTTTCCGCCGGTTCGCCAGCACCGCTCTTCCAGGTCCGCGGCCGCGCCCAGATTTCCTCCACCGATCTGTTCACCTACGACCTGACCAAGGACGGGCAGCGCTTCCTCGTTAACCAGTACGTCAAGCCAGCGCAAATTGCGCCATTGATTATCCTTCAGCATGCCCTCTCTGATCCTCCCATGTAGCTGCCTGGCGAGCGCATCTGCACGACGCGCTTTCCCCTGGCGGGGTTTGAGAGGGCTGCCGGTTCACGCGCTGCCGGGCGAGTCTCGATCGGGACCGGAAGGCAACCACGCGCCGATACAAGCGCGAGGAAGCGTGGCGGAGATAGAAAGTGCTTTACTTCCCACGGAAATCTTCGTACTCTCACCCCGCCGGTTTGGCGCGTCATCTCATATCTGGATGCGGGGTGTCCCGGCACTGCTGCAGCGGGGCAGAAGCTTTTGGCCGCTGAGGTTGGCTGGGCCAGACCAAAGCGCGATGACAGTGACGTCCAGCCACCAACCCAGGCTAGGCGGTGCTGCCACAGACGAAGCGGATGCATTCGCGGGGGCTACCTTATGCAAGACACCAAGCCGGATCAATCCCATCCACCCACCAAGCCAGGAACGGCAGCGGAATCCGGTCTGGCGCGCTTTGGTCTGGCGCTGGCCAACTGGAGCGAGCGCTGGTTTCCCGATCCCCTGGTTTTCGCGCTGGCCGGAGTCGTCGTTGTTTTTGTCTTCGGACTGCTCATCCATCAACCGGCGGCCAAGTTGGCCATCTCGGGCGGCAAGAGCTTCTGGGCCCTGGTTCCGTTCACCATGCAGATGGTGATGATCATTATTGGCGGATACGTGGTGGCTAGCACGCCACTCGTCCATCGCTTCATTCGATGGCTGGCAACCATCCCCAAGGACGGGCGGACGGCGGTCGCGATGATCGCCCTGTTCTCGATGTTGACCTCGCTGATTTCCTGGGGACTCAGTCTGATTTTCAGTGGCTTGCTGACGCGCGAGATGGCGCGGCAGGTGAAGGGCATGGACTATCGCGCAGCGGGCGGAGCGGCGTACCTGGGGCTAGGCGCGGTGTGGGCGCTGGGGCTCTCTTCTTCCGCGGCAATGATGATGGCGACCAAGGGCTCGATTCCGCCCTCTCTATTGGCCATCAGCGGATTGATCCCGCTGTCACAAACAATTTTCCTGTGGCAGGGACTGCTCACGGCCGTGATCCTGATCGTGGTTTCAGTGACGGTTGCTTACCTGTCTGCGCCTACGGCGGAAAACGCCAGAACGGCTGAGGATTACGGCATTCAATACGAGTCCACGGACCGGCCGCTGGAGCCGCGGACCAAGCCAGGCGAATGGCTTGAATACAGCCCGATACTGACGGTCCTGGTGGCTCTGTATCTGGGCTGGTATCTGGTGGACTTCTTCCGCAGTTCGCCGCAGGGTGCGCTGGCGGTGCTCGACCTGAACACCTATAACCTGCTCTTCATTACCGTCGGCCTGTTGCTGCACTGGCGTCCCAAACGCTTTGCGCGGGCGGTTGCAGACTGCGTTCCCGCGACCGGCGGCGTGCTGATCCAGTTTCCGTTCTACGCGGTCATCTTTGGAATGATTGTCGGCACCGGCATGTCGGACTGGCTCGCCAACCTGTTTGCCCGTATCAGTACGCAGCAGACCTATCCCCTGCTGGTGGCGTTCTACTCGGCGCTGCTGGGTGTGTTCGTGCCCTCCGGCGGGAGCAAGTGGGTCATCGAAGCGCCGTACATCCTGCAAGCCGCCAACCTTCACCATGTACACCTGGGATGGGTGGTGCAGATCTACAACGCCAGCGAGGCGCTGCCCAACCTGGTAAACCCATTCTGGATGCTGCCGCTGCTCGGCATCCTGAAGCTGAAGGCCCGGGACATTGTGGGTTATGGCGTGCTGCAGATGATCGTGCACATCCCGATTGTGTTCTTCCTGTGCTGGTTCTTTGCGCGGACCATCCCATACATTGCGCCCGTCCACTGATCATTCATCGCCAAGCGAGGTGCCGGGCACAACCGGCACCAGTCTCCTACCGCCGCGCACCTTAACGTCCCATGAGGAGGACGCCTGGCCAAGCTGGGGTGCACACAGCCACCACGAAATCCTTGTGGAATCGATGGAGTGCGGGTAGGGTTGGAGGAACGATTTTCACTCTAACTTACAACCGGCTGGCTTCTTATGGAATTGCGTCTCCTGCGATACTTCGTGGCAGTTGGGGAGGAGCTGAACTTTACCCGGGCGGCCGAACGGCTGCACACGGCGCAGCCTTCGCTCAGTCAACAGATTCGCCAACTGGAACGGTACGTCGGGACGCCGCTTCTGAATCGCGACAAGCGCCGTTTGAAATTGACCGAGGCGGGCCGTGTGTTATTGCGCGAGGCCCGGCGCCTGCTGCAGGACACCGAGCATGCGGTTGCGCTGGCCCGGCAGGCGGCGCGCGCCGAAGCCGGGTTGCTCACCATAGCCATCGTTCCCGGTCCTGAGGGCCAGTTGTTTTCACGCGTGATGCCACTGCTGTTGCACAACTATCCGAACCTCGAGGTGGTGCTGCGCAGCATGACGTCTCCGGAGCAGATCGTTGCGCTGCAGAAAGGCGAGATCAATGTTGGGCTCCTGCGCGGACCGATCGACGACGAGCGGATTGGCTACGAAGTTGTTTCGCGCGAGGATGTGGTGGCGGTATTGCCCGCTGACCACCCATTGGCGGAGTCGGAGCGGGTTTCGCCGAAGGCGCTCGCCGAACTTCCACTGATACAGCTTTCGCACACCGTGGCTCCTGCAGTGCACGACGCCATGATCAGGACTGGCCTGGCTGCCGACGTGCAGTTTAAGACGCTCATTACCACGGAGAACATCATGACCACCCTCAACGCGGTCGCCAGCGGAATGGGATTCACCCTGCTGGCTGCTTACGTGGAAGACATTCTGCCCAAGAATGCGGTGGTCCGCGCGCTGGATATGAAGTGTGTCCCCCAACTGGATTTACTGGTGGCCTACCGCAAAGACGACCAACTTCCGGCACTGGCGTTCTTCCTGCGCATCCTGCGCGCAGGTCTCGAACAACGGCCGGCCTCACGCAGGGCCTCCAGCGCCCGAATGAACCGGGTCTGATCCCAGCCAGACTTGCGACGTCTGGTACCGAAAGAAATAAAGTCCTTTACTTCTAGACGGGAAATTCGTAGGCTCGCCGTGCTCGAAATTGCAGAGATCGCATCTATGCGTCCCGAAATTGGGACCTGATCTGCCCCCGCCAGCGCTGAGGTGTCAGAGAGGGTTGCCTGGAACGTGGAACCACCGAGGCCTCCATGATAAGTAAATCGACCAGTTGCAAAGCCGCAGTCGAGATGATTCCCGATGGTGCGTCGCTCATGATAGGCGGGTTTATGGGAGTAGGCTCCCCCCATCGAATCATTGACGAACTTGTACGCCAGGGACGCAAGGACCTGACGGTGATCGCCAACGACACAGGCCGTCTGGGCTTCGGCATTGGCCGGCTCATTGACGCCAAACTCATCAAGAAACTCATCGCAACCCACATCGGACTCAATCCCGAGACCCAGAGACAAATGATTGCCGGCGAAATCGAAGTCGAGCTCTGCCCACAGGGTACGCTGGCTGAGCGCATCCGCTCGGGTGGTTTCGGGTTGGGCGGCGTGCTTACGCCCACGGGCATCGGCACTGTCGTTGCAGATGGGAAGCGCACCATCGAAGTGGAAGGCAAGCTGTTTCTGCTGGAATTGCCGCTGCAGGCGGACTTCGCCCTGCTGGCGGCCCATCGCGCCGATTACCGCGGCAACCTGGAGTACTCGCTGACCGCCCGCAACTTCAACATGGTGATGGCGACCGCAGGAAAGACAGTGATCGCGGAAGCCGAGCACATCGTTCCGATCGGGGTAATTCCGCCGGACTCGGTGGCGACTCCGTTTGTCTGCGTCGATCACATTATCGAAAGGAGCAACTGTGGACAGTAAGGTCTTAATCGCAAAGCGCGTTGCTCTCGAACTGAAAGACGGCAACCTGGTAAATCTGGGAATTGGTCTTCCGACAACCGTCCCCAACTACCTTGCTCCCGGAGTGGAAGTTTACTTCCAGTCCGAGAATGGAATTATTGGCCTGGCCCCTGTTCCGGGACATGGCATGGAAGATCCTTCGCTGACCGATGCCGGAGGTGGCTATGTGGGCGCAATTCCCGGAGCCGCCAGCATAGACAGTTGTCTCTCCTTCGGCCTGATCCGCGGAGGCCATCTCGACGTAACGGTGCTGGGCGGCCTCGAAGTAGACGAGGCCGGACAACTCGCCAACTGGGTGGTTCCCGGCAAGATGGTGCCGGGAATGGGCGGGGCGATGGATCTGGTGACCGGCGCCAAGCGCGTGATTGTCGCCATGACCCATTCCGCCAAGGGCAAGTCGAAGATCATGAAGAAATGCACCTTGCCACTGACTTCGATTCGGCGGGTGAATCTGGTTGTGACCGAGTTAGCAGTGCTGGAGCCAACCGAAGAAGGACTGGTGCTGCGCGAGCTCGCGCCGGGGGTCACGAAGGAACAGGTGATTGCGGCGACAGAAGCGAAGTTGATCGTTCCCGACCAGGTGCCGACGATGCCGGTCGGCGAATCGCAGTAGGGATAAGTGCAGCGCATTATCGAAGGATGGCCGCTGGCAATCGACTTCGCCAGCATGGAACCAAGCACCATCGGGTCTGCGTCCGCAGACGCCGGTGGAGTAACTGCGCTCGTTCGAAAGCTCCATCGTCGTCAATCGATGACGGCGGCAATGGCGTTGCGTGCCGGAGCAGTCTTCAACGAACCTGCTCTTGGAAACCCTGGGAGGACTGGATCATGACCGAACTCGTAATTGTCTCAGCGGCGCGTACCGCCGTCGGAAAATTTGGAGGCGCGCTGGCGAAGATCCCCGCACCGGAACTGGGTGCGATCGCGATTCGTGGCGCGCTCGAGCGTGCCGGCGTGGAAGCGGCGCTCGTGAGTGAAGTCATCATGGGCGAGGTGCTGTGTGCGGGATTGGGGCAGAATCCGGCGCGCCAGGCGGCAATCAGGGCAGGCATTCCGTATGAAGCTCCCGCCATGACCATCAACATGGTCTGCGGTTCGGGATTGCGGGCGGTCATGCTGGCGGCCGATGCGATCAGCTCGGGCAATTCCGAGATCGTAATCGCAGGCGGACAGGAAAACATGAGTGCCTCGCCGCATGTGCTGCCCGGGTCGCGCGACGGTTTCCGGATGGGCGATGCCAAACTTATCGACAGCATGATCGTGGATGGCCTGTGGGATGCTTACAACCAATATCACATGGGAATTACCGCTGAAAACGTGGCCACGCAATATGGCATCAGCCGCGAGGCGCAGGACCAACTCGCCGTGGGTTCGCAGAACAAGGCAGAGGCCGCACATAAGGCAGGCCTATTCAAAGATGAGATAGTTCCAGTACCGGTTCCCCAACGCAAGGGCGATCCCGTGATGTTCGCCGAGGATGAGTTCATTCGTTTTGGAGCTACTCTGGATTCGCTCTCCGTGCTCAGGCCTTCCTTCGCCAAGAATGGGACGGTGACCGCCGGCAACGCGTCAGGCGTCAACGATGGCGCTGCCGCAGTGTTGGTAATGAGCGCTCAGAAGGCAGCCGAGCTGGGACTGAAACCGCTGGCCAGAATTGCCGCTTATGCCAGCGCGGGTCTGGATCCCAAGATCATGGGGATGGGGCCGATGCCGGCTTCGCGCCGCTGCCTCGACAAGGCTGGCTGGTCGGTCCAGGACGTGGACCTGCTGGAAATCAACGAAGCGTTCGCAGCCCAGGCCTGCGCCGTCCACCATGAAATGAATTGGGACCTATCCAAGGTAAACGTGAACGGCGGGGCGATCGCCATCGGACATCCCATCGGCGCCTCCGGTTGCCGCATCCTGGTCACCCTGTTGTACGAAATGAAACGCCGCCAGGCTCGCAGGGGTTTGGCTGCGCTGTGCATTGGTGGCGGCATGGGTGTTGCCATGGCGGTGGAGAGTATCTAGAGAGGGCGCTGCGAATTCGATGGTAGGCGCCGGGGGAATCGTGATAAGTTCCACGGCAATCCAGTGCGTGTGTGGCGCGAGCAGTGCCGTGGGAATCAAGGCCTTGTGACAGTAGTCCAACAAATCTAGAACGAACGCGAATGCGTCTCTACGAGGAGTCCATCGATGAGCTTTCTGGTCTGCATCGGAGCGCTTGCTTTTCTCATGCTGGTGGCCTACCGGGGCTTCAGCGTCATTCTCTTTGCGCCCATCGCAGCGCTGGCGGCGGTCCTGCTAACCAGCCCCCATGCGGTGCTCCCCATCTACAGCGGTCTTTTCATGGAGAGCATGGTTGTCTTCGTCAAGCTTTACTTTCCTGCCTTCATGCTGGGCGCAATCTTCGGCAAAGTGATTGAGCTGTCCGGCTTCGCCAAGTCCATTGTCTCTGCCGTCTTCAGAGTCCTGGGCGAAAAGAGCGCCATCCTTTCCATCGTGGCTGTGTGCGCCCTGCTCACCTATGGCGGTGTATCGCTGTTCGTCGTGGTCTTTGCCGTCTATCCGTTCGCGGCCGAAATGTTCCGCCAGGGCAACATCCCCAAGCGCCTGATTCCCGGAGCCATCGCGCTCGGCTCCTTTACTTTCACCATGGACTGCCTGCCCGGCACGCCGCAGATTCAGAACATCATCCCCACAACCTTCTTTCACACCACCATCTATGCAGCTCCCACGCTGGGCATCATTGGCGGCTGTTACATCCTGGTCATCGGCATGGTCTATCTGGAGTGGTGCCGCCACCGGGCGCATGTCGCCGGTGAGGGCTACGGTACGGGCCACATCAATGAAACCGTAATTACCGACGACGGTAAACTGGTGAATCCGTTCATCGCTGTCATGCCGCTGTTTGTCGTCGGCATTGCGAACTGGTACTTCACGCATAAATTGATCCCGAATATGTACGGAGCTTCCTCCACGATTCTGTTGAATCCAGCCGCCAAACCGATCGTGCAGGATGTTACCAAGCTGAACGGCATATGGTCCGTGGAGACCGCGCTCCTGCTGGGTATTCTTGTGGTCGTCGTTTTCGGATTTTCCAGGGTATCCAAACAGTTTGCCGAGGGCAGCAAGTCGGCCATCGCAGGGGCCCTGCTGGCTTCCCTGAACACCGCTTCCGAGTATGGATTTGGCGCCGTGATCGCTGCGCTGCCGGGTTTTCTCGTGGTGCGGGACGCGCTGGCGCACATCCCCAATCCACTGGTCAATGAGGCCGTCAGCGTCAACATCCTGGCCGGCATTACCGGGTCAGCGTCGGGCGGCATGAGCATCGCCCTGGCAGCCATGGCCAACCAGTTCATTGCCGCGGCCAATGCCCACGGCATTCCGATGGAAGTGTTGCACAGGGTAGCGGCCATGGCCAGCGGCGGCATGGACACGATGCCCCATAACGGCGCCGTCATCACATTGCTGATGGTTACCGGACTCACCCACCGGCAATCGTACAAAGACATTTTTGCCATGACCTGCATCAAGACCTCGGCTGTCTTCGTCATCATCGCCATTTTCTACCTGACTCACCTGGTATAGGGTGCACGGGTGAACCAGTGAGGAAGAAGCGTCAAATGGAGGAATTATGTTAAAAGGACGAGTCGCAGTTGTAACCGGTTCGACAAGCGGCATTGGACTGGGCATGGCCCGTGCGCTGGCTGCTGCGGGCTGTAACATCATGATGAATGGGTTCGGCGATCCCGCCGAGATCGAGCAGCTCCGCAGCAGCATGGAGAAGGAGTTTGGGGTCAAGGCTCTGTTTCACGGCGCCGACCTCTCCAAGGGCGAACAGTGTGCCGAGCTCATCAAGACCGCCGAGACACAGTTCGGCAAGCTCGATATCCTGGTAAACAACGCAGGGATCCAGCACGTCTCTCCGATTGAAAGCTTCCCTGTGGACCGCTGGGATGCCATCATCGCCATCAATCTCAGCTCTGCCTTCCATACCATTCGCGCGGCACTGCCTGGGATGAAGAGCGCGGGCTGGGGAAGACTCATCAACACCGCTTCCACGCATGGGTTGGTCGCCTCCGCGAACAAGGTGGCCTACGTTGCCGCCAAGCACGGCATCATGGGCCTCACAAAGACTGCAGCACTGGAGTTGGCAGGTTCCGGCATCACCTGCAATGCGATCTGTCCTGGCTGGGTGCTCACTCCCCTGGTGAAGAAGCAGATTGAAGCCCGTGCCGAGCGGGAGAAAATTCCCATCCAGCAGGCCGAACACGAACTCCTGATCGAGAAGCAGCCATCCGGCAAGTTCACCACGGTCGAACAGCTCGGCGCGCTGGCCGTTTTCCTCTGCAGTCCCGCAGCCGACAACATTACCGGCGTTCATATCGCGGTAGACGGCGGCTGGACTGCGCAGTAGGAGCCTTAGCCTTGCGGTGCCCCGGTTCAGCAGGACAGAGCCTGGACGGGGCACCGCGGTACTCACCCGAAACGTCGGTGGTCGCAACAACAATTCAATGACGCGCTCCCTCAAGGCGGCACGGGGCGAGGGTCTGGTGTCAGCGACGATTCCTCAGAGCCGAGAGCGGAAGAAACATGCCAGATTGGGCTGCAGGAGATGTGAGCGTCCGCCAGGAGGGGACGACGTGACTCTAAAAGGCGTTAAGCAGATTATTGCCTAATTCCGGAGCGAGGAACAGACACATGCGGCAAGCGGAGCCAGCCATATCTTCATAGTGGGCCAGTACTTCGCAGGCATCTTCGATCTTGCTCACGGAGAACAACCAGCGCTGACGGAACATGATCCGCGAAATCATGCCGTTAATCAGCAGGCACTCGCGGCGCACCTCGTCGACCACGTGGCGGAACTCGGGGTCGTTCGCCTTGTCTCCATTCAGGGAATAGGAGGTGAAGGAGAGCACCGCCGAGATATTGCTCTTCATGAGGCGCAATTCAGAGATTGCGGCCTCAAATCGACTGGAATTGACGGCGGCAGCCTGAACGGGGTGCAGGGCCAGAATCAGCTCTTCGATGGACCGCACTTCAATTTTCCGTACATCAATCATTGCCAGCCTTCTAGGAATCAAACTAGTAAACACATCAATGTAACTTCCGAAAAGATTCCACTTTCCTGACGGGATAGTCAAGTGCCTTTTGTAACCGCTGTAATTGTTCGAGAGTAGGAGTGCGAAAAGGGATATCAGGCCTGAAAAAGTAAATTAACCACGTGATCAATGCCAGCGAGTACCCGAGCATGGAGACATTGCTCACGGCAACAGCCACGGCATGGCCGTACATGGGGGTCAGGCTGGCTACGAACAGGTCCACGGACATGAAGAGAAGGAACCCCACACCGATGCCGTAGGTACGGTGTTGCCATGGAATCCCAAAATAGGAAGAAAACAGTGCTGTGACCCCGAACGAGCCGCAAAAGACGATGGAGGCCGAGCGGTTGAGCACCATGACGGTGTTGATGATGCTGCCCGGAGCAGAACCCGGGAAGAAAAACGCGGCTGCACTGGTCAGCAGGATCACCGAAGCAAAGGCGATCCTGAACCAGCGAAGCGTGCCCTTGGGAAGAGTCGAATACGGCCGGAAGACGGCGGCAAAGACCTCCACCAAAACCGCGATCATCAAGGGGAGCCCGACCAGTCTCGTGCCCCAGTTGACCGAAAAATAAAGATGCCGTTCAAAAAGAATGACCCAGATCAGCAGGCTTGTCTTGCAAGAGCAAAATGCAATATAGATGGCGAAAGCCGGATGCTGCTGCCAGCAATTTTTCCGAAGAATCAGTGCCAGCAGCACCCATTGCAGCGACGCGTTGATGATCCAGATCGGCCACAGCACTGGTTATCTATCCTTGAACCAGGCCGGTCCGGCCGATCTAAATTGCGTGGATGTTTCTAGTTCACTATGGGATGGTGGTCGGGTCGCCATCGCAGCAGACAACGGTGTTATTCGCCTTAGCGGCGCCGGTTGCTGCGGGACTGGAAGCGTAAGTGGCAAGCGACAGCACCAGAAGTACAAAAAGGGTTACACGCGTGATCATTTTCTAATCTCCAGGCGGTAGATTGCCGCAACTGGAGATTAGATCGTCCGAAGGTTAGCGCCTATGATCGGGAATCCGCGTCGATATTGCTTTTGCAGAAAATTACCCGCAGAGATATTATCGCCTCAGATTCCGTAACTTCAAAGGTTCTTGCAATCCATACGATCTTACGGTCCAAGTTAGCATGAACCTTGAGTGCCAGAAAGATTACGAGCGGGTAAACCACGCCGCCCGGTGGTAGTGTGAAAAACGTGCCCCATCCGGTGCGGGTTTGGTATTGCATTCGTGGAGCATGCAGAAATACGTTGAGAAGAGTGCAGACAGACGGTCAAGAGTTGAGACATTGTTTACTTCGAGGAACATCCGCCGATCTGGCGCAGGGGAACGCAATTGCCATTAGATGGGCCTGAACGCAGCCTTCTTCGAGACTTACTAAAGTACAGCGACCATCGTTCCCAAAGACTGGCCGAGGTGGCGGAAGAAGGCGTGTGGGCGTTCAATCGCGAAGAGGTTACGATCTTCGCGAATTCAGGGATGGCCAGCATGCTTGGCTACGCACCCGAGGAGATGCTGGGGATGACTCCCGGCCAGTTTCTGGTCGAAGGCCCGCCTGGCAGCAAGGCGGACGACTTGACCAGCCTGCTGCGTACCGGTGGTAGACCGCAGAACGAAATCGGACTTCGCCACCGCGACGGATCCGAAATATGGGTCTCCGTGACGCTCTGCCCGATTTCCGACTCCAACGGGGAGTTTGCCGGCAGAGTTGGTGTTTTCAGCAACACCACGGCACGCAAGCGAGCTGAAAGAGCGCTGCGGGAGAGCGAGCGCCGCTATCACGACCTGTTTGCCCACGCTCCCGTCGGAATCTACCGGACCACCAGCGACGGGCTGATCTCGATGGCCAACGACGCGCTGGTCTCGATGCTGGGATACACGTCATTTGAGGAACTGACCGGCCAGAACCTCGACGAGGAGGGGTGCGGACCCATCTACCAGCGAGAGGCGTTCCGGGCGCAGATTGAGCGCGACGGCGAGACTCGGGGAGTTGAGTCCGTCTGGAAGAGGCGGGATGGCTCGGTTTTGTTCGTGCGCGAGAACGCCAAGGTGGTTCGCGATGCCAATGGCAAGATTCTCCATTTTGAAGGAACCGTCGAGGACATCACGGAGCGCAAACTGGCGGAGGAGAAATTGCAGCAGTCCGAGGCGCGGCTGCGTTCGCTCATCGACAACGCTCCCTATGGCATCTACCAGTCCGATCCACGCAGCGACCGTTTCGTGGATGTGAATCCGGCGCTGGTCGAAATGCTGGGCTATGGCTCCAAGCATGAACTCCTGGCAATTGGAATATCGAAGGATCTGTATACCGATCCCGTTGAATACGCCTCCTTCCTGGAGGAGTGCCGGATGGTGGGGCGATTCGAGTCTGACATGGCCTGGAAGCGCTGGGACGGCAAACAATTGCAGGTTCGGGCGCGCGGCCGCCAGTCCCGCGAAGCTGACGGCGCCCCGCGCATCGAGGTGTATGTAGAAGACATTTCAAAACGCGCAGAGCTCGAGCAGCAGTTGCGCCAGGCGCAGAAGATGGAGGCGATCGGAAACCTGGCGGGCGGCGTGGCCCATGACTTCAACAACCTGCTCATGATCATCTCCAGCTACACCCAGATGCTGGAAGATGAACTGGCGCCGGGGGATCGTCTACGCCAGAATACGCGGCAGGTGTTGAAGGCCGTGCAGCGTTCGAGCGCGCTGATTCAGCAGTTGCTTGCCTTCAGCCGCAAGCAGATTCTCTCGCCGCGCATCCTTGACTTGAATACGGTGGCGGAAGAGACGGCAAAGATGATTCGCCGCCTGATCGGCGAAGATATCGAATTGGTGCTCTCGCTGGAGCGGCCACTGTGGATGGTAAAAGCCGATCCGGATCAGATCGGGCAGGTGCTGCTGAATCTCTGTGTGAACGCTCGCGACGCCATGCCCAGGGGTGGCAAACTGACCATCGCAACGCACTGCGCGAACATTACGCGCGACGCCGAGGGAGTCAGTCCCGTGGTTGACCCTGGACAGTACACCATGCTGTCGGTCAGCGATGATGGCATCGGAATGTCGAAGCAGGTCCAGTCCCACATCTTCGAGCCGTTCTTTACCACCAAGCCGCTGGGCCGGGGGACAGGACTTGGGCTCTCCATGGTGTATGGCATCGTGCGACAGAGCGGAGGGTACATCTGGGTCGAGAGTGAACTCGACCTGGGTACGAGCTTCCGGATTCTATTCCCGGCGGTTGACGAGGTGGTGAGCATCGTCGAGTCGGACCAGGGCGCCGCGGTGCCGGGGCAGGGCGAGACGATCTTGCTGGCCGAGGATGAAGTCGCGCTGCGGGAATCGATTGCCGCCTACCTGGTGCAACACGGATACAACGTTTTGGAAGCGTCCAACGGGGAAGAGGCTCTACAAGTCGCGGGACGCTTTTCCGGCCAGATTCACCTGTTACTGACCGATGTGGTGATGCCGAAGGTGGAAGGTGCCGAACTAGCCAGCGAACTGGCCAAGCTGCGCCCAGGAATCTCCACGCTGTTCATGTCCGGCTATACCGATCACCGCTTACTGGAACATCTGCCCAAGGTGCGGAGACCGGCTGTGCTGCAGAAGCCGCTGCACCTGCACACCCTGCTGGAGGCCATCGGCGAGGCGATGAAAAACACGTCCTAGGCGCTGCCCAGCGTGCCTTCGCGCGAGCCCTGCTCAGGGCTGCACAATCTGGCTCGCCTGGGGATGAATCGGCACCTTCTCCAGGTCGCTTGCCTGCCAACCACCTCCCAGAGCCTTGACCAGATAAACCGAGCTGACCATCCGCTGGCCTAACAACTGGGTCGCCAGCCGCTGGTTGGAGATCAGCGTGCTCTGCGCGGTGATGACGTCAAGATAGCTGGCGATACCGCCAAGGTAGCGGTTGTTGGCGATATCCAATTCGCGGCGGGCGTCGTCGACGGCTGCGGCTTGCGTGGTCGCGGCCTGCGCCAGCGTCTGCAGATTGCTGATTCCGTCCTCGACCTGCTGAAATGCGGTCAGCACAGACTGGCGGTAGGTAGCTACCGAGGCGTCATAGGCCGAGCGCGCCGCCGCCAGATTGGCGCGGTTGCGTCCGCCCTGGAATATGGGCTGCAGGGCATCGGCGCCGAGCGACCAGAAAAGGCTGGGCGCGTTTACCAGGGTTGCAATGTCGCGGCTCTGCCAACCTCCGGATCCGCCGAGCGTGATGTGCGGATAGAAGGCTGCACGCGCGATGCCGACCTGCGCGTTTGCGTAGGCGATCATGCGTTCCTCGGTCGCAATGTCCGGGCGCCGCTCCAGCACGTCGGAGGGCATGCCTAGCGGCAGCGGAGGCGGCGTGGCGCGCAAGGGCGCCTCGGCAACGCTGAAGTTTGACGCGGACTGGCCGACCAGGGCGGCGATGGCGTGCTCATACTGCGCCCGCGTTTGTTTGACAAGCGCAAGCTGAGTCAGGGTGGCGTCCAGCAGCGCGGCCTGCTGCGCCACTTCCAATCCGCCGGCTATGCCGCCGTTGTGCCGGTTGTTCACCAGTTCGAGGCCCTTGCGCTGGTAGCCCACGTTCTCAGTTACCACCTGCGATTCGGCGTCGAGCTCGCGCAGGGAGAAATAATCGGCGGCCAGCTCGGCGGTCAGCACCAACTGCGAGTTCTCGAGGTCGGCCGTGCTGGATTGCAGCGAGGCATTGGCAGCTTCGACCTTGTGCCGCACGCTGCCGAACAAGTCGGCCTCATAACTGATGTTGAACGGAACCGTGAACACGTTCTGCGTGTAGGAAGTTGGGATCGTCGCGCCGCTCAGAGGGCGGTTTGCCCCGGCCGCTTCACGCGTTGCGCTGGGATCGGTCGAGAGTTGCGGAAACAGCTCGGCGGTGGCGACGCGAGCAATGGAGCGCGCCTGCTGCAGCCGCTCCCGGGCAGCCAGCAGGGACTGGTTGGCGTCGAGGAGTTGCTGCTCGTAGGCATCGAGCGCCGGGTCCTGGAATACTTTCCACCACGCGCCTTTTGGAATGGCATCCTTGGGCGCGGCTTGCTGCCAGCCAGGCTCGGTCTTCCAGGCCACCGCCGGCGCAACCGTGGGAGCAGTGGCCGAAGGCCGCTGGTAGCGGGGCCCAAGCGTGCATCCACTGGCCAATCCCAGGATGAGCAACGCAGCGGCCAGTATCCCACACTGTGCTCCGCGCTGAAGGTCGCGGGTCACGATGCGCTTCCTTTCTGCTTCGCGGCTGGCGGTGGAGCTTCCTGTGGCTGCGCGGTTGAAGGTTGAGCGACGTTGACCTGCTGGCCATTCTCCAGCGAATCCGATGGATTGACGATGACCTGGTCGCTGACCTCCAGGCCACCCAGAACCTCCAGCGATGTGCCGTAGTCGCGTCCAATGGAGAGTGGCCGCAACTTCACTTTGTGGTCCGGACCGACGACGGCAACCTGCGGGCCTTCGGCGCGGAAGAGCATGGTGTTGACCGGGACCGTGAGCTTTTGCACGTTGGCGCCGACCGCAAAGTGCACCTGACCGAACGAGCCGGGCAGCAGGCGCCCATCCTGGTTCGCCACGTCGACTTCGGTGAGCAGGGTTCGCGTTGCCGGATCAATAGACTCGGCGGTGCGCGCCACCACGCCCGTAAACTTCTCCCCCGGGAACTCCTGCAGCGTGACCGTGGCATGGCCGCCGGCCTTGATGAAGGGAGAGTAAGCCTGGGGAACACTGGTGTAGACGCGCAGCGTGTCCACCTGGGCCATGTCGAACAGTTCCTTGCCGCCCGCGCCGGAATTGATCAATGCACCTGAGTCCACGTTGCGGCGGGTAAGCACGCCGGAGAATGGCGCGTACACATTCTTGAACGACTCAAGCTCTTCCAGGCGGCGCACGTTGGCGTCGGCAGCCACCAGGTTGGCCTTGGCCTGCTGGTATCCGCTGGTCTGCTGGTCGGCCTCCTGGGCGGAGACCGAGTCCGACTTGCGCAGATTCTCCCAGCGCTCGGAGCTGATCTTGGCGAGTTCCATCTGCGCCAGAATCTGCTGCCGGGCGGCGCGACCCTGGTTCAGTTCCTGATCCACTTCCGGGGTATCGATCTGCGCCAGCAGCTCGCCCTTCTTCACCCGGCTGCCGATGTCCTTATACCAGCGCACCAGGTAACCGTTGGTGCGGGCATAAATCGGCGACTCCTTGAATGCCAGGAGCGAGCCGGGCAGCACCAGTTCCACGTCGGGTTTCTCAGTTTGTGGATGCACGACTGCCACGGAAGGCACGGCGTACTGCTCGGTCTCTTTGGCGAGGGCGCGACCCTGGTGCATGCGAGCCAGCAAGGTGAGTCCCCCGGCGACCAGCAATACCAGCAGGGCTACGCCAAGCAGGAGCAGGGCCTTGCCGGGCGCCGCAGGCGGAAGCTCGGGCGGGCGCTGAATGCCCGCATGCTGATGCTTCGACTGTTGCTGGATGGCCTCGATCTCTTCGTCGCGCTGGACCTGCGAGGAGCGATGCTCGGGCTGGGATGCCGGCTGTTCCTGCGGATCGGGCTGGTTCGCTTCGTTCTCTGCACTCATGCTTGACTCCAATTTCAGTAAGACTGCTTATGCATTTTCAAGGCGCGCGCGTTTCGCTTCGCGCCGGCCGTGGAAGATGGCAAAAACGCTGGGCACAAAAAACAAGGTGGCAACCGTGGCGAACAGCAAACCGCCAATCACGGCGCGGCCCAGCGGCGCATTCTGTTCTCCGCCCTCGCCGACTCCCAGCGCCATGGGCACCATGCCGATAATCATGGCCAGCGCGGTCATCAGCACCGGCCTCATGCGGGTGTATCCTGCGGCGATGGCTGCCGGGATGGCTGCCATGCCCTCATCCATCTGCTCGCGCGCAAAGCTGATCATCAGGATGGAGTTCGCGGTGGCCACGCCCATGCACATCACCGAGCCGGTGAGCGAGGGCACGCTCAACGAGGTGCGGGTCAGCAAGAGGAACCAGCATATCCCAGCCAGCGCTCCGGGCAGCGCGGAGATAATGATGAACGGGTCCAGCCAGGATTGGAAGTTGATGACGATCAGCAGGTAGACGAGCACGATTGCGCCCAGCAGTCCCACGCCGAGTCCGATGAACGAGGAGCGCATGGTGCTGACCTGGCCGCGGAGAACAATTTGCGTGCCGCGCGGCAGTTGCGGTTTGAATTCTTTGATGATCTTGTCGGTAGCCGCCGCCACCCCGCCCAGATCGCGGTCCTGCGTGCTGGCGTACACGTCGATGACGGGCACGACATTGTAGTGGTTGACCACCGCCGGACGCGTCACCGGTTGTACCTGGGCAAGGTTGCCGAGCAACTGCGATCCCTGCGTGGAATCCACGGGTACGGCCATCAGCTCGTCGAGATCCGTCATCCGATATTGCGGCGCTTGCACGGCCATCTGGTAGGTGACGCCGTTCTTTGGATTCAGCCAGAAATTCGGTGCTGTCTGAAAGCTGCCGCTGAGCGAAACCAGAACGCTCTGCGCCACATCCCGCGCATTCAATCCCACCTGGGTCATGAGGGTGCGGTTCAGTTCCACGTGCAGAGTCGGTGAGGAGAGCAGTTGCTGCACATGCACGTCGGCGGTGCCGGGAACGTAGCGCATCCGGTTGGCGATGCGCTGCGCAATCGCGTAACTCGACTGCTGGTCGGCGCCGATGATCTGAACGTCGATGGGTGCGGGCAGTCCGAAATTCAGAATCTGGGTGACGATATCGGCAGGCTGGAAAAAGAACTCCACGCCGGGGAAGCGCTGCGGCAGCACCTGGCGCAGACGCCGGATGTGGTCGGCCGTGGGATGGTGATGCTCCGGGTCGAGCGAAATCAGAATCTCGGCGTCACTGCTGCCGACGGTTCCCGCCGAACTATAGGACTGGTTGATGCCGGAGTTGGGCAGGCCGATGTTGTCCAGAATCGTTTGAATTTCATCGCCCGGAATCTGCCGATGCAACTCGGCCTCGACCTCGTCGCAGAGGCGCGCGGTCTCCTCCACGCGCAGGCCGGGGCGGGCGCGAACATGCAGGCGCAGCAGACCGGCATCCACCTGTGGGAAGAAGTCCTCACCGAGAAAGCCGATGAGCCCAAGCGAAAGCAGGCAGAACAAAAGGAAGAAGCTCACGAAGATGCCGCGATGTTCCAGGGTGGTTTCCAGCAGCGCCTGGTAACCGTTGCGGAAGTTCTCGAACTTGCGTTCAAAGCCGCGCTGGAAGCGTCCAAGGAACGTCTTTGGTCCGGCGGCGCGATGCTCGTGGCCGCGCATGATGTACATGACTAGCGTAGGAATCAGCGTTCTGGACAGCAGGTAACTGGCCAGCATGGCAAAGCTCACGGCTTCGGCCAACGGCACAAACAGGAATCGCGCAACGCCGGTGAGGAAGAACATGGGAACAAAGACAATGCAGATGCACAACGTAGAAACGAAGGCGGGCACGGCAATCTGCTGCGCGCCGTCGAGAATTGCATGGCGCATCTCCTTGCCCATTCCGAGGTTGCGCTCGATGTTTTCGATCTCGACGGTAGCGTCATCGACAAGGATGCCGACGGCCAGCGCCAGTCCTCCCAGGGTCATGATGTTGAGCGTCTCGCCGATGGCGGCCAGGGTGAGGATGGAGACAAAAATGGAGAGCGGGATGGAAATCAGGATGACGATCGTCGGACGCCAGTCGCCTAGGAACAGGAGAATCATCACCGCGGTCAGCAGCGCGGCAGTCAGCGCCTCCTTGATCACGCCGTTGATGGAGGCGCGCACGAACAGAGACTGATCGAAGAGCGCGCTGATCTTTAGCGATGCCGGAAGCGACTGCGCCGCGAGCGGAACAATGCCCTTGATTCCGGCGACGATCTGCAGCGTGGACGCCCTGCCGTTCTTGTAGATCGACATCAGTGCGCCGCGGTTTCCGTCCTGGCGCACGATGTTGGTCTGCGGAGAGAAACCGTCACGGACATGCGCCACGTCGCGCATGTAGAGCGTGGTACCGTTGCTGGTTTTCACCGGCAGATCGTTCAACTCCGCGATGGTCTGCGGCGAACCATTCATCTCCACGTTGTATTCCAGCGAGCCGAGTTTGGCGGTACCGGTGGGAAGAATGAGATTCTGCGCATTGACCGCGTTGACGATGTCGATCGGCGAGAGGTTGTAAGACTGCAGCTTCGGCAAATCCAAATCCACCTGGACCTGGCGGATCTTGCCTCCGTAGGGGTACGGAGTAGCAGCGCCCTGAACCGTGGTCAACGAGTTGCGCAGGAAGTTCTGCCCGAGGTCGAACAGTTCCTGCTCGGGCAGAGTTTTGCTGCTCAATCCGAGCTGAATGATCGGCGTGGTGGAGGCGCTGTAGGAGATGATCAGCGGCGGCGTGGTGCCGGGCGGCATCGAGCGCACGGTGGTCTGCGAGATGGCCGTAACCTGGGCGATCGCCGTCTGAATGCTGGTGCCGGGACGGAAGAATATCTTGATGATTCCCAGGCCGCTTACCGACTGCGACTCCTGGTGTTCGATGTTGTTGACCGTGGTCGTGATGCTGCGCTCGGAGTTAGTGACGATGCGGTTGGCCATGTCCTGCGGCGACATGCCGGTGTAGAACCAGACGACGGAAACCACGGGGATGTCGATGTCCGGAAAGATATCGACCGGCATCATCGGAACCGTGAGCAGCGTCAGGAGGATGATGAGCAGCGCCATCACGATAAATGTGTAGGGACGCCTGAGGGCTAACGCAACGATCCACATGGATTAGGATTCACTCCAGAGTTCGGTCGGATACAAGCAGGGACTCCGCACAGACACGAACAGATTTCCGGTCCTGACGATTAGATTCGATACTGTGCGTATTGGATCGAAATTTCAATCATAACCCTGCTTGCCATGTTAGCATCGGGCGATGGGCAGGAAAGTAAATATTGTTTGCGAGGAGCCCGGCGGCAAGCGATCTCCGGGGCGCCCGCGCTGCGAGCGCGCCCGCCAGGCGATCCTCGGCAGCACGCTGCACTTCCTGGAGCGCAAGGGAAACGGCTTCGACGACCTCACGATAGAACATGTCGCCGAACAGGCAAATGTCGGCAAAGCCACGGTGTATCGCTGGTGGCCAAACAAGGCCGCGCTGGTGGCCGACGCATTCGCCAGCAGCGTCACGCAGAAACTGCGCTTCCCGGATACCGGCTCGGTGGGCAAGGACATGAGCCAGCAGATGCAACAGTTGGTAAAGATTCTGCGTGGCCGCCGCGGCCACATTCTCTCGGTGATCCTTGGCGCCGGACAAAGCGATCCCACGTTGATCAGCGCCTTTCGTGAACGCTTTATGAAGCCGCGCCGGGCAGAGGCGTACGCGACCCTGCGGCGCGGTATCGAGCGCGGCGAACTGCCGGCGAATCTCGACCTCGACTTCGTGCTAGACGCTCTCTACGGCCCCATCTACATGCGCTTCCTGATCCGGCATGACACGCTGACGCCCGAGTTTGTGGATCAGTTGTGCGGATTGCTGCTCGAACGGGCCGCGCGCCGTTCCAGCCCCGTAGCAGGCCGGAGAAACGGGAACGGGGCGTCGTCCGTCTGAAGATGAATTTGCAATCAGGCACCAGAAAACCCCGCCGTTGGCGGGGTTTGTTGTCTTCCGAAGCTGGCCGATGGCTACTCGGTCCAACGCTTGAAGACCAGCGAGCCGTTCGTTCCGCCAAAGCCAAACGAGTTCGACAGGGCGTAGTTCAGCGAAGCCGGGCGCGCGTGGTTGGGAACGAAGTCCATGCCGAGCGTCTGCTCATCCTGATTCTCCAGGTTGATGGTCGGAGGCAGAATCTGATCGCGCAGCGCAAGCACGGAAATGGCAGCTTCGAGCCCACCGGCACCACCCAGCAGGTGGCCGGTCATGGACTTGGTGGAGCTGACCGGCACGTTGTACTCGCCAAATAAATTGCGGATTGCAGTGGCTTCCAGTGCGTCCCCGACCGGAGTCGAGGTGCCGTGCGCATTCACGTAACCGATATCGGAGGGGTTCAAGTTGGCATCGCGGATCGCATTGCGCATCACGCGGAATCCGCCCTGGCCCTCTGGCGCAGGGGAACTGATGTGGTAGGCATCGCCGCCCAATCCATACCCGAGCACTTCTGCCAAGATCTGCGCGCCCCGCTGCCTGGCGTGCTCAAGCTCTTCGAGAATCAGAATGCCGGAGCCTTCGCCGACGACGAAGCCATCGCGATCCCGGTCCCAGGGACGGCTGGCGCGTTCGGGTTCGTCGTTGCGGGTGGAGAGCGCACGCATGGCGCAGAATCCGCCCACGCCCATAGGGGTGATTGCGGCCTCGGCCCCGCCGGCGATCATCACATCGGCATCGCCGCGCTGAATCATCTTAAAGCTGTCTCCGATGGAGTGTGCGCTGGAGGTGCAGGCCGTGGCGCTGGCCATGTTCGGACCCTTGGCGCCAAAGCGAATGCTGACTTGTCCGGCAGCTAAAT
>Ga0302320_10004196_pt1 | contig 32814 bp, 33 predicted proteins | sample Bog_T0_3_FD_202130 | JGI IMG/M metagenome (GOLD analysis project Ga0302320, IMG submission 202130) | Peat permafrost microbial communities from Stordalen Mire near Abisko, Sweden - Bog_T0_3 | ecosystem: Environmental > Terrestrial > Soil > Wetlands > Peat | place: Sweden: Abisko, Stordalen Mire... | reverse complement strand
GCTCTGGAAAAGGCTGGGCTTATACCCGCCTCCAGCGCGGTCGCCGTCGCGACCCATATACCCCAGGGGTTCCCCAAGGCGGCATAACCGCCTCAGGCATCAACCTGATTTATGCAACAAAGCCGAAGCGGCCGGCGTGGATTCCCGTGACCATTCGGGACCAGCCCCCGTATTCCAGCGGGTTGCCGTCCCCCGAGATCGCGAGCCCGGCAAGCCCCGAGAGGTGCCGCGAGGGGTCCGAGAAGCACCTGGGCTGGATCTCGGGGCGCGGGGCGCTTGCGACCCAGTTTGAGCCGAAATCCGGCTCGCCCACCGCTGGCACGGCTGATCCGCTGGCGAGAGCGCGCCCGACCATCAGCACGGAAAGGACTATCGGGATAATTCGCATGGGGGCTTGTCCCCGGATTGAAACATCAACCCGGGAGGGACGCAATGTTCCCAGGAAGGACGCCTTTGCGCGATGTCTCGGCTTGGGCAACTCGTTGACGCAGGGGCACTGGAGGCCCCTCATGGCCCCGGATCAGCGTTCCCGGGGTAGCCCCGTTGGGAGGGGGGAGATGGGCGCGAGAGCCGACCCCTCCCACCCTCTGAACCACCGCCATTGGAATTAGGACAGCCCCGCAGCAGAGTGTGCGCTTGACGGGAGGGCAGTGTGGCCTTTAAACGGTCAACCTTTAACCCCCTTCTAAATGGCAAATCCGAAACGCAAGCAGTCCAAGCGCCGTAGCGCAAACCGCCGTGCAGCCAACGCTTTCATAGCGCCTGAGTTCGCACGCGACCCTTCCGATGGAAGCCTCGTTCGGGCGCACCGGGTCAATCCAAAGACGGGGACCTACCGGGGCCGTCAGGTCCTAAACGTAGAGGTCTAATCCTTACCGTCCAGCAAAGGCGGTAAGCCCGACGGCTATGGCCCCCGGAACACCCGGTCGGATCGCGGTTGACGCGATGGGCGGCGACTTGGGCCCAAGCGAGGTGGTCGCCGCGGTCAAGCTCGCGCTCTCGCAGAGCCCGAACCTGAACCCGATCACGCTGGTTGGGGACGAGGCCGTCTTAAGGCCCATCCTTGCCCACTACGGCCTTGCGCGCAGCGAGCGGGTCTCCGTGCACCATGCCTCCGAGGTGATCACGATGGACGACAAGCCGCTCGCCGCCCTGAAGAGGAAGAAGGACTCCTCGATGGTGAGGGCGATCGAGCTTGTTAAGGCCGGGGAGGCCAAGGTGGTCGTAAGCTGCGGGAACACCGGCGCCCTGATGGCTTGCGGGACGCTCCGGCTCCGCACGATGGACGGCGTCGCCCGGCCGGCCCTTGCCGCGGTCGTACCGAGGGAGGGGGGCCACTTCGTGCTGATTGACGCCGGGGCCAACCCGGAGGCCAAGGCCGAGCACCTGGTGCACAACGCGATCCTTGGGAGCCACTACTGCCGGGTGATGCTCGGCATCCCCACCCCGCGGGTGGGGCTCATGTCCATCGGCACCGAGGACGGGAAGGGCAACTCGCTCATCACGGAGACCAACGACCTTCTCAAGCGCATCGACGGGATCATCAACTACTCGGGCCCGATCGAGGGGTTCCAGGTGTTTGCCGAGCACGTGGATGTGGTCGTCTGCGACGGCTTCGTCGGCAACATCATGCTGAAGAGCTGGGAATCCCTCGAGAAGTTCATCCGCAGCATGCTGCGCGAGGAGCTTGGCGCCAACCCCATGCGGCGGACGGGGGCCCTCCTCTCAAAGGGCGCCTTTGCGGCCCTGAAGGACCGGATCAACCCCGAGCGCTACGGCGGCGCCCCGCTCCTCGGCTTGAGGGGCAACATCCTGAAGGCCCACGGCTCCTCCAACCGGAACGCGATAAAGAGCGCAATCCGGGCGGCCGGCGAGATCATCAAGGCGGACATGAACCAGCGGATTGAGGCGGACATAGCTCGCGCAAACGACCTGCTCATCGCCCCCCCCTCCTAATCCACCGGAATGTCCACGCTTTCGACCGTCATACTGGGCACAGGCTCGTACGCCCCGGACAGGATCCTCACCAACGAGGACCTCTCAAAGATGGTGGACACCTCCGACGAGTGGATCCGCGCCCGCAGCGGCATCCGCGAGCGCCGGATTGCGGCCCCGAACGAGGCGACGAGCGACCTGGCGATTAAGGCCGCGGGGCGCGCCCTTGAGAACTCGAAGGTTCCGGCTTCGGAGATCGACCTGGTGGTCGTGGCCACCGTGACGCCCGACCACCTGATGCCGTCCACGGCCTGCATCGTGCAGCACAAGCTCGGCATACCCACCACGGCGGCGTGCTTTGACGTGAACGCCGCCTGTTCGGGGTTCATCTATGCCCTGGACACGGCCTGCGCGATGCTCGGCTCGGGCCGCTACAGGAAGGCCCTGGTGATCGGGGCCGAGAAGCTCTCCTGCGTCGTGGACTGGCAGGACCGCGGCACCTGCCTGCTCTTTGGGGACGGGGCGGGGGCGGTCGTGATCGGGGTCGAGGACGCCCCGGGGATCGGCCTCCTGGGGACCAGGCTTGGGGCCCTGGGCGAGGACACTGACCTGCTCTACATCCCGAGCGGCGGAAGCCGGCTGCCGACGTCGGCGGAGTCGATCGCCCGGGGGGACCAGTTCATCAAGATGAAGGGCAAGGAGGTCTTTAAGCTCGCCGTCAGGGTCATGGAGGAGGCCGCGAGAGATATATTGGAACAACACGGCCTCGCCGCCCATCAGATTGACCTCGTGATCCCCCACCAGGCCAACCTGCGCATCATCGATGCCATCGCCCAGTACCTCGAGCTGCCCGTCGACCGGTTCTTCGTGAACGTCGACCGCTACGGAAACACATCCGCGGCATCGATTCCCATAGCCATGGACGAGGCCCGCCGCACCGGCCGGATCAAGAAGGGCGACCTGACGCTCCTCGTGGCTTTCGGGGCAGGCTTGACCTACGGTAGCGCCCTGATTCGCTGGTGATTTCCGCCCTCATGTTGAACCCTTTTTCCCGCCGCACCCTACTCCCCATCTGGATCGCGGCGGCCTTTGCGCTTGGCGTCACCCCCCGCCTGGCCGCCGACCTTACCTGGAGCCCGTCCAGCGGCTGGCAGCTCGAGGGGGGCGCCCTTTCCGGGCTCGCCGGACCCCAGGGTAAGACGGCCCTCGACCTGATGAACAGGGCGAGGAAGGACGAGGCCAACGGGAACCTCCACGCCGCCATAAAGCTTTACGAGAAGGTAGCCGGCAAGTACCAGAGCTCGGTCTACGCCCCCGAGGCCCTTTTCCGCGCCGGCACCCTCCTGGTCGACAGGAAGCAGTACTACGCGGGGTTCAAGGACATCCAGGAGTTGCTGCGCCGCTACCCAAACTCAAAGCGGTTCAACGAGGCGATCGGCACGCTCTACAGGGTGGCCACGATCCTGCTTAACGGCGGCCACAACCGGCTCTGGGGATGGATCCCCGAGTTCAGCAACCGCACGCGCGGCGTGGAGTACCTTGAGGTGATCGTCCTCGACGCCCCCTATAGCGACTACGCCCCCCTGGCGCTCATGGAAGCCGCCCGCGGCTACCAGGCCAGCAAGGACACGGAGGAGGCCATCGACTCGCTCGACCGCCTCGTGAACACCTACCCGCAGAGCGTCCTGGCCCCGGTCGCCTACCTTCGACTTGGAGACCTCCACGCCTCGCTGAGCGAGGGCCCGAAGTACGACCAGGCTTCGACCAAGGAGGCCATGACCTACTACGAGGATTTCATGATCCTTTACCCTGGGGACCAGAACCTGGCGGCGGCCGCGGCGGGCGTCGACAAGATGAAGACGATCCTTTCGCAGAGCAAAATCTACATCGGGGACTATTATTTTTACAAGCGCTCCAACTTCGTGGCCGCCAAGGTCTTCTACAACGAGGCCATCACCGCATATCCCGACTCCGGGCCGGCCCGCCTCGCTAAGAAGCGCCTTTCCGACCTCGAGGCCAAGGTCTCCAAACAGACCATCCGCCCCTCGACCGCCCCCAAGAAGCGGTTCTGGTTATTCTGACCGGCTAGATTCCCCCGATGACGCGCATATGGGGCATGATCCTTGTATCCGCGTTCCTCGCCCAGGGTTGCGCGAACTACCACCTGGGAGCGGGCCCGGCACCCTCCTTCGCGACGCTCTTCGTCGAGCCGTCGAAGAACAAGACGACGGTTGCGCAGTCCCAGGTGCTCGTCACCACGATGGTCCGGGAGGCCTTCATCAAGGATGGCAGGGTCAGCGTGGTAGACAGCTCCTCTGACGCCGACGCGACGCTCGAGGTCACGCTCGTCAAGTACAGGAGGGAGAATGCCGCCAACCGCGAGGACGACAACGGCCTGGCGCGCAAGTTCACGCTGCGCCTGACGGTGAGCCTCACCCTGAGGGACAACCGCACCGGGCAGAAGCTCTTTGACGGGAGACTGGTCGAGGTCCAGCGTGAGGCGTTCACCGACAATGGCCTCGGCTCAGTACCCTTCGGGACGAGCAATGACCAGCTCCAGTCCGAATACAACACGCTCCCGCTCCTCGCCGACCAGCTCTCCACGAAGGTGACGCATGCCGTGCTCGACGTGTGGTGACCCCCGGCCCATGAACGAACCGATCCTCGCCCCCTCGCTCCTGGCTTCCGACCATGCCGAACTCGGCGAGGGCGCCGCCTGCGTGGCGGGCCTGGGGATCAAGTGGCTGCACCTGGACATCATGGACGGGCATTTCGTGCCCAACCTCTCGTTCGGCCCCGAGACGCTCGCGGCCCTCCGGCGCCACGGCTCCGAGCTCTTCTTCGACACCCACCTGATGCTTTCCGAGCCGCACCGCTACGTGGGTGCGTTCGCCAAGGCCGGGGCGAGCCGGATCACGATCCACATCGAGCCTCCGATCAACCACGTGGCCACCTTTGCGGCGATCCGCGGCCACGGCTGCAGGGCCGGCCTCGCGCTGAACCCGGGCACGCCGGTCGAGGCGGTGGAGCCCTTCCTCAGGGAGGTGGACTTGGTCCTCGTCATGACGGTCCAGCCGGGCTTCGGCGGCCAGGCCTTCCGGGAGGATGTCCTGCCCAAGATAGCGCAGGTGGACGCGTGGAGGCGCGAGCACCGGCTCGACCTGCGGATCGAGGTTGACGGGGGCATCGACACGGAGACGGCGGCGCTATGCCGCGCAAAGGGGGCCGACACGTTCGTCGCCGGGACCTCGTTCTTCAAGGCACCCGACAAGGCCGCGTTCGCCGGGGCCTTCGCCGCCCTCTAGGGCGCCCGGCTACTCCCCTCCCCGGGCGATCGCCTCGGCGCGGTGGTAGTTCCTTCGGAACTGGTCGTCCAGGTCCCTTGAGAGCCGGATCGCGTCCACCAGGTTCTTGGAGGTCAGGGCCTTCGTGATCGGCCCGAGCGACTGGTCGTAGTCGACGGCCGACATGTCCTGCAGGACCGCCAGGGCCCGGGACCGGGCCGGCTCGGGCGCGGCGATGATCGCGCGCCACGCGCGGACCAGCTCGGGATGCGTGTCCTCGGTGACGATCCGGATAACCACCGAGAGCTCCTGGAAGAGCTGCCCGGTCCAGTCGTTCTCGTGCACGAGCACCCGGTGCTGCGAATAGGGGTTGGTGTCCGGGTCGCTCCGGTACTTGGCCCAGTCCTGCTCGGCATAGAAATCCCTGCGCACGGGGAGCCTTCGGAGCGCGAAGTCCCTGGGACCGCCCGGTGTGCCCGTCTTGAAGTTCCAGATCTTCTGGCCTTCAAGCGAGAGCGTGTACTCCATGAAGGCGAGCGCCACGGCAGGGTGCGGTGCCCCCCTGAGGAGCGCGATCGGGTCCACCGAATACGCCGCCCCGCCGTCTGGCGACACGTAGCCCAGGCGGTCCTCGCCGCTGTTCCTGCGCCGGACGGCCTCCTGCTGCTCGCGGCCGTAAAAGTCGATGCACATCCCCGCCGCGCAGTCCCCCGAGGCCACGTCGATCGGCGGCTTCTGGGAGGTGTCCGTGAAATAGCGCGCATTGGCGCCCACCAGCTGGAGGAGCTGCAGGCCCTTGACCCACCCCTGCCGGACCGCCTTCGCCGTAATCGCGGCGGGATCGCCCCCGGGATCCGCGGCGCCCAGCGCGTCGCGGCACAGGTGCATCTGCTGCTGGATCACGTTTTCAAAGGCGGCGGCTATGGAGCCGCTCTTGGTCGGGTCGCACATCCCGATCTGCCCCACGTAACGGGGGTCCGTCAGGTCGCCCCACTGCTCGGGCGCGCGCGCAAAGCCCAGGCGCCTGAGCGCGTCGCGGTTGTAGAGGATCCCGTAGGAACTCAGGACGGAGCCATACCAGAGGCCGTCCCTGTCCCAGTAGGTCTCGCCGCCGAAGGTGCGGGGCATGACGGCCGGCGCGAACCACTCGGGATGGACCTTGGCGATTCCGGAGTCCACCAGGCGCCCCGCGCGCCCCTGGCGCTCGAAGTCAAAGGGGCCGCCGCCGAAGAACAGGTCGATCCCGCAGCCCGCCTCCGATGCCAGGAACGCGGCCCGGGCCTCCCGGTCCACGGCGGGGGCGTCCCTCGGGAGGCGCCCGCTCTGGAAGCTCGACTGGATCTCCGCGCTCCAGGGCCTGCCCATCGCACCGGTCCAGAGGTTGCGGAAGGAGGCCACGTACTCCCCCTCCAGGTAGCGCGCGATTTCGCTGGTCCCGCCGATCATCCTCCAGTCCAGGAACACCGTGCGCCCCGTCTTCGCCTTGTACCAGTCGCGGAACCCGAGGGAGAACTCGTGCCGGATCGCCTCGTTGTGGGGCGTGATGATGACCAGGGTGTCGTCCGCCTCGCCGGGCGCCTCGCGGTGGGGCCTAAGGAGGAATGGCAGGGCTACGGTCGCAACGAGAGCCAGGACGATGGCGGCCCGCTTAAGCATGGGGCGGCCCCTAGTCGCCCAGGACCACGACGTCCTCGGGCTGGACGCCCGCGTGGAACTCCTCTGTGGCCGAGCGGTCGACGAAGCGGGGATTTAGCTCGAGGATCTTGAGCGAGGCCCCTCCCGAGACGAAATCGTACTGGGCGTTCTCCCCCAGGTACACCGACTGGCCTATGCGGCCCGCGATCGAGTTTCCGGAATGCCTCTCGTTGGAGATCGAGAGGCACTCGGGCCTTATCGAGACCGTGACCGCGCTGCCGACCGCCGGGGGCGACCCGGGATCGCCAAACACGCCCTGGAACTGGCCGATCTCGGTAGCCACGCGGGCGGTTCCGCCCTCCGAGCCGACGAGGGTGCCGGGGATGAAGTTCGTCTCGCCGATGAAATCAGCGACGGTCTTCCTGGCCGGCCGCCTGTAGATCTGCTGCGGGGTGCCCACCTGGAGGATGTGGCCGCCGTCAAGCACCGCCATCCGATCGGAGACCGACAGGGCCTCCTTCTGGTCGTGGGTCACGTAGACCGTGGTCAGGTTGAATTCCTTGCACACCCGCCGGATCTCCATGCGCATCTCAAGGCGCAGTCGCGCGTCCAGGTTCGAGAGCGGCTCGTCCAAGAGGAGGCACCGGGGCCGGATGACAAGAGCCCGGGCGAGCGCCACGCGCTGCTGCTGTCCCCCGGAGAGCTGGTTCGGACGCCGCTCCGCATAGGCACCCATGTGCACCGACTCCAACGCCTCTCCGACCTTGGTCCGGATCTCCCCCTTGGGCAGCCTCCGCTCTTCGAGGCCAAAGGCCACGTTCTCGGCAACCGTCATGTGCGGCCACAGCGCGTAGCTCTGGAACATCATGCCGGTGTTGCGCTTGTGGGGCGCCAGCCGCGTCACGTCCTCGTCCCCGAAGAGGATCCGCCCCTCCTCGGGTATGTAGAACCCCGCCATGCACCGCAAAAGCGTCGTCTTTCCGCAGCCGCTAGGCCCAAGCAGGAAGAACAGTTCTCCCGGCTCTATGAAGAGGTCGAGGCCGTGCAGCGCAGTCACCGCGCCGAACCGCTTCGTGAGTTTCTCTATCCGGATGGAAATCATGCCCACGCGTGGTCCAGACACTCGACGCAAGTGGGGCTCGAGTCGAAGTCAAAAAAAGAAAAGGCGCGGGCGCTGCGCCATGGCCCCCCACTCTTCAGGCCGTGGACGCGACCGAAATGCAGGCAGGCGCCGGGGCTTCCAGGGTCGGCCGCGCCACCTTCGGGAAATGCAGCTTGAACCTCGTCCCAAGGTTCTCGGTACTCTCGAAGTCGATCGTTCCGCCGTGAAAATCAACGGCACGGCGAACGATCACGAGCCCGAGGCCGGTGCCGGGCACCGTGCCGATGTTGCCTGCGCGGAAGAACGGGCGGAAGAGGCTGGGCTGGTCCGCCAACGGGACGCCCCTTCCCTGGTCGGCGACCTCGACCGCCCAGCCTTCGGGCTCCACGGAGACGGAGACCGAAACGGACTTTTCGAGCGGCGAATACTTGAGCCCGTTGGAGATGAGGTTCTCGGCCGCGGCCTTGACGAGGCGCGGGTCCATGGTCGCGGAATACCCCTCGGGAACGCTGTTTTGGAGGACCACGCGGGGCGCGGGCATCGTCTCATTGAAGGGCCGCACCGTCTCTGCAAGGACCTTTCCGGGGGACAGCGACTCGAACGAGGCCTCGCCCGTCATGTGCTCCGTGCGGTTGAGCAACAGCACCTGGTCCACGAGCTTCGTTAGCGTCTCGAGCCCCGAGGTCTGCATGTCGAGCCACTTGCGGGTCTCGTCCCCGGCCGGCCCGCTCATCGCCGCCGCATCCCGCAGCAGGTTCTCAAGGAGGAACTGGGCGCCCCGGACCGTCGTGAGCGGCGTGCGGAACTCATGCGAAACCATCGATATGAACTCCCGCTGCGCCTCCAAGAGAGCGCGGCGCTGGTCCGAGAGCGTCCGGGCCTCGTGCTCCATGCGCCCCAGAACCTCGTTCCTCTGCCTTGACTGGTGGAGTGCCTCCTCGCTCGTGCGCTGCGCCAAGGCTATCATGTGCATGAGCGAGACCCCGAGCGCGAAGAGGAGCCCCATCGCGATCATGCCCTCCCTCAAAAGGGTATCCGAGGTGACCCGTTCTGAAGGGGTAAGGTTGGGCAGCCGGATAAGAAACAGGTGGTAGAACAGAGTCCCCGCCATCACCATCGCAAACACCGAGGTCGCCACAATCCTTGACGCGAACAGGAGAGCGAACTGGAGGATGACGATGTCGAAAATCAGGGTCTGGACCCCGGTGCCAAGCGGCTGAATGGGCGTAGCCGTGGCTCCGACCACGATGAGGAACAGGTGGACGACGATCACCAGCGCGAGGGCAAAGACATTGCACGCGCGCTCGAGCTTACCCTTGGCGACGTCCCTGAGGCATATGACCGTCAGGACCCAGATGGTGAAGTTCAGAGCCAGCCTTGGGCCGAGCACGGGGGGCTGGAGCCAGAGGTTCTTGGCGAAGTTGAGCGGGAGGAATACGAGCAGCAGGATCCCGAGACCGGACATGAGCCGGGCCTTGAGGCCCTCGAAAACCGCTCGGTCCCGGTAGGCCCTGTTTAGTCGGTCGATAAGCGGCGCGAAGAAGCGGGTCATTTCGTTTGTTGCGTATACGAACCTAGCCAAAGCGGCGCCGCTCGTCCATTGGAACTTAGTCGGCTTCCCCTTGGACCCGGGCGCCGCCTTGGGGGCGGTCGACCACGTGGGCACTATGCGAGCGCCTGTCTTCCGGCAAGCGGCAGACTCAGGTCGACCTGCAGTCCCTTCCCCCCGGGGCCGGCCTGCAGCTTGATCCTCCCGCCCGAGGCCCTCACGTAGGTGGTGGCCAGCATGAAACCCATCCCAAGGCCCTGTCCCTCGAAACCGAGCCAGTCGAGCTGCCTGAATCCGCTGATGCGCTCTATCTGCTCAGGCGTCATCCCACGGCCTGCATCGGCGATGCAGAAGTGAAACATCAGTCCGTCGGTCCGCGCCGAGACACGCACCAGGTTGCCCGGGAGGGAGTATTTGAAGGCATTCTCGATGAGGTGCCGCGCCACAAACTCGAAGCCCGCGGTGACCGCCTGTATCGTGGCCTGCGCCAAACAATCGACCGCCAGGTCCCGCTGCCGCCCGAACTGGATGGCGACCGAGTTTGCCAGCTGGGCCAGCCCGGACCCTCCCACGTCCTCCTTCACGCGCCTGGGCCGGTCCGGGCCCCCGAGCATCTCGCGCGGCGCCTCGAGCCGCGCCCAGAATAGCAGGTTCTCGACGATCCTGAAGATCCTTGCGCCGGACAACTGCATCATCCGGCCGTACTCGGAGAGCTCCGAAACGGAGAGCGTTTTCCCCTCGTTGGCGGTGTCCACCATCAGGTCGGCGTATCCGATCACGCCCATGAGCGGCGTGCGCAGCTCATGGGGGAGAATGCGTGTCAGGAAGCGCTGGTTGCTTGCGATCGCCTCCCCGACCTGCCTGGCGCGCTGGATCCGGATCTCGATCGTCTTGCGCATGTCCTGGGGCTTGTACGGCTTGGTGACGTAGTCGTCGGCCCCGAGGGACATCCCCATGCGCAGATCCGCGCTCTCGGCCTTTGCCGACACGATGATGAACGGGGTATGGTGCCACACGGGGTCGGCTCGGATCCTCTGGAGCAGCTGGAAGCCGTCGATGATGGGCATCCGGACATCGCTGAGGATGAGGTCCGGCTGCGTCTCCTCCATGGCATCCAGGGCCTCGGCGCCATTTGCCACCGCCTTCACGGTGTAGCCAAACGAGGACAGCACGCTCTCGACTATCGTCCGCACCTCGGGCTCGTCCTCGACGAGCAGGATTCGGGCGCTCGGCTCACTCACGGCCGGCCTCCCTCGGCAAAGGGGGGCATGCGACCAAGCATGGCCTCCTCGTCCCGAGGCGGGTGAGCCACCTCGGGGAAATGAAGCGTGAACGTCGTGCCCGCACCCTCCTTGCTTTGAAACTGCACCCTGCCCCCATGGAAATTCACCGCCCGCTGGACGATGGCCAGACCGAGTCCGGTTCCGGGCACCGTGCCCACGTTGCCGGCGCGAAAGAACGGCCTAAAAAGGCTGCCTTGGTCGGCCGGGGGGATACCCCTTCCGCGGTCTGCGACCTCGACCGCCCACCCCCCTCTTTCGGTATACACCCGCACACTGACCGGTTCCTCCAATCCCGAGTACTTCAGCCCGTTGGAGATGAGGTTCTCGGCAGCAGCCTTGACTAGACCCGAATCCATGGACGCAAGGAAACCGGGCGACACATCGTTGTAAAGCTCGACCCGGGGAATGTCCATGGAGTCATTGAAGCGTGCAACGGTGTCCGAGATCACCTCGAGGGGCGACAGGCGGTCGAGCGACGCCTCCCCGGTCATGTGCTCGATCCGGTTGAGCATGAGCACCTGGTCGACCAGCTTGTTGAGCGTGGAAAGCGCGGAGGCCTGAAGGCCCAGCCATTTCTCGCCGTTTTCAAGGGCGGGCCGGCTCAGGCCCTCCGCCTGGGTGAAGAGCTTCTGCAACAGGTACTGCGCGCCCTGGATGGTGGTCAGCGGCGTGCGGAACTCATGGGATACCATGGAAATGAACTCCCGCTGCATCTCCAGGAATTCGCGGCGCCGCTTTGCCAGGACATGGGTCTCCTGCTCGAATTTCTTCTGCCGGGTGATGTCCATGATCAGGTTCCCGATGCGGCGAACACCCCCGGCGGAGGCGGGTATCAGGAAGACAATGAATCGAAACCAGCGCTTCTGCTTCGCGATCACCGACTCGACCACGAACTCGCTCGACTTGCCGGTCTTTAACACCTTGGCGTCGGCCTCGACCTGCCTGCGCTCCCAATCTTCGGCGCCCTCGGTCCAGTCGACGGAAGACGAACCCGCGCCCCCAAGGCCGTCCTCCCGGAACATGAAACCGTTGGCGAACTGGCGGGCGCCGTGCTCGTCCCGTATGACGATGCCCATGGGCAGCGCGTCAACGAGCGTCCTGAGCATGGTCTCATTCTCCTCGAGGCGAGCGCTGATCTGAAGCTCCTGGGTTCTGTCCCGGCAAATGCACAGGTATCCGCCATTGGCGGTTCGGGAGACGGTCACATCCTGCTGGAACGTCGTGCCGTCCTTCCTTAGGGCCAGAATATGCCCGTGCCAGAACCCGGCAAGGTCCAGCTCCCTGGGGACCTGGCTGGCGATAAACTCGATTTCAGGGGGCCGGTAAAGAAGCTTCCATTTCCTTCCCAGCAGTTCCCCTGCGTCGACATAGCCGAAAAGGCGGGCAAGTTCGTGGTTCAGGTAGGTGAACCGGCCCTTTGCATCTGTTATGGCAAACCCCTCCCGGGAATTCTCAATTGAGAGCCGGAAGGTTGAGGCCTCCTCCCTCGCATAAACGGCCGCGGATTCATCGAGCATCAGTCCGGACACGAAATAGCTCCCCTCAGAGGCGTGCCGCACTGAGAAATGCCTCACGTGGCGGACATTGCCGTCGGAGCCCCTGACTCGATACGAGCCCGACCACGAACCGGACTCCTCGAGGATCCTCTGCACCGCGTCGGGAAAAGGCCGGTCCTCGGGAAGGATGTTCCTGAGGAAAAGCGCGAACGTGGGCACCTTGAGCTCCTCGCGGCTGACCCCGTAGATCAGCGAGAACGGCCCCTCCATCACGTGCAGCTTGAGCTCCCCCTGAGCATTGGACTCGTAAAGGTAGCGGCAGCAGCCCGCCAGCGACCAGAGGCCCTTTGTCGCCTCCCTGACGCGGCATAGGGCGCAATCCGTGACCACGGCCGGGGGCGCGGACCTTTCCCGCGGCTCCTCAGTCGGCTCCGGACGAAGGACGATGACCGCGGCGTCACGCTCGACCTCGTTGCGCTGCACGCACACGCGCAGCGCAAGGCCCGAGCTCACAGTCCGGCGGGAGGGAAGGACGACTACGCCCTCACAATCGGAGTCTCCCACGCCCCCGAAGGCCCAATGTTCCGACAGGGAGCCGCGCCCGACCTGCACCTGCCGGCTCACCTCGGGGAAAGGGAGCGCCACCTCGGCCCAAGGCGCCAGGGAACCCGCGATCAACACCGCGGAGACCGTCCGGTCGGGGCTGCGCCTGATCACGTAGACCAGGGGCAGCGCCTGTGCCGCACGCGAGATTCGCATCTTGTCAAAGTCGGTCATTTGTCCCCCTGGATCGTGCTTGCCAGCCCCAGCTCCCGCGCGGCGATCCTCAGTTCTCGGGCGGTCTTGGTGTCCAGCCGCTCGCCGATCCTCTTGAACGCCTTGTAGACGGCCGATGGCGTCCTCCCCGTTCGCTCGGCGATCTCCTTGACCGGCACCTCGTCGCAGAAGAGCCGAAGGAGCTGCAAGTCCCTGCTCGAGATCTCGCTCCGGAGCCTGCATTCGCGCACGGCCCATCTAAGCGCATCCGCTTCCTCGGGCGTCATCTCGTTCTTCCCCTCGCTGAGGGCCTGCAGCGTCCGCAGGAGCTCCTCGGTCGACCTTCTCTTTGAGAAGTAGCCGTTCGCCCCCGCGACAAACGCCATGCGTATCAACTCTCTGGTTACGGACCCGCTGATCGCCAGCAGCAGGGTTTCGGGTTTCTGGCGCCGAAGCGTCTTTATCAGCTCCAACCCGCTCATCCCGGGCATCATCATGTCCACCAGCACGAGGTCGGGCGCCGTCCTCGAGCAAACCTCGAGCCCCTCCTGGCCGCTCCGGGCGACGCCCACGACCTCGAGGTCCAGCTTGTCGCGCAGCAGATCCCCAAGGAGCGTTAGGAACACCGGGTGGTCGTCCACGAGGACGATTTTACATTTTTTTTGCACCGCTGGGGAAAAAATCTATGCGCCGGTGGGTACTTCAAAGTTTAATTGGATCCGGAAAATGGCCGTACCCATGAGGATAATCCCCTATTCGGAGGCCCGATCAACTCCGTGCACGTGCGGTACCTACGTAGTCCGGACTTGGGCTGCGTCGATCTCCTGCGGCGAAGCGCCCCGCGTATGGCGCTGAAGCCGGGGAACGGCTCCCCGGTCTATTAGGGTCTAGCGCCCGAACTCAAAGGGTTGGCTTGATCCGTCTCGCAAAGTGCTCCACAGAACACTGTTAAGTCGGGCTGCCGACACCCTTAGTTTGAGCGCCCGGCGCAGAAACCCGCGGTTCCCCGGGTCGTTGACATAGGCGAAAACCTCCCGGTCATAATCGCGCATGCTCCTGAGTTCGCCCACGGACGCGATGAAATCGCGGTCCGGCTTGAAATAGCCCGGCAGGAGCCGCAGCACGGGGCGAAGAATACGTGCCTGGGGATAAAGCGAACGGAGAAGCACCGACTCGGTGAATTCCTTGCAGCCGAGCCCGTGCGCGTTGCAGTAGCGCTCGGCAAAAGAGACCTTGCCTAGCTGCACCCGGGGCATGCCGCCCTCCCCTCCCGTCCTGGCGCGAAGGGCTCGAAATCCCCGACGCACCCCGCTGCCGCGGATCTATTGATACGGTTACGCATCCCGCATCCGGGAAACCCTTCCATCATGGGCAACTCAATGGAAAAGAATTCCTTTTTTCGGAAGGGGCTGCGGTCGCGCGGGCGGAGCCCTAGAGTCCCGGAAGCGAGCGTGGTCCGGAAATTTTTACCGCTTCTTAACGGTTTGCTAAGGCCCTCCGATCCTGCTCTCTCAGATTCTACCCATGCCGAACCCTACAAGGCCCTTAGGACACCCTGACCTGGAAAGCGTGATGTTCACCGAGGAGCAGATCAAAACCCGGGTGCGCGAGATGGGGGAGGAGATCCGCGGGGTCTACGGTGACGGGGAGTTCACGATCATCTCGATCATCAACGGCGCCGTCATGTTCACGGCGGACCTGATGCGCCAGATAGACAATCCGGTCCGCCTGGACTGCGTCCGGATCCGGAGCTACGGCGAGCAGACAAAGTCGGTCGGAGCGCCGCAGATCGTGAGCAGCCTGACGATCGACATCCTGGGACGGCACGTGCTCCTGATCGACGACATCCTGGACACGGGAAAGACGATCACGCTTGTGTCGGGGCTCGTGCGGAAGCTTAACCCGGCGAGCCTGAGGACCTGCGTGCTGCTGGACAAGATCGGCCGCCGCGAGGTGCCGTTCGAGGCAGACTTCGTGGGGTTCAGGATCCCGGACAAGTTTGTGGTGGGCTACGGCCTGGATTTCGCCGAGAGGTACCGCAACCTCCCGTGCATCGGCGTCTTGAGCCCCCGCCTCCAGAACCCTACCGCCTGGGCTTAGACCGGCCACGCGCGGCCTTCGCGAGCTTCTTAAACTTCCCCGACTTAAGGGAGTCGATCTGGTCGCGGATCACGGCAGCCTTCTCAAACTCGAGCCTGCCAGCCGCCTCCTGCATCTCGTCCTCCAGCTCGGCGATCACGGCCGCGACATCCTCGGGACTCTCCGATGCGACAGCGTCCTCGCGCTCGCCCGAGCCGTCGTAGGTCTGGAGGCTCGCCTGGGCGCCGCGCTTCACGCTCCGCGGGGTGATACCGTGCTCCTGGTTGTAGGCGATCTGCTTGGCCCGGCGCGCCCTCGTTACCTCGAGGGTCCGCGAGATCGACCCGGTGATGGTGTCGGCGTAGAGTATCACCCGCCCCTTCTCGTGCCGGGCGGCGCGCCCGGAGGTCTGGATGAGGCTCGTCTCGCTCCGCAGGAACCCCTCCTTGTCGGCGTCCAGGATCGCGACCAGGGCCACCTCGGGCAGGTCGAGGCCCTCCCTGAGGAGATTTATCCCGACAAGCACGTCAAAGTTCCCTAGGCGCAGGTTCCTTAGGATCTCAATCCGCTCGATCGTATCGATGTCGGAGTGCAGGTACTCGACCCGCACCTTCGACTCCCTCAGATACGTCGTCAGGTCCTCCGAAAGGCGCTTGGTGAGCGTCGTGACGAGCACCCTCTCCCCCGCCGCAGCCGCCGCCTTGGCCTCGCCAATCAGGTCCTCAACCTGCCCCTTTATGGGACGGATCGTGATCTCGGGGTCGAGAAGCCCCGTGGGACGGATGACCTGCTCGGCGACCACGGAGGAACGCCTGATCTCGAACTCGGAGGGCGTCGCCGAGACGTAGAGCGTCTGGCCCGTTATGCGCTCAAACTCCTCAAAGCTCTGCGGCCGGTTGTCCAGGGCCGAGGGCAGCCTGAAGCCGAAGTTGACGAGCGTCTGCTTCCGGGAGCGGTCCCCGTTGTACATGCCCCCGACCTGCGGCACGGTGACATGGCTCTCGTCCACCATCAGCAGGAAGTCCTTCGGGAAGAAGTCGATCAGGCAGAACGGGCGGTCGCCGGGCTTGCGGTTGCCGAAGTGCAGCGAGTAGTTCTCGATCCCGTTGCAAAATCCCATCTCCTGGAGCATCTCGATGTCGTAGTTGGTGCGCATCTTGATGCGCTGGGCCTCGAGGTACTTGCCCTCCTTTTCGAACCAGGCGACGCGCTGCTCCAGCTCGGCCTTTATGGAGGAAATCGCCGGCGTGAGCGAGCCGCGCGTCCTCACGTACTGGTTGGCGGGGTACAGGTCGAACTTCTCAAGCTTGCGGATCTCCTCGCCCGTCAGGGGATCGAACTCGCTCAGGGCCTCGACCGTGTCCCCGAAGAACTCGACCCGCAGCCCGTGCTCCATGTAGGACGGCATCACGTCCACGACGTCCCCGCGGACGCGGAAGCGCCCGGGCTTGAGCTCGTAGTCGTTGCGCTCGTAGATGTTGTCGACCAGGCGCTCGAGGAAGGCGTTCCTCCCCAGGCCCTCGCCTTTCCTTATCGAGATGCGCAGCTCGGTGAAGTCCTCGGGCGAGCCGAGCCCGTAGATGCACGAGACGCTCGCGACGACGATCACGTCCCGGCGGCTCACGAGCGAGCTGGTGGTCGACATCCTCAGGCGCTCGATCTCCTCGTTGATCGCCGAGTCCTTCTCGATGTAGGTGTCGCTCGAGGGGATGTAGGCCTCGGGCTGGTAGTAGTCGTAGTAGCTCACGAAGTACTCGACGGCGTTCTCCGGGAAGAAGCCCTTGAACTCGGAGAAGAGCTGCGCGGCGAGGGTCTTGTTGTGGCAGATGATGAGGACCGGGCGCTCGCACCGGGCGATCACGTTGGCCATCGTGAAGGTCTTGCCCGAGCCCGTGACGCCAAGGAGCGTCTGGTACCGGTTCCCGGCGTCTATCGAGCTCACGAGCTGCTCGATCGCCTGCGGTTGGTCGCCGGTCGGCTTGTAGTCGGACGCTAGCTTAAAAAGCATGGCAAAGGGCTATGACATCGAGCATACATAGACCATGTCAAAGGCTGTTGTCTCGACGCTTTATGACTCGGACGTGTTTCGGATGGCCTGCAGGCAGTTTGACCAGGCGGCCGATGCGATTAACCTGCCCGAGGATATCAGGGACAGGACCAAGTACCCCCGACGCTGCATCGCCGTTTCCCTGCCGATAAAGCGCGACAACGGGAGCGTGACGGTCTTCGAGGGATATCGGGTCCAGCACAATATCTCCACCGGGCCCTCGAAGGGGGGAGTGCGGTTCCACGAGAGCGTGACCCTGGGCGAGGTCGCGGCCCTGGCGATGTGGATGAGCTGGAAGTGCTCGCTTGTGGGGCTCCCCTACGGCGGTGCCAAGGGGGGCGTGATCGTGAATCCCCGGGAGCTCTCGGCCACGGAGCTTGAGCACCTGTCGCGCCGCTACATGCAGGAGTTGATCGGCTTCGTCGGCCCCCAGCTCGACATCCCTGCCCCGGACGTCGGGACCAACGAGCAGATCATGGCATGGATGATGGACACCTACTCGAACCATGTGGGGTACATCTGCCCGGGTGTCGTCACCGGGAAGCCAGTCGCGGTAGGGGGCTCGCAGGGCCGGCGCGAGGCAACCGGGGCCGGGGTCGCCTTCCTCGTCGGAAAATACCTTGAGGACCTGAAGATACCCCTAGGGGAGACCACCGTTGCGATCCAGGGCTTCGGCAACGTGGGAAGCGAGACGGCCCTGGCGCTCTCGGACATGGGGGCCAAGGTCGTGGCGATCTCTGACTACACCGGGGGCATCCACAACCCCGCGGGAATCGACGTGAGGAAGGCCCTCGCATACCTCCAGTCGGAGCGGGTCCTCACGGACTTCGCTGGCGGTGATGCCGTCACCAATGGGCAGCTCCTTGAGCTTCCCTGCACGGTGCTAGTCCCGGCGGCCCTGGAGCGGGTCATCACGCAGGACAATGCCCGCAAGCTCCGGTGCCGGCTCCTGGCGGAGGCCGCCAACGGCCCCACGACGAACGCCGCCGACCGCATCCTGGAGGAGCGGGGCGACATCGACGTGATTCCGGACGTCCTGTGCAATTCCGGCGGAGTGATCGTGTCGTACTTCGAGTGGCTGCAGAACCAGCAGAGCTTCTACTGGGACCGGGACGAGGTCATCTCGAAGCTCCACGCGATCCTTGCGAAGGCCAAGGAGGCGGTCGAGTACCAGAGGCGAAAATTCAAGTTCTCACGGAGGCTCGCGGCGCTCACGCTCGGGATTGGGCGCGTGGCCGATGCCAAGCAGAAGCGCGGGCTCTTCCCCTAGGCTAAATTGGAAGGGGGTTCGGGAATTCGCATGGCTCCAACGGAAAAGGGGCGCGTAGGCGCCCGCTGCCCTGGCGATTGAGGCCATTCCCTTGCAATATTGAATTGAAACCCGTTTGTCCCGCATCCAGCTTCACCGCCCAAGAGCGCCCTTGAATTTGGATCTCAAACAAGAGAAAGCCCTTGTGAGCCCTGCCGATTTCGGACCGGCAATGGCTTTGACCTCGGACCCAGGTGACCGCGGGTGTCCCCAGTGGAACGCGGAGCTGCGGAAGCTGGGCTCCGGGCATGGGGCGAAGGCGGTCGCGCTCCTTGTGTCGGTCTTTTCCGTTTTGGGTGTCCGAGCCCAAAGCGTCTCCTCGACCCCGTATACCATCGCCTCGCTTGCATCGAATCCCACCCAAGGATGGAGCACACCGGTGAATCCGGGAACCACCGTGCAGTTCAATGCGCCGAAAGGCGTTGCGATCGACCCGGCGGGAAATCTCTACGTGACGGAATGGGTAGGCGGGACGGTCCAAAAGATCACGCCTGCCGGAGTCGTGACACTCTTTGCGGGAAACCCGAATGTATCCGGGTCAGCCGATGGCACGGGCAGCGCGGCCACCTTCAACCATCCGGTGGGAATCGCGGCCGATTCCCAGGGCAATCTGTATGTGGCCGACAATTTCAACAACGCGCTGAGGAAGATCACCCCATCCGGGGTCGTTTCAACGCTGGCGGGAAACCCCGCCGCGTTCGGCTCAACGGATGGTCCACCGGGCGTCGCCCTGCTTGATGCGCCGACGGGTGTCGCCGTGGACGGCGCCGGAAACGTCTACGTGGCCAACACCGGAAACGACTGCGCCATCAGGAAGGTGGCCCCGGACGGCACCGTGAGCACCCTGGCAGGCGCTCCAAACACCCGCGGCTTCGCCGACGGAACAGGCCCAGCTGCACAATTCAACACGCCCATGGGATTGGCGTTGGACGCGGCAGGAAACCTTTACGTGGCAGATTCGTTTAACTACACGATCAGGAAGGTCACACCGGCCGGCGCAGTGTCTACGATTGCCGGGACGCCCGGGGTGCAGGGGACGACCGATGGAACCGGGTCCGCGGCCCTGTTCATGAATCCAAACGGCGTGGCCGTGGATTCCTCGGGCAACGTCTTCGTTGCCGATTTTGGCGGTAACGCGATCCGCAGGATCACGCCCCAAGGGGTCGTGACCACCGTGGCGGGATCCTACCAGGCAAATCCGACCTGGGTCGATGGAACGGGAAGCGGGGCCCAATTCGTGAATCCGGGGGACCTCAAGGTCGGCCCGAATGGCGTCCTGTACATCGTCGACGTGAACGACAATACCCTGCGCCTGGGCATCAACGTGGGAAACTCCTGGCTATCGAACCTTTCCGCGCGGGCCTACGTCGAGGGCGGGCAAAATCAACTGATCGCCGGCTTCGTCACCACCGGGGGGTCGTCAAAGTCGCTCCTGCTGAGGGGCGACGGGCCCACGCTCAGCACGTTCGGGATAACCGACTTCCTCGCGGATCCGCAGCTCTCGCTGGTCAATTCGACGGGCGCTTCGATAGCCACGGCAACATCGTGGGCTTCGAGCCTAACCGCCACTTTCGCACAGGTGGGAGCCTTCCCGTTCCAGGCCGGATCGCACGACGCCGCACTGCTACAGTCCCTCGCCCCGGGGGCCTACACGGCCCAGATTTCCTCGGCATCTTCGAACCAGGGGGTATCGATAGCCGAGATCTACGATGCGGATTCAAGCGCCCCCACTGACCGGCTGGCGAACCTTTCGGCAAGGGCGTTTGTCCAGACCGGGGGCAACATCCTGATCGGCGGTTTTGTTGTGGGCGGCACGACGGATGCGACGCTTCTGATCCGGGCCGATGGACCTTCGCTCAATAATTTTGGGATCACCAACTCTCTGGCGGCGCCGGTCCTCACCGTTTACAATTCCAGCGGCGCGGTGATCGCAACCAATACGGGCTGGCAGAATGCCATCACCACCGGAAGTGGCGCCGTGCTGGATGAGCCGGGAGCCACCTTGGCGCAACCGTCAACAGCCGCGATCCATGCCCAGGTCGGGGCGTTCTCATTGAAGGGCGGATCGGCCGATTCTGCGATGGTTGTTACGCTTCCACCCGGCAGCTACACGGCGCAGGTGGCGGGACAAGGGGGCACCACGGGCGTTGCGCTGGTGGAGATCTACCAGGTCCAGTGACGTGCGGACCGCGCGAGGATTCGCCCACAAACCTCTGGTCCGCTCGGCCGCGTTTGCCTAGGGATAGTGCCCGTAGGCGTCGACCTCGCGCATGCCGACACCGGCAACGGTGAATTCGAGGAGGATCCGGGCGGTCGCGGGATCGGGTCGGGCAGCCGATTCCAGCCGGACGCGGTAGCGGCGGCCGGGTTCAAGGACCTCTGTGGTGAATGTGATGCCGGGCAGGCTGGACGTCACCCGTGTGAGCTCTATCGCATGGTCCGAATCCGCTTCGCAGGAGATGACCCGTTCGGAGCGCTTGCCCAAGCTCAGCGGAAACTGGCGCGGCGTCACGCGGACGTACCTAAGGATCCGGAACGCGAGGAGCAGCTCTGTCGGCGCTTCCGTGGGGTCGTCCGTCGCAACGGCGATGGTCTGCCGCACTTCGCCCGCCTGGGGGCCCGTATGGAATACCGCGTCGATGCGGCCGGATTCGCCCGGGGCGTACGTTACCTTGTCGGCCCGGGCGGTCAGGCACCCGCAGCTCGAATCGACGCTGGTCAACGAGACCGTGCGACCTCCCGCGTTCCTAAAGACGAAGGTCGTGGACGCCTGGGCCTGTTCGGGCTGGAGCACCAGCCGCACCTCCGTCCGATCCCATTCGAGGGTGCCGGCGCGGAGCGGCAGGCAGGCCAGAGCGGCCAGGGCCAGGGCCGCCAGCCTCGGGCCCGCCGTCACTGGGGAGTGGGCCCAAACGGTCCGGTGGAGATGTCGCCCTGGGTGGCGTTCGGGCCGGCGTTGCTGCCCAGTCCGGTAAGTCCGTTTGCGGTGATCGTGCCGGTAAACGTGGTCCCGTTCTCAGTGGTGAGGGTGAACGACGAGCCGGATACGGTCCCAGAGATGCTCCCCGATTCCTTCGCTCCCACGGAGTCCGGGCACAATCCCGTGGTGTCCACGCTCGTCACGACCCAGCTGTAAATGCCCGAGACCTGGCTGCCGCTCTGCGTCAGCCCCAAGGTCACGGTCAAATCCTCAAAGGCGCAGAAGCCGCCGCCGGCATTGTCCTGTGCCCAGTAAATCGTCCACTGCCCGGTGAGACTGTCCCCGCCGGCGGTTCCGAGTGTTATCGTGGCCGCCGAGCTCGTGGTTGAGCCGCTCGCGTTGGACACGACCACCGTGTAGGTGCCTGCCGCAGTGCCCGTGTAGCTGCTCGAGGTGGCCCCGGAAATCGCCACCCCATTCAGGTACCACTGGAAGCTTGATGCCCCAGTAACGGTAATTGTCAGGGTGAAGCTGCCGCCCGAGGACACCGTCTGGCTGACGGGCTGCGCGGTGATGACCGGGGCCTGCCCCGTCGAGCCCCCGGCGCTCTGCGGGATCTCGTAGACCTCGACCAGCGACTGGCCCGTGGTGTTGTTGGCTCCCGTCACCTGCGCCGTGTACGCCCCAGGGGGCAGCGCGATGACCAGCGCGCTGTCAGCGGAGCCCGCTGAGAAGGGGAAGGCGCCGACCTGGTTGAAGATCGCCGACGTGGCCGAACTCAGGGTTGCGTTGATCGCCGAGGACCCGCGGGTCGGCGCGTGGGTCCAGCCCGAGTCCGAGGCGATCACGTTGCTGGCCGAGTCGAAGATGGTGAGCACCGGCGAGGCCAGGAAGCCCGAGACCCCGAACCCGGCCAGCGAGGGTCCGTCCCCACGGACCAGCACGTTCTCGTCGCCTGTGCCGGCGATGACGAAGCCGGCGATGAGCGTCTGGGCTCCCGTGCCGGCTTCGCTCCGGGCCGACAAGTTGATGAAACGGCTGGACGGCGTCCCCGTGTCGGCGTCGTAGACCTCGACCAGGACGATGCCGCTGTCGCTGGACGCCGAGGTCACGTTTGCGGTGTAGGATCCCTGTCCGAGTGTCGACAGGAGCGCGGCGTCCTTCGATGTCGCCGAGAGGGAGAAGGCGCCCACCTGGCTAAAGACGCTGCTCAGGGACGCCGAACCGCCCCATCCGGAATTCTGGGCCACCTGCGAGGACGCGGAATTGAAGAGGGTTAGGACGGGGTCCGGCAGGGACCCCGTCACCCCGAATCCGGCGAGGGCTGGCCCATCGGCGCGGGCCAGCACCCGTTTCGAGCCGGAGCCGCCGACGACGAAGCCGGCGATCAGCGGCGCCGAGCTCCCCCCGGCGGCGGAGCGGATCGATAGGTTTGAAAGCCGGGCCGACGCGGTCACGGGCAACGGAGTCGGAGTGGGCGTGGGTGTCGGCGTGGGTGTCACCGCAGGCCCGATTTGCACGGGGTTCGGGAAGTTTGCGTAGTCGTCCTCCGAGAATCCGTTGTCCGCCGATATCGCCGTGTATTCGGTCAGGAGCAGGCTGTAGTACCAAAGCCCGTTCGGTGGAGGGGCATACGGCACCGTCTCCGTGAACGCGCTGAAGTAGGCGTTGGGGCTCAGCTGTCCGTTGGTGGATCCGGCCAGCTGATAGTCCGCCAAAAGGTAGCCTGACTCCACGGAGCCGGAATAGGCCGTGGGAAAGGCCCACAGCTCTATCCTCAGGGTGCCCGTCGTGTTCGTGCCCTGATTGAGGATCTCATTGACGGAAAGCGTGACCGAGCTTCCGGAAATCTGGTATTGAACCGTCCCCTTGAAAACCACGTTCGAGGCCCGAGCCGGCGACGCCGCGAGTGCCGCGAAGGCCAGCAGTCCCGCCGGCAACCGCCAAACCAGCGACAATCGGCACCTGAAGATTTTCGGAAGTTGAACCATTCCGCGTGCGGATCAAGGTGCCAAACGGGAACCGGATCAAACAATTTCCTCGGTTGGGCGGAGCCGGCCCGGGTGAAGCTTAGGGTTCGCCTCCAGTGAATCGGCGCTCACCCTCGGGGATCGGACGGGAGCCCGATGCCGAGCAAAAGCGGGGGCTACAGCCCTAAACGAGCGCGGGCACCTCTGACAGGCGGGTCACGAAGGCCCTGGCCCCGCGTTTCACCCGCTCCCGGGACACATACCCGCCATACCCGATGAAAAGGTCGACCGCGGGTACCGTCTCCAGGTCGCTCACACCGTCGCCCACCATGACAACCTTCTTCGGCCCAAGCTCCGACCTAAGGCGCTCAATTATCTCCTGTTTTCCCCCGGAGCGCGTCGACGGATAGGCCGAGTCGAAGCCGCCATAGGAGCCGTCGGTTTTGAACGTGAAGTCCACGGCCTCGACCCGCGCGATCCCGAGGAACGCCGCAAGGGGCCGGATGGCCTGCCTGAAGCCCCCGCTGATGATGACGGGGGTCCATCCCAGACTGACGAGGTTGGCCACGGTCGCCTTTGCCGTCGGCTCAACGGTCTCGATGTAGCGCCGGCCCACCGCCTCCACGTCGCTCGCGGAAGGCCTTATCGCCTCCAGGCGGAGCCCGAAGACGTCCTCCACCCGCACCTTCCCGTTCATTGCATCCTCGGTGAGCGCCTCAACGCGCCTGAAAACCTCGGGCCCGCGCAGGCGGGCGAGCTCGTCGATTCCCTCGATCGAGCTCAGCGTGCTGTCGCAGTCAAAACAGATCAGCTTCAACTGCCGAAGAAGGGCTACTTCTTGGTGCTGCGCTTGAACTTCGTCGTGAACTTCTCGACGCGGCCGGCCGTGTCGACCAGGCGCTTCTCGCCGGTGTAGGCGGGATGCGAGTCCATGGTGACATCGCGCAGGACGATGTAGTATTCCTGGCCGTCAATGTTCTCCTTGCGGCCCGACTTCATGGTCGAGCGCGTGAGGAAACGTTTGCCGGTGGCGACATCAAGGAAGCAAACCGGGTTGAGCGTCGGGTGACCTTCGGATTTCACGTGGAAATGGGGTTAAGATTCAGCCCTGACGCGCCTTATAGCGCGGATCGGTCTTGTTGATGACGTAGATTTTGCCGCGGCGGCGCACCACTTGGCAGTCCGGGTGACGCTTCTTGGCTGATTTGATCGAGGAAACGACTTTCATAAAAGGCACCAAAACAGAGAGCGCAGCCCCACCCTGTCAACTCAGTTCTTCCCGGGCTCGTCGGGCTCGTCCACCATAATGTCCCATTCGGCGCCCTCGTCGGAGAGAAGCGAACGCCAAAGAGCCTCCTGCACAGGGCGTTCGAACAGGTCGGCCGGGGGGCTGGCGACGATCCACGTCCCGCTGTCCAGCTCGTTCTCGAGCTGCCCGGCGGACCACCCGGAATACCCCAGGTAGGCCCTCATGCGCGTGGACTCGTCGGCGAGCAGCTGGACGGCCTTCTCAGGGTCTATCCCAAAGTGCAGCTGGAAGGCGTCCTCCCTGGCCTGCCAGGCGGCCAGGATCAGCTGCTCGGTCTGGACGGGGCCGCCGACAAAGATCGGGGTCGACGCGAGGGGCCCGAGCGAAAAGTCGACCTTGAGCTCCCCCAGGCGCTTGCCGAGGGGCCGGTTCAGGACGACCCCCATGGCGCCCTCGGGGCCGTGGGTCGACATGAGGACGGCCGTGCGGCGGAAGTTCGGGTCGCGCAGGACCGGGTGCGCCAGGAGGAGGGATCCTGCGAGCGATTCCCGCGTGCTCTGGGTGCGTTCTCGCATGGCCGGCCTCAGAGCTTCTTCAGGGTGACCCCGGCATCGGCCATCAGGCTCTTGACGATCGGGTCGTTGTGGTAGTCCGAGCGGTACTTGATCTCGGCAATGCCCGAGGCCGCAAAGATCTTGGCGCAATTGATGCAGGGGTAGTGCGTCACATAGGCGACGCAGCCCGCCACAGAGCTGCCGCGCCGTGCCGCGTCGGCAATGGCGTTCTGCTCGGCATGGACGGTCGCCTGCTCATGGCCGCCGCGCACCCGGGAGACATGGGGAGTCCCCGGGAGGAATCCGTTGTAGCCCGCCGCCACGAGGCGGTTCCTCTTGTCGCCCCCCGAGACGATGACGCAGCCCACATGCAGCCGATCACAGTTGGAGCGCGTGGCGATCAGCACCGCAGTCGCCATGAAATACTCGTCCCAGGTCGGCCGCCGGCTGAATCTCTTCGTGGCCTGCGCGATCAGGTCTACCGGGCTGTTCTTGGCTGCGCTCATGGCTATTGCCCCCCACGTTGCACGCCCCCGCGCGGCGCGGCAACCTTCGACTGAAGTATTGGCGCCGCGCGATTCCGGCGGTTGCCATCAGTGGTGCCCTGGCATAGGATCGTCCCCACATGGGATCCCTCGAAATCGGCCGCCCCCCGGGAGGGCGTTGACGCACGCCACCGGATGAAGCGCACCTGCGAGCCCGAACTCCTGGACGGCCTGCCATTCGACCACCCGGACGCTGTGCACAGCAGGAGGGACCTTCGGATCGTCAACCGCTTCATGCGGAGCCTGCGATGGTTTGGGCGGACGCTCCCGGGCCTCGTGCGTCCGGGAGAGCCGGTCCTAGAGATCGGTGCCGGCACGGGTGAACTTGGCTCGCACCTAATCGCCCGGAAGGTCGCCGTGGACGGGCTGGACCTTTGCCCCAAGCCCCCTCGGTGGCCGGCCGGCAGGCAATGGCACCAGGCCGATATCAGGACCTTCGGCGGTTACGGCGAATACCCGGTGGTCATCGGCAACCTGATCTTCCACCAGTTCTCGGACGCCGACCTGGCGGCGCTCGGCCGGGCAATCGGCCCGGGAACACGGTTGGTCGTGGCAAGCGAGCCCCTGCGGAGCAGGCTCTCTCAGCGGATGATGGCCGCGGTGGCCCCGCTCCTTGGCGCGAACCACGTGACGCTCCACGACGCCCGCGTGAGCATCGCGGCCGGCTTCCTCGGCCTTGAACTCCCCGTTGCCCTCGGGATGGACCCGGCGCTCTGGGAGATCACCTGCTCCTCCGCGCTTCCGGGAATCTACCGGATGGTGGCGATCCGGCGCGCCTAAGGCCAATCCGCATGTTCCTCCAATCGCTCGCCACCGCCGTTCCCCCGGCCACCTTCTCGCAGCCCGACTGCTGGTCGCTCGTAGAGAGGTCCGACGTGCGGGCACGGCTTAGCCGGCGTACGAAGCTCGTCCTAAAGAGCATCCTCACCGGCAACCATGGGATAGAACACCGGCACTTCGCGGTGCCGGACATTGAGCGCATCTTTGACCGCTCCTCGGACGAGTTGAACGATGCGTTCCGAACCGAGGCCCCGGTGCTCGCCTGCCAGGCCCTGGAGAAGGCCCTGGACCAGGCGGGGATCAAGCCCTCAGGACTGGACGCCCTCCTTGTCTGCACCTGCACGGGCTACCTTTGCCCCGGGCTCTCAAGCTATGTCGCCGAACGGCTCGGAATCCGGAATGACGCGGTGCTCCACGACGTCGTTGGGCTCGGGTGCGGCGCGGCGATCCCGACCCTAAGGGCCGCAAGCCACCTGCTTAAGGCGGAGCCCGGGGCCACGGTCGGCTGCGTCGCCGTGGAGGTGTGCTCGGCTGCCTTTTACCTGGACGACGACCCCGGGGTCATCATCAGCGCCTGCCTCTTTAGCGACGGGGCGGCGGCCACCCTCTGGCGCTCCACGCCGGGCCCCTCGGGGCTAAGGGCCTTCGACTTTGCCTCCCTCCACCTTCCGGGGGAGCGCGACAAGCTCAGGTTCGAGCACCGCGACGGGAAGCTTAGAAACCTTCTGGACCGGGCGGTGCCGGAGCTGGCCGCCGGCGCCGTGTCCCGCCTCTGGGCCGGTCGCGGCGAAAGGCCCGTGGCGCGCGTCGTGGCGCACCCCGGAGGCCGCGACGTCCTCCAGGCTATCGGCCCGGTGGTGGCGCCCCATATCCTTCAGGCGAGCGCCCGGAGCCTCCGGGACAACGGGAACATGAGCAGCGCCTCGGTGCTGTTCGCCCTGGAGGAGACCCTAAAGGAGGAGAGCCCCGGCCCGGCCGGCGATTTTTGGCTCGTGAGTTTCGGCGCAGGCTTTAGCGCACATAGTTGCCGAATCGGCGCCTAAGCCATGCCCACGACGAACGACCTGGTCGCCTATTGCGACAAGAGGACCCGCGTAAGGGCTTTCAAGGACGCGCCCGGCGCGTTCAACGGCCTCCAGGTGTCGAACGGCGGGCGGGTGACCCGGATCGGCGCAGCCGTCGACGCGGGCCTTGTCCCCTTCCAGCTCGCGGTCCGCGCGGGCGTCGACTTTCTGATCGTGCACCACGGGGTCTACTGGGACATGCCAAGGCCCCTTACCGGCCCCGCCTTTGAGAGGATCTCCACCCTCGTGCGCGGCAACTGCGCCCTCTACTCAAGCCACCTGCCGCTCGACGGGCACCCCAAGATCGGAAACAACGCAATCCTCGCTTCCCAGCTTGGGCTTAAACCGACCAGGGGGTTTGTCGAGAACGAGGGGGGCCACGTCGGCTGCATCGCGCCCCTAGGCAAGCCCAGGGCGGCCCTCAGGCGGAGGCTCGAGGCCCTCTACCCCAGGGTCGTTGCGATCGAGTTCGGCTCGGAGCGGCCCCGGGAGGTCGCCTTCTGCAGCGGCAGCGGCAACGGCGCCATGGCGTCCCTACTGGCAGGCACGGTCGACACCCTCGTCACCGGGGAGATCCGCGAGGAGTGGTTCAACGTCGCCCAGGAGCATAGGCTCAACCTCTACCTCTGCGGCCACTACGCGACGGAGGTCCACGGGGTGAAGGCCCTGGCGGCCGAGCTTTCCGCAAAGTTTGGATTGCCGTGGGAGTTCATCGCGACCGAAAATCCACTCTAGGACTAGACCCCCCAACCCAAGGACATGAAAAAGATCGCGATACTGAACGGGCCCAACCTCGACCGCCTCGGCAAGCGCGAGCCCGAGATCTACGGGAGCGCGACCCTTGCCGACCTGGAGAAGGGGCTGCGCGCCGAGTTCGGAAAGCGCGCATCGCTCGAGTTCTTCCAGTCCAACCACGAGGGGGAGCTGATCGACCGGATCGCGAGGCTGGCGGACCAGAAGTTCGACGGCATCGTGATCAACGCCGGGGCGCTCACGCACACGAGCGTCGCCCTGCGCGACGCGCTCCTGGGGGCGCACCTGCCCGCCGTGGAGGTCCACATCTCGAACATCTACAAGCGCGAGGAGTTCAGGCACACCTCGCTCACCGCGCCGGCGTGCGTCGCGGTGATCACGGGACTCGGGCTCGAGGGCTACCACGCCGCGATCCGGTTCCTGCTCGGCGCGTGAGCGTGATTCCGACCGAGCGGGACTGGCTGGTCTGCCACACCCGGCCGCGGTGTGAGAAGAAGTTCGCGGCGCTCATGGCCGCTGAGTCCTTCGAGCACTACCTGCCGCTCGTCACCAGCGTCCGCCGCTATTCAAGCGGCACGAAGCGCTTCACAAAGCCGCTCTTCCCCGGGTACGTGTTTGCCAAGGTGCCCTCTGAGCTGAAGGCGCGGATCTACCAGCAGGAGCTCCTGGCACGGGCGATACCCGTCGAGGACGTCACCCGGTTCCTGGCGCAGCTTGAGGACGTCAGGAAGATCGTGGCCTCGGGGGTGGAGCTTAGCGTGATACCGCTCCTCGGGCGCGGGCGCAGGGTGCGGGTCGTGGGGGGCCCGCTCCACGGTCTCGAGGGCGAGGTCGACGACCCGTCGAACCCGCTTGGGGTCGTGATTTCGGTGGACGTGCTGCGCCAGGGGCTCCTGCTCAAGGTGCCCGCCGAGCAGCTCCAGGTACTTCCCTAACCCCTGGACGGGATGAGCGCCCAGAGGGCGTGCGCCAGGTGCAGCGTCGCGCAGGTCGCAAGGGCGGCCGCCGTGTCGTCCACCACGACGCCCCACCCGCCCGGCAGACTCTGGAGGGAGAAGATCCCCAGGGGCTTCTTGATGTCATAGAAACGGAAGAGCCCGAAGCCGGCGCCCAGGAGGCAGATGAACGAGAGGAAGCCCGAGCCGGCGATCATCTGCCACCCCAGGAAGCAGAGGGGCATCGCCACGAACTCATCCAGGACGATCTCCCCCGGGTCGCGCTTTCCCATCCGGACCTCGGCCTCGCCGCAGATGCCAACCGCAAGATAGCCGAGCACCAGGCTTGCGAGCAGGTTCTCCACGAGGCTCAGCGGAAAGAAGCACACGACAAAGAAGAGGACGCCGGCGGCCGATCCCCAGGTGCCCGGGGCCTTCATCCTTAGCCCGATCGGGCCGAGCGTCGCGAGGCCGAGTACCCCCTCGTTCGGCAGGTGCTTGGGCCAGTCGGGCTTCGTGAAGCTCATGGGGCTTGGGGGCCTATTCGTCGGCGAACACCAGGCGTGCGTTGTTGGAGATATACCGGTAGCCCGACCACACCGAGAGCACCGTCCCGGCCACGAAGACCCAGAGGCCCGTGGTCTCCACGATGCGCGTCAGGTACGAGAGGTCTGCATCGAAGAAGCGCGAGAAGTCGTAGGCGAGCATCGGAACCCCGAGGAAGAAGCCGAGCGCGATCAGCTGCGTCATGGTCTTGCTCTTGCCGCCGCTGTCCGCGGCGACCACGATCCCCTTGGAGGCCGCCACCATGCGCATCCCCGTGATCAGGAACTCGCGGCAGAGCGTGATGAGGGCCAGGGGCACCGGGATCTCGTTTTTCTCCACGAGCACCATCACGATCCCCATCACCATGATCTTGTCGGACATCGCGTCCATCAGCTTCCCGAAGTTTGAGACGAGCTTCAGCTTGCGCGCCAGGTATCCGTCGAACCAGTCGCCGACCGCCGCGATGACGAACAGCGCGAAGGCGAGCGTAGCCGCCCCAGGCCACACGCAGTACATGAGCCCCGCTATGACAAACATCACGGGGATCCGCGAAAGCGTAATGGCGTTCGGTAGGTTCATTTCCCGGCTTAACAAGATGCCCGGGGCGGGAGAAGGCAACATCGGAGAGGAATGCGCTCGCCAGCGGGCGCCCTAGCCCATTTCCTTTGGCCCCAAGCCCCCCGCCATGCGCCACTGCATCTATCCCGGAACCTTCGATCCGATAACGTGCGGACACATGGATGTGCTCGCGCGCGCGGCGCGACTCTTCGACAAGGTGACGCTCGCGATCGGCGAGAGCCCCAAGCAGCCCCTTTTCACCCCGCAGCAGCGGCTCGACATGATCCGGCCGAACATCGTCCCCTACCCGAACGTGGAAGCCACGATATTCTCGGGCCTGCTGGTCGAGTTCGCCAAGGGCCTGAAGGCCGACGCGATCATCCGCGGGTTGCGCGAACTATCGGACTTTGAATTCGAGTTCAACATGGCGCTCATGAACCGCCACCTCGAGCCCTCGATTGAGACCATCTTCGTGATGCCGAACGAGCAGTTCAGCTACACGAGCTCCTCTCTCGTGAAGCAGGTGGCGCGCTACGGCGGCAAGGTGGCGCACTTCGTGCCGCCCAACGTGGCGGAGGCCCTCAGGCTCGCGTTCCAGAGATGACCTGGGCCGGAGCCAAGGAGGTGGGGCCGTTCGCGGTTCTCGTGTTCACGGGCCTGTGCTTCTTTTCCGGCGGCCTCCGCGCGACGCCCCTCTCGGACGCCGTGTCGCTCTTCAAGCAGAAGCGCTACGGGGAGGCGAAGGCGCTCCTCGAGCCCCTGGCCGCGGCGCAGCCCCCGAACCCGTCGGCCTGTTACTACCTCGCGCTCACGGTGCAGGAGATCGGCGGTCCCAAGGCGCTCGACTCCGCCCTGGCACTCCTTGGAACGGCGACCCGGTTGGAGCCCGACAACGAGGTCTACCTTGCCGAGTACGCCGGGGTCTGCCTCCTCTTGGCCGGCCGCGACAGCTCGTTCTCCATGGCCCTGGAGGGCCGGAACGCCATGTCGCGTGCGATCGAACAGAACCCGGCGGACCTGGACGCGCGCGAGGGGCTCATGACCTTCTACGCTCAGGCCCCGTGGCCGCTCGGGGACGCGGACAAGGCCTTCGAGCAGGCCCGGGCGATCGCCGGGAGGGACGCCCGGCGGGGCGCGGCCGCCTACCGGACGATAGCCGCGATCTTCCAGAAGGACGGCAGGGGCGGGCTTGCGGAATCTGCCGGGAAGGAAGCGCAAAACCTCGCGCGGGGCCTCCCGCGGTGATAGGCCCCACCCCATGCCCCGCATCCCGATAGAGGACAACTTCACCGACGTCATTGCGAAGGCCCAGCGGGGCATGGCCATGACCGACCAGGATCTCTGCAAGAGGGCCGAGGTCTCGGAGGCCGACCTGAAGGCCGTGAAGGCGGGCGAGGTGAATGACGCGGTCCTGCGCCGGATCGCCCGGCACCTGAGGCTGGGACCGAACGCCCTCGAGGAGCTGGCGCACAAGGCCTGGTACCCCGAGGTGCCCGTCTTCCCCCACGGCTTCGCGATCTTCAACACGCCCTTCGAGGACTTGACGGTCAACAGCTACCTCGTCTGGGACGCACGGTCGCGGACCGCAGCGGCGTTCGACACGGGCTCCGATTGCGGGGCGATGCTCGACCTCCTGTCCTCGGAGCGCCTGAAGCTCCAGATGATCTTCCTCACCCACACGCATGACGACCACGTGGCCGACCTGAAGCGGCTCGCCAAGGCCACCGGGGCGGAGGTGTGGGCCAGCGAGAGGGAACCCGCCCCGATCGCCGGCGCCCGGGCCTTCAAGGAGAACGAGCACTTCCACATCGGGGCCCTGGCCATCAAGACGCTCCTCACATGGGGGCACTCCCCTGGCCAGACCACCTATTACGTCACGGGATTAAGCTATCCCCTTGCGATCGTGGGGGACTCGCTCTTTGCGGCCTCGATCGGCGGAAGCCCGACCCACTTCGCCGACCAGCACAAGAACGACGTTGAGAAGATCCTCAGGCTGCCGCGAAACACCATCCTGGCATGCGGACACGGGCCGCTTACAACCGTGGGCCAGGAAAAGCGCCACAATCCCTTCTTTTGCACCTAAGCCACGCCCGATAGGTATGTTCCGTACTCGACTCCGATGCAAACCAGCGGCAAAGTGACCAAGAAAGTGACCCCATTCATGAAACGTAAGACGACGTTCGTGCTGTTTTTGGTGTTCGCACTGATCACGGCCTGGGTCGTCATCATCACCGACAAGCAGGTGCGCGACCACCTTGGTAGCACCTTGTACATCATAGGGTTCGCGATCACGGGGTGCATGATCCTCGTCCTGGCGGGGTACGCCTGGAACCAGGAGCTCGTGAAGACGCTGAAGTCGATGCACGACACGACCGACTCGGTACGGCTCGACGATGCTCCCGCTGCCGGCGACGAAAGCGACTCAGACGAGATCATTGGCCTGGCCAGGAAGATCGAGCGGATGG
>Ga0302320_10004193_pt1 | contig 32831 bp, 19 predicted proteins | sample Bog_T0_3_FD_202130 | JGI IMG/M metagenome (GOLD analysis project Ga0302320, IMG submission 202130) | Peat permafrost microbial communities from Stordalen Mire near Abisko, Sweden - Bog_T0_3 | ecosystem: Environmental > Terrestrial > Soil > Wetlands > Peat | place: Sweden: Abisko, Stordalen Mire... | reverse complement strand
CCTGATACGACCAGGCGGAATTCACCGGGAATCTGAAGATGTTCGGCGAACCGCCGGCGTGGATTGTCGAACAGATGCAGAACGCTCCTCCGGACTTGCTGGAGACGATACTGAAGTGCCGGAAGGCCTCTTCTTAGGTCTAGGCTTGGGCCGGTGGCAGGGCAAGTCCCAGCCGGGTAGCTCATAGATCTGGTCTTCGGTCTCCCCGGGGAACATTTAAGGCTGCGCTTTGGCGATCGCGGCAGTCACCGCCGCATTGTGTGCCAGGGATAGGATCTCGGTAGCGTACCCGGGCGCGGTGGCGTAGATATGCGCAATCCCGCGAATCAGGTTGTCCAAGTCGCGGTCCTGTTCGTATTCCCGCCAGGCGTCGGAGTAGCGGCCACCTTGGATCAGCTTGGCGTGGGCAATGAAGCAATCCGCCAGGGAGTCGTAAGCTTCAAAGGCTAGGCGCATAGTCTGCCACTGACCGTTCAGGTACTCTTTGGTGAGTTGGTAGGTCTCATGCGTATCGCTCGCTTTTATGCCAAAGCAGTTGTTCCCTGGAGATGACTTCCCCCATCCGCTCTCGATCGCGCACTGAGCCACGCTCAACTCGGCGGGACATGCGGTGGCTTTCTCGGCGACTATCGCCGCTTGAGATGCCGACTGCAAAAAAGCGGTTTGTTGTGGAGTTAGCATTTTTCCTCGGTCGTAGGTCTGGCGGAGGTGACCAGGGAGGTAGGATCCGCAGGAGGACGTCCCCGTGCGGTTACCAGCGTCAATAGACAGCCCATGCAGCCACCGGCCGCCTGCAGGGCGAAAGCCGTGAGCTTTTCGTTGGTAAGGAGGGCCAAGCCGCACATGGCGAGCACCAGTGCGGCCATCAGGAGTTTGTCGAATTGCGTCTGAAGAAAAGTCATGGTTTACTTCTTTGCGGCCAGCGCCCTGGCTACAGTCACGCCCTTGATCCGCTCATATTCCGCAGTCCAGTCCGTCGTCAAAATCTTTTGCGCCGCGGCCAAGGTGATGCTCCCTTTGCAGACGCGGTGGGCAAGGTTGGTTTCCACCGCGTCCTTTAGCCGGGCTTGGGGCCAGATCTCAGGCCAGAGGTTTTTAGGATCGGTAGGATTGCCGCCCAGCTCCAGGCTGATGAGGTGATCGAGTTCGTAATCGCCAGGCTGTCCATTCAACCCGGCCTGCGCCATTTCCTGAACTTTCAGCTTGTTGGTATAGCTAACCGGCGGTCGAACGGTCTTCGTCCAGCCGGACTTGCAGATGGTTGCCTGGATGGTAGCCTGACTTACCGCCGGGTTTGTCGCTCCTGGCGTAACCGCCGGATTCGGCAGATAGACGGGTTGCGCCAGCGCCGCGGCCACCAGGAGAAGTATGGAGAGAATCGTTTTCACTTCACATCTCCCTCGGGCAAATGCAATCTCCGCATCACGACCCGCATCTGCTTGACGGTCGGGGATGCGGTTGCGGGGCTCGCCACGGGCACGGGAGTCTTCTGGAAGCCGTAGGCCACCAATAACGAGGGAGAGAACACGGCGGTCGCCAGAGCCCCGCTGGTGAGGCTGTAGGCGGCATTGCTGGCCTTCGCCTGTGGAATGATGTGGACGTTCCCGATACGGAAATCCACGCCCACTCCCCCGGTGAATGCGGGCGCCGCTGCGGCTCCTCCCGCGGCGGCGGATACGCCTCCTGCTGCGTTTACTAGCAGGCACACCGATTTAGCCGGGTTGCAGGCCGCTACGAAGGTGGCCCCGGTGGTGATGGTGGAGGGCAGCGGCGCCGCGCTATTGGGATTTCGGGCGATCGGGGTAACGATGTCGGTCCAGGAATACCAACTGGAGGAGCCGAGACGAAGGGCAAACGAGGTGTCGTCGTTCAACGGGTACGACGCTCCGCGAATCCAGCTCGGCCCCGTGCCGATCATGTAATCGGCGAGATTGCCCGTTTGCCCGAATGCGCAGAGAGATACCAACGAGAGAATAAAGGTTTTGAGTTTCATAGATTTTTCCTGTTTGGCCTTTTCAAAGAGATACGATTGAATAGTGATCGTTAACTAAATACTGTCGAACCGAGATAGCTTCGGCTTGCCCAGCAGCGGAATCCATTTCGAGTAGATCGCCATTTCCACCAGGTCTTGCGGCGTTTCCTTGGTCCAATCGATGCCCGTCAGCAGACCCGACGCGGTGAGGACGGCCGTCACCCAGGAGGAACATACCATTTTGGTTTTGTGCTCGGCCTGTCCGACATGGGCGCCGAGAATGGGGAAGCCACGCAGGACGAACTCGAACAGATCGGCCACGTCGTATTGCACGAAGCCGTCGGACGCGCCGATCACGGCGTAAAACTTCTCCCAGTCAACCTTGGAGCGCGCTTCATCGCTCAGCAGAAGCGCCGCGGCCGTCGCACCGGCGCCGTAGCCCGCGAGCGTGACACCGAGCGGTTCCGTTTGGACGCCGTTCAGGCTCCCGGCCGTCAATATCGTGGGCCGCGTGCTCTGGCTGATCTTCGCGTCTTCGCCTTGATCCGTCACGGGCTGGCGGACGATGGCCGAGTGCGATGGCCCGGCCTCGTAGAGTTCGATGATAGTGGAGAGCGGCTCGCGCCCCCAGAACATCACCAGGTCGCCGGCGCGGAGCTGGCCTTTGACTGCGTTGTATTGTGTGAGACTGTTCATGGATTTTCCTCGGAGGTATGATGGGCAAGGGCCGTAGGTCAAGCGGTCCACTTCTTACAGTCTTTCCGCGATGAGGAGAAGCGCCGGCAGTAGTCCCTTGAAAAAGTCGTCCACCTTCTGCTTTCTCGTTCGCGGCGGCGGGTGAAAAAACTTCATATCCAGGCTGTGGGTGGCGTCGTGGAAGTCGGCCGCGATCGCGTTCACGTTTCCCGCGAACTGCGGGGCCTCTTTGCGGACCGTTTCCATCGTCTGTGCGGTTTGCGTGGCGGCCACTTCGCCCGACTGCAGCAGTCCTCGCACGTCATCGTAGCTGTCGTCCCAGGAATCCTGCGCGTCTTTCACCAAAGCGGCGGAGGCTGCCAGCGTCGGTTGGAGGTCCTGCCGGATGCCGGCGGCCGTCCGGAGCGCTTCACCGGTTCGCGCGTCCACCAGGTGGAGCGTGGCGTCGTAGCGGCCGAGTGCGTCCCCGATGCGCCGGTCGGTGGAATATAACAAATTTGTGATATCGCGCCGGATCCCGGTAGTCTGCTTGTCCACTTCCGCCAGCACGGGCTTGGTCACCAGCGGAATAATATTCTTCGGTAATTTCTGGACCGCCGCCTGCAGGGCCGTCACGCGGGCCGGCAAGGTGGCCCAGGAGTCCAACATGCTGGCAGTATGGATTGTCAGCACGATGGCACAGGCCGCCATGGACAATAGAGCCGTTGCGGCGGCGATGGAGAGTAGTTTTCTCATGGGGAAGTACGACAAAAGAGCTTGCTTATTATTCGAGCAGCCCCGCGCGCTCCATCTTGTCCAATTGACGGTGCAGCTCGGACGGAGAATCCGTCTTCATAGCCGCCTGCAACTTCCTGTCCAACAGGACATCGGTGCGCCCGCGCTCTTCGGGATTCATGAGCCTGGAGGCTTCGATGGCGATAGTGAGCGGTAGCCGGTCGTATTCGGCCACCAGCGGATCCGTCTGCGCGGCTTTCATGGCGCGTTCCATTTGCCGGTCGGTGATTTTGCCTTCCTTCGTGCCCTTCTCGGCGATCTCGATAGCCTTCGCCCAGTTGTTCGCGCGGATGGCCTTCTCCATGTCCCGCTCCAGTTTTTGTGCTTCGGTGGGGGTTTCCGCGCGGCTATGCTCGGCCGAGTACTGCGCCATGTAGCGCTCGGCGGCGCTGCGGGTGATGTACGCCGGCGCCGTGCGCGTCCCCAGCATCTGGCCAGCCTGCATGCCGGCTCCGGCGCCGCGCTCTTTCTCGCGCAGCAATCCGGAGATCGACATCGGCAGGAAAAAGGAGCCGAGGTGCTTCAATTCCGAAAGTACGTTCTCGGGGACCGTGTTGTTCTCGCCGTCCCAGATTCTTTCGTTGTAGAAATTCCGGTTGGCCGTGGTCTCGGCGATCCAGCGCACGATGGGGCTCAGCTTATTGCGCGCCGAGGACGTGGGCTCCATGTACCAGGAAACCAGGTCCTTGAGATAGCCGGGCAGCGCCATGCGCTCCTCGTGTCCGTGCTCATCGACGTTACCGGTGCGCGGGAAGAAATAATCGCGCCAATCGCGCTCGTGGCCGTCGTCGATCGATCCGTCCGGCCTGCGCCGGCCTTTGGTATTTACATAGTCGGTGATGGCCCCCATTGTCCCGGTCAGCAGGATGAGAGCCAGGGCGTAGGCCATGCGGCGGGTGAATTGCGGATTGCCTGGATGCGGCGGTGCGCCGGCCGGTCCCGCGGACTCCGCGCCGATCCTCCCGGACCCGGATCCACCGCCAGGACCGCGGCTGCCGTCATTGCCGCCCATGTCCCGGATGTACCGGCCCAGGTCGACGGCCGCGCCGCCCAGTTCCCGCACGGTTCCCAGGTTCCAGCCTACGGATTGCACCGTAATCATCATGAGATCCTTCGCCGTGCGGTTCCAGAAGAGATCGTCATAGACCAACTGGCCCATGCGATTGTCTACCGAGTCCCACGCGCCGGCGAAGGCTTCGCGCACCTGCTCCCGCGTGGCGCCGGGCCCCATCCGTTGCAACTCGAAGTCCACCATGTCGGCGTACATGCCGAGTTTCATGCGGGGCACCAGCCATTCGAGCACCGGCCACATGGCCAGTTCCGCCAAAGCGGGGATGCCGGTCAAAGCGATCATGCCCGTGTTGTGCTTGCGCCAGGCGTCCATAAACACCCGCCGCAGATTGGTGCGGTACTGCGCGTCCATCGAGACCCGGCCGCCGCCCTGCACGATGGCTTCGACATATTTCGAAAGCTCGGGATCGTTGAGCGCTTCACGCAGGTAGGCGTTGCGAATCTTGTTGCCGCGGATGAGGTTCGTCACCGGAGCCAGCGGAACCGCGACCGCCTGTTTGGCCGCCTCGAGCGGTTTGCCGGCCGCCAGATACTGGATGGCCAGCGCCAGCTTGGACACGCCGGCGTCCATGGTGACGAATCCCGCGTGGAAGCCCGAAAAGCCCAGGGCGAACTGCAACATCATGTTCGACGCGCCGCGGAGTACCTGATACCAGGGTTTATTGCTCAACCCGGGGGAAAGATAGTTGCCGATAATCTGGGCGGCTCCCGAGGGCATGTAATAGTTGCCCGTCTGGATGAATCCTCCGGTGGGATACTCCGTCGTGTGTTTCACGATCTGCATGCCGTAGTTCAGTTTGTTGAGCGGCGCCAGTTCCGGGTGCGCGGCGATGAAGTTTTGGAACCAGGCAAACGTCTTGGGCGCGACCCGCTCGAAGGCCTTGGGGGCGTGCCCATAAGCCGCGATCATGTTGGCGATCTTCTCTTCGCCGCGGCGGATGTAACTCTGGAAATACGCCGTATCGTTGCCCACCAGGCGGAGGTCGGCCAGTTTGCGCAGTTCCTCTTTGTAGTCCGGATCCTTGACGAGCTGGTCCGCGATGCCGTACTTCCAGTCCATCAGGTGGCCCAGTTCGTGCAGAATTACCGACTCCGGGCCCGCGAACCGGGTCTTGGCTTTGTTGCCGCCCTTGTAAGCCCGTCCCCAGGCGCTGCGCATCTTGGCTACGCGCTCGACGGTCATGCCGAGGTCTTTGGCCAGAGCGAGCAGGGTATCCATGAACTGCTTATCGTGGCCCTCGGGAATACGTAGGAACGGGGGCGCCCACACGGTGCCGATCTGGTCGGGAATCTTCACCCAACCCTCCGGCGGTTTCTTATTGCTCATGGCCCCGACGAACTTCGCCAGGCCGATCTCCTTCATCTCGTTCAGGAAGCGATGCGCCAGGATGTAGCGCTCCATTTCCTTGGCCTTGAGGAGCACCAGGTCCACGGGATTCTCGGACACGGGCACGAGGCCCTTATCGACGCCCTCCTGGAAGCTCTGGAATTTACGCTGCTTCAGGAACGCTTTCGTACCTTCGATAGGCCGCTTGCCGAAGATCGCGCGGAAGATGCCCTCGGCTTCCTGGTTGCGTTTCCAAAGATGGGGGAAGTAATTCTCATAGAAGGTGGTGAGCTTGTTCTTGCCTAACTTCTGGACGGCGATGCGGTGCGAGTCCAGCAACTCGCGCATCGCGTCGGCGATCTGTTGCAAGGCGGCAGTGGGCTGCGGGTCGCCGGTCTCCACTTTGTTGATGAAATCCAGGTTTTCATCCCAGGTGCGCGTCGAGAACATCTTGCGGGCTTCTTCGAGCGCCTTCTCCGCGCGGGCGAAGGACTGCGCCGATTGTGCGGCGTGCTCGCGGAGCGAGAGTCCGGCGGTATTGGCGTCGGGGCTCAGGGCGTAGGGGTTGACGTTCTTGCGGATGTCGTCGCGGGCCGACGCGATCGCTGTGGCGGCGCGGCTATCCGGGTACTTTGCGAGGATGGCGTCGAGCAGCGGGCTGGCGTGGACTACGGACGCGCGGGAACTGCGGGGGGCTGAATGCTCGCCGGCTCGCTCGAAGAGTGGGCCAGTTTGCCGATCGATTCCACCAGTGCGTCTAATTCCGCCAGTTCTTCCGGCGTCGGGGCCGGCTCGCCGGGGCCCCGCCCAGGCAGGGGCGGCGGGTTTTTCCCATCCCAGGTGGAGTAGGGTAGCCTGTCGCAATCTTGGATCAACATAGTGAATGATTCCTTTCATCTGGTCCCCATTTGCGCGGACCAGTGCTTCATAGTAAGGGGCAAATACCTTGACAGCTTCTTCCAGTTTCGCAGGATCGTACTCACCCGCCGCAAAAGAGGCGCCCAATTCCAAGGCCACGGCCTGCTCCGAGAGCGCCGGGTCGGACGAGGCTTCCTTCTCGAAGGCTCGCAGGTATTCTGGATTCTGTTTCAGTGCGGCAAGGTCGACCCAGGCCATGCTGGGGACATCCGCACCGGTGAGGCGATACTGCCAGCGGTGGAATTCCTCCTCACGCCGAGTGGCGCGAATCTCCTTGGTCGGTCTTTCCGGGCCGCCCTCGACGACAGTTACTGGATCGCCTCCATGCGCAACGGCAGCCTGCATTTCGCGCATGAGGCTCACAATGCGGCTCCGAATGGGTGCCGCTTCGGAGCGCGCGATTGTGGCAAGAGAACGGATAGCGCGGCCGAGTTCTTTGGGGCCAAGGGTAACGCCGTGAAACTCCTGGCGGGGATAGCCGGCATCTTCTAAGGCGCGCGTAATGAGCGCAGCTCCGGCGCGATTCACGTACACGTGGCCAGGAGCGTTCATAAGCCCCGGTTCGTACTTTGCGTCCGCGGCTGCGTACTGGCGGGGATCTGTCGCGGCGTAGGGGGACGGCTGGAGCTTCGGGCGGAATAGCGGCTGCCCCTGCATGACGCTCTCACGCATGGCGGGAGTAATGTCTATCGAATGCAGCTCGCCGGAGACGCGGGGGATCTTTACGGTCCCGACCGTTGCGCCCCATTTCTTGACGTATTTCGCGGCGTACTGCGGCAGGATCTGGTCATAGAATCCGGCCATGCCTTGGCCGCCCACTGTAAGTCCCTTGCCGGAGAGAGAGTGGCGGTCGTAGGTCCCTTCGTCCAGCGGGGCTTTCAGTAATCTTTCAGACAATTCCTTGCCGATGTACTCGGGCAGTTCGGTGGCTTCGACTGTTTTATCGACCACATCCTTGCCATCCTTTACGGCCCAGAAGCGCTTCTCTTCCGGCGAGTAGTGAATGCTGTCGACCTCCTTCGCGAGGTTATAGAGCGCTGCCTGTTGTGAGCCGGTAGTCCACGCCAGCTTATCGTATCCGCCTTCCACGGCATGGCGGAGCATGCGGCGGAAAACTAACTCATGCCAGGATTTTGAGAAGGGGGCTAGGGGCACTCTCCCTTCTTCCGCTCGTGATGCGAATTCTCGGGCCTCTTGCTCGGTGGGGAGGTTGGGGCCCCAGATACCGACCGCGCTGCGTCCGCCATCTGCCGTATCGACTACGGCATAGCCAATCGAAGTTGATCTCCAGCTGCGGACCTCGGGATACTCACGTGCCGCTTCCGAAATAGGCATGATGCGCCAATTCGGATTGATCTGGCCGCGATACCCCCTCTTCCGTCCAGCCTCGTGCCAATCGCTCTGGTTTTCCTGCATGACGGCGACTTTCTTGCCATCTGCCGTAGTGTAGTCGCTCATGCGCAGGTGCGCGACGACGCTGGGTTCGTCCCAGTGAGGGGATTGGTATCCCCGCTCAGCGATCGGGGGATTCGGAAGGGTCAAAGCCAGAGGAGATTGATAACCCAACTCGGCGGTTGGATGTTGTGGCAGCGTCAGTAGTACCTCGCGGTAGTTCTGACCGCCAGGAAGTTTATACTTCTGGAACTTGGTCGGCTCGCCCGTGCCTTCTTTAGCCTTTGCCAGATCGCTTTCGATGCGGGCGATGTTTGACTGTGCGGCTCTCGCGGCCTGCGAATCCGATACAGGGACGTTCGCCGTCACTCCGGTTAGCCAGGGATGCTGGGCGGCGGCCTTCAGTTCGGCAATGAACTTATCGCTCCGACCGGAGCGCTCGCCCCCAAACGTGTCGACCTTCTTCCAGACGAGCAGGCCGTGTGAGTTTGGCTGCGCCTCGTAGATACGGCCTTCGGAATACGAATAGCCTCCCTTGCTGGGCGCGTGGCCCACTGTGGCGATGCGGTCGCCCGCTTTGAACTTGAGGCCCTCTTCGGATTTCGCGGCTTCGACGGCTTGCGTCAATTGCGATTGCAGTTCGGCGATCCTTGCTTGATCGACGTCCTTGCCATGGACTGTTTCGTGGACTTCCACGGCGTTCTGCTTCACGAAGTCCATTACTTCCTGCTTGGTGACAGGCCCGTGATGCCCGTTCAGGAAGTCGTCGATTCCGGTCCATTTTCTTTCATCGGGCTTGACGCCATTCTGCGGGTTATCCAGGATGCCTTTCACCTGCGAAGGCATCGCGCGCGCCGGCATCTTCGCTTCGATGGTGCGCTCTAGTTGGGAGTAGAAGCCGGGGACGGCGCGGGAGTAGAGGGGGCCTGGGCCTTCGTTCGGCTTGCTCCCGGTCCAGAAGGAATGCCCCAGTTCTCGGAGCCCGCTCTCCGGGCCGGTCTCGCCCGATGGCTGGCGCTCGGCCACGGCCACATAATATTGCCGCCCCGCTTTTCCTTCGGGCCCGAAGGGGTCGGATACGCTCGCGTGCCGGTCGTCCTGAATCAGCAGGCTGCGATCTGCCGGCGTGATGTTGTTCGGATCGGCGTGCCGCGACAGCGTGACCTTCTGCTCCCGCGAGAGATCGAGGGCGGCGTCGTCGAACTGCCGCTTCGAAAGCCGAGGCAGAGCGCGACGGAGTTGCACGGTCGATATGGGATCGCCTGAAAAGGTTTGAAGCTTGCGGACAGCCGCGAGCATGGCGGTGGCTGCACGGGTTGGAGCCGGCGCCATCTCTTGCAATCTGGCCTGGACATCCTGTTTCCCTTTCAGGGAAAGGTTGCCATGGCGGGCGTCGTCCGGGAGCGGACCGCGGCCTTCGAGATAGCGCCGATACTCTTCGGCGTAGCGTCTCTTGTCGGGATTCTCGATGCTTGCGATATATGCGGTGGCTGTGCCGCGCGGGATCGCTATCACCTCGCGAAGAGCCCCCGGATCCTCGGATTCCTGAAACGCGCCATCGTAGCCGCGCCTCTTTAATAGTTCAACGGCGATGGCGTCGACAATCCCACTGAGATCGCTCGTCGCCCGCCCGCGCTCGATTGCTGCATGAAGCGCCGCTTCCGGGATGCCAAGCTCTTCGGAGAGGTAGTCGGCATTGTCACCATGCTCATATCCCTGGGCAATGTCCTCGATTTCGTTTTGGGGTATCGGCGAAAGCGCCTTTAAGACCTGCGACCCGAGGGGTGTCGGGTACATCCACGCGCGTTCCTCGTAAGGTAAAACGAGCGGATTCGTAAAGCTAACAGTCGTGCTGATTTTATGGTACCCGGCCGTGTCGGGATTGTTTGCTGGATCGTAGGGGTTCCGGGTTCTTGCGCCCTCGTTGTCTGCTAGATACCATGTGGCTCCGGTCGTATTCTCGGGTTCCCCTGGCGACGGTTGCCACCGAATGACGTTAATCTGGGTCTTCGACACCGCCGGCGGCGCCGCCGGGTCCATCGACTCGGCGCTCTCTTCCTCTTCGTCCTTGGGCTCCGGTTCCTTTTCGGGTTCCTCCGGGGCCTTCTCCTGCTCCATGCCCTGCGTGCCGGCCGTATTCTTGTTGAGGTCCAGCCCGTTATTCAGTTCCGTCTGGCGCTTCAGCAGGCGCTGTAATTCGGCCTCGTGCTCAAAGGGCCGCGCCAGCAGCTCGCGGATTTCTTTCCCTTTCTTGTCCTGCTCCTCGATCCGCTTCCGCAAGCGGTCGATGTCGCCGTCGATGCCTTCCACGTGGTAGCGGATCGACGCCAGCGTGCCGATGGGGTTGCCCTCCTCGTTGGTGGAGGCCGCGTATTTGCCGGAGCCTTTGATGACCAGGTTGGCCAGATTGTAGGTGCGCTTGTTGTCCTTGTCGGTGTAACCGCGCCCGCTCGAAGTCGTGAAGATACCGAGCCCGCGGTATATGCCCAGGCGGATGGCGGGCCAGTTGGAGGTTACGTCGCTATCCGCGTTGGCGTACTCCGAGTGGAATTTCTTGGCCTCTTCCTCGATCTCCTTCAGGCGCGCTTTGCTGCCCTTGACGTAGGCTTCGCCTTCCACCGCGGCGGCCAGCTTGGCGGCGTCGAGCCGCTTCATCAGGTCGAGGTATCGCGGGTGGTACTCGTTGTACACCGCCTGGTGGGCCGCCTCGAACCGGTCGCGGTCCGCTTCCAGCATGGCGTGAAGCCTGGCGCCGGCGCGGGCGGCGGCTTCGTCGCCCTCGAACGTCTCGCCGTCGAAATGCCACAACTTATCCGCCGCGTCCTTCGTCGCCTTGTCGGCTTCGAGCTGTTCCAACTCGGCGCGCATATTCTCGGATGCGCGGGGAGCCTGGGCGGCGTCGCGACGCATCTGATACCGTTCGTTCTCGTAGGCGCTGCGCAGGGTATCCAGTCTGCGGACCATGGTGTCCGTCAGGATCTTCTCTTTGACCAGCGGGTTGCCGGACGCAAGACCTTTCATCTCGGCATACGTCAGGGCCACGCCGTCGACGTCCTCGGCGTTGCGCACTCCCGCCTTGCCGCTCATCACCTGGGCGATGAAGCGGGCTTTGTTCTCCAGGAGCTGCCACATATACGCATCGAAAGTGCCCTCGGTGATATAGCGGTAGATCTGGACTTCCTCGTTCCGGTTGCCTTGCCGCATGATGCGGCCGTCGCGCTGCTCGATATCGGAGGGACGCCAGGGAGCGTCCAGGTGGTGCATGGCGATGAGGCGCTTCTGCACGTTCATGCCAACGCCCATTTTCTCCGTGGATCCGAATAGGATGCGGATGGCGCCGTCGTTCACCGCGTCGAACAGGGCTTTCTTTTTCGCGTCGGTGTCGTAGTCGTGGATGAAGGCGATCTGATCCGCCGGGATACCGCGGGCAATCAGCTTGTCGCGGGCATCGGTGTAGACGGAGAATCCGCCGCCCTCGGGCTTGGGCGTCGAGAGATCGCAGAATACAAGCTGGGTGGCGAGAGTATCGGTGTTGTCCTTCCAGATGTTGTATAGCTTGTCGACGGCTTTGTTCAGCTTGCTGTCGGGATCGTCGGCGCGCGGTGCCTGCTTCATTGCATGCTTGATGAGGTTCCGCGGCACGCTGATCTCTTTGGCATCGTCGCCGGTGCCGATACGCACGCGCACGCGGCCCTCGGAATTGCCGTCGTAGGGCTCGGCGGTATACCCTTGCATCGGCTTTTGGGTGTCGGGATCGGTGAAGGCAATGCGCGAGCCTGCATCGAGTTGCTGCCGGTTCTCAGGCGTCCCCTGCTCCTCGGGCGACTGCGGCACCCATTCCATGGGGTCCACCAGGCGCATATCGAGTGCCGCCTTGCGCCCGTCGCCGGTAATGGCCAGCATATTATCTGCGCCCTTTTGGAATGCTGCTTTGCCCTTGGGCAGGTGGCTGGCGCGGTAGACCAGGCTGCCGGGTGTTGTGTCGTCGCCGATATAGCGCTTCTGCGCGTCGGAGGCCTTGGCAATGACCGCGAGAGCCTTGCCGCCCTTCAGTTTGGGGGTCGGCAACTTGAGCATCTCGGCGCTCTGCACGTCGGCGAACATGCGGAAGGCGGTGGCCAGTTCCGGCAGGTTCACGAATCTGGCGAAGCGCGTGTTCATCCGGTAACCCGCGCCACTGGGGGCAAGTTCCAGGCTGGTGACAGCCTCGCCGTATTGCGCGGCCCAGGCATCGAAATGTCCGAGGCCGCTTTCCTTCAGGCCCTTGGTATCGAGGAAGCGCATGACCGTATACATCTCGGCCATGGTGTTCGAGATCGGCGTGCCCGTCGCAAAGACCACGCCGGCGCCGCCGCGCTTCCTGGTGAGCCACTGGGTCTTCAGGAACATATCGATGGCGCGGTCGGATTCCCGGTTGGGAATGCCGGCGATGCGCGACATCTTGGTGCTGAAGAATAAAGCCTTACTTGCGTGGGACTCATCGTAGAAGATCTGATCGATACCCAGGTCCTCGAAATTGAGCGTCTTGTCTTTCGTCTCCCGCTTGGCGCGTTTGGTCAGCTTGGCTTCCAGGCGCTTCTTGGCTTTCTGCAGGTCCTTCACGGTCGGACCCTTTTCGCCCTCGGCCGCTTTCATTTCGTAGATGGCGTCTTCCAGTTCTTTGATCTGCTGGTCCATCCAGGAGTTGAACGTCGCATCCGCCACCGGCAACTTGGCGAAGGAGGCGTGCGATACGATCACCGCGTCGTAGTCGTTATTGGCGATCTTCGACATGGCTTTCGGACGGGCGGCTCCCGTGAACGTGTCCTTGCCTGCCACGAAGAGATTGGCGTTGGGGTAGAGCTGCGTAAATTCCGTGGCCCACTGCTTCACCAGGTGATTGGGCACGATGATGACAGGCTTCTTTGCGATCCCCAGACGCCGCATTTCCATGGCGGCGGCGATCATCTCGTAGGTCTTGCCGGCGCCGACGCAATGCGCCAGTAGGGTGTTTCCGCCCTGCAGCATGCGCCACACGGCGTTCAACTGGTGTGGCCGTAACTGAATGGCGGCATTCGAGCCCGGCAGCTTCAGGTGCGAGCCGTCGAATTCCCGCAGGCGCAGGTTGTTGTAGCCGTCGTTGTAAATCTTCGCGAGACGCGTGGCGCGATCGGTATCTTCCCAAATCCACTTGCGGAACAGATCTTTGACGAGTTGCTGTTTCTCGCGCAGCGCGGCCGTGGCTATCGGGTCGACTACGGTTTTCTCGCCCTTGGGGTCGTCGGGATCGGGCTTGCGCACCGTGGGAGTGCGCAGGTTCAGGGACTCTTCCACCAGGTGGTGGCCCTTCCATCCGTTGGCCTTCAGTCCGTACTCGGTTTCGTTGCGGGTATCGAGGACGCCGCTCGTGGGGTTGACGTTCCAGGTGGCGATGGCTTCGGAGTGGCCGATGGTCGCGGTCACGCCCAGCTTCTCCTGCAGAAACTGCGCAATCACGTCTTTCGGGATCCACGTGCCGGCGAGGCGCGCATCGATATCGCCCGGGCCGAGATCGTCGGGTTGTACACGCTTTAGGGCTTCGATGTTGGGTTCGTAGGTGGGATCGGTCTCGGTGGCGGCGATAGCGGCCTTCAGCTTGTCGCGCACCTTGCCGCTCAGGTATTCGTCGGCGGTTTCAAAGGCCCCGCCCTCGGGGTTGCGGTAGACCAGGCCGGCGTCGACGAGCGCTTTCTCGGCTTCCTCCCGCTCCATCCCGGTGAGCATCTGGATCCGCTTCCAGTTGATGCCGCCGTATTCGTTGAGCGCGATCGCGAGAGCTGCGGCGGCGTCAGGTGCAGTCTCGGGTGGGACGTAGCCTACGTTGGTCGACTTGCGGAAGATATCGGATTTACTGGCGGTGGCCGCTCGTAGGACGATGCGCGGCTTTTTCTTTCCTGCAGCCGTCACGCCGCCGTCTGCGGTAGCACCAGGGGTATAGTCTTCGAGGCCCAGTATGCCGGGCGCGTCGGGATCGCCACGAAAGGCGATGATATTGTCGCGGCTGTTCAGCGGTCCGTGGGGGCGAGTGAACGAGTCGTAGGCTTTGTTGAGCAGCTTGCGGGCGGCCTCCTGCTCGCTCTCGGGGGCCTTCTCCTGCTGCGCGCGCAGCACGTTGCGCCAGGCGTCACGGATGACCAGGATGCCACGCACGCGCATGGTCTTGGTGGCGTCGAGGCCTGCGGGCTTCAATTCGTTGCCGTCGCGGACCAGTAGCTGGCCGTCTTTGTGGATGTAGCCACCGTCCTTCACGACACTCGGGTCCGGGAGGTCGCTCAGTGGCCTGCGGAGGTCGGGCTCCGCTTCGGCTTTCGGCTCGGGCTTCTCGATAACGCCCTTCGGTAGCTTGCCGATGGCCTGCTTCAGCAGTTCGGGAGTGAGATTACCTTCGAGCGCGTTCACCTGCCGGCCCTGGTATCCCTGGCGTACAATCATCGAGCCCATCATCATCTCGGGATGCTTGACGAAATACTCGTTGATCGGAATCTTTACCTTGCCGCTGCCCCAGTTGGTGCGCTTGTCCGGTGCTTCGACTTCTTGGGTATCTACCCAGGGTTCGCCTGCAGGCCCGGTGCCTGGAGCGCGCTTGCGCAGGAAGATAATATCGGTAGTTACCTGGGTGCCGGCGTTCTCTTTGAACGCGTTGTGTGGCAGGCGGATGGCGCCCAGCAGATCGGCGTGCTCGGCGAGGTACTGGCGCACGCGCGGGTTGACGGCGTCCATCGTGTGGGAACTGGTGACGAAAGCCACCACGCCGCCCTCGCGCACCTTCGCGAGAGCCTTGGCAAAGAAATAGTTGTGGATCGAGAATCCCTCGGCGGGAGTGCCGCGGAATTCGGTGTCGGCCACTCCGTAGTTGCCGAAGGGCACGTTGCCGATCGCCACGTCGAAGAAGTCATTGGCGAGCGGGACTTTCTCGAATCCCGAGATTTTGACGTTGGATCCAGGATAGAGCAGCTTGGCGATACCGCCGGTGACGGGATCGAGGTCGATGCCGGTGCGAGTGCCGGAGTCGCGGAGGTCCTCGGGCTCCATACCGAAGAAGTTGCCGGATCCGATAGACGGTTCCAGCGTGCGCTCGCCACCTTGCATGCCCAGGTGCTTCATGGCGTCCCACATGGCTTTGACCACCATCGGGGCGGTGTAGTGGGCGTTGACAGTGGACCCGGCGGCAAACTTGAATTCGTCCGGAGTCAGCAGCTCGTCGAGCGCTTTCCGGATGGGCTTCATGTCCTGCGGGATTTCCCAGTCGTTGCGGGAGAATACCTTGGCGAGATCGGACGCACCCCAGCCGGTGTACTTCGCCAGTTGGGCTTGCTCTTCTGGAGTAGCGGGGCGGTTCTCTGCTTCGCAGGCTTTCAGGATACGGATGGCCGCGATGTTCTGCTCGGCCTTTTGGCGGGGGGTGCCTTCGCCTAAGCGGTCGGCGTCGGTTAGCTGGTAGTCTCGGCTGTAGTCTGTGGCGATCTTTCGCCCAGATGCGGCTGATCCTTTTCGCTTGGGAGGAACTCCCGTTCCTGGCTCATCTCCTGCGCCTGGTTCGGCGGTACTCCCTTGAGGATGAGACTGGCGTACTCCTCCCCGGCTTCCTGGTGCATGCGTTTTACTACCGCTTCCAGCCGGCCGGCTCGTACGAGGTCCGCGTACATTCGGGGCCGGTTCTCCTTCAGGTGATCCGCCACTTCCTGTTCCCGGCAGTCCAGCTTCATTTTCTTTGGCGCCGTTAGTGGCATGGGGTTGCTCCGATTCAAGTGTAGGCTCTTTGGCGGGTTTTGCAATAGTACCGTGCTGCGCTTCCAGGATTGCCTTTACCGCTGGCGATATTGTTTTGACGCGCTCCCAGTGCACTGTCTGTTCTGTCTTGTCGTCGTCGTACTTGACGCGGATGCCGTCGCGGATCCCATCGGGGAAGCGGCGCAGATCGAGCATGGTGACCACCGCAGCGCGCGGCTTCTTGTCGGGCAGTTCCACGATGACGTGCTGGCCCACGGTGAATTCGTGGGGTAACTCGTGTGGCTTTATTTGTGCAGGAACAGGACCAGCTTCAACTTCTGCTCGAAGTTTCTTTGCTAACTCTGATTCTTGTTGGGCTTGATCGACAACTGGTTTTCTGGCTTGCGGGTTCAACTTACGAGCTTGGGCGAGAAGATCTTGGGCTTTCTGGTTGTGAACTTCAATCTGAGAAATGCGGGGATCGGAAACTGCGGAAGAAACTTCTTCTTGTTTGGCCGCCACAGGCGGGAGCGTGGCAGTCGTGGTTGGCGAAGGGGCTGCAGACTGTGGCTTTTCCACTACAGTTCGGGTACCATCCCCGATCTGAGTTTCCGAAGGTGCGGGCTCAGATTTCTCAGGGGTGGACGCAGCGGGAGATTGCCGCGCGGGGGATTCATTCGATTTAAGGGCTTCGGGCTTGAGAATCGCATAGGCGTCTACCGGTCTTCGAGTAGAGGCTTTCGTCTCCTTCACTGCCATGGCGTCGTATGGCGATTCCCTAAGCGCCTGTCCCAGGTTTGTGGCGCGCGTAGCGTCAAAGTCGCCGCCGCGAAGAAGGTCCCAGAGCTTCACGTCGTAATCGGCGTAGTCCGGATCGGTGATCTTGGCGTCAACTCCACGCGAACGGAAAAGATCGACCCACTCCTGGACGGTCTTCGTTGCGTGTCCGAACCTCTGCATCTCCGGAGTGGGCGTGGTTTCCTTCCGAAGGTCCAGGAGATTCCGGACGAGGACGTCGTGGCGGGAGGGTGTGCCGTATTCCGAAGCGTAGCCCTTGTCCGGCGTCAGCCACGATAGAGCGCCCGTATCGCGAGTTTTTGAAGGGTCGATGCTGCCGGTCAGTTCATTCGAACCGTGCCAGAGCGAGAAAGTACGAGGCGTTCCTTCTCCGGGCTTTTGCGGCTGAGTGGAAGGAACCTGTTCGCCCGGTCCGCCTTGTGCAGGCACTCCCGGTGATTGTACCGCCGGACCCGTCAATGGAATCTCAGTCTGTTTGCCGTCTTTCCCGCTGAACGTGACACTTGGCAGTGTGATGGTTTGGCCGGTGACGCCAGGGATCGGCTTGCCCGCATACTGAGCCCCTTCGCCAGGCTTCAGGTAAGCGACGGTGACGTGCGGCTTGTAATCGGGGAAGGTCTCGCCGGTGTGCGGGACATCATGCAGTTTTGTATTGAGCCGCCCCAGATCGGGCGATTCGACGGCCACCTTGAGCACATCGCCCTCGTCGGTATGAAACAGCGAAGCCGTATCGGCCAGCTTGACGGTGATCGGGCCTTCGCCCGCCAGGGCCTTCTGAACCGGCAGCGGGTCCGTGCTGGCGTTGCCGTAGCGCACTGTGACGTGCGGCTGCTCTTCGCCTTCTCCCGACTTGTCGCTGAGTTCGCCGGGGGGAATGGTCCCCGCAAATTCCCGGACTTTCCCGGCAATTCCCGCCGGCAGATTGGCCTGCGTGCTCGAATAGTCGTGCTCCTCGCCGGCATCGTTTGATGCCGGAAGGGGCGCTACTCGTGGTCCGGTGGCGCCGGGCGTGGCGCTGGCTGCAATTTGAAGTTCGGATCGAGCGGCGGCAGGCGCTTCGCCAGGTAAAGCATTCGTTCCTTGACTCGTCTGACCACTTCCGGGCGCAGTGGCGGATTCTGCTTGTCTTTGTCCATGGGATAACAACTCCTGAACTGCATCTTCTGCGGCGGCGCGGATTTCGGCCTTTGTCGCCGTCTGCGGCCCGATAAAGTCCGGCCGTTCGTCATACACATCCTGTAACGCGCGAATGTGCGCTTCTTGCTCTTCGATGGCTTCGGCGGGGTCCGGATAATCCGGGCCGAAGTTTCTGGGCGGTCCATTCGCGGCGTCGTTCCGGCCATTTGTGACGACTTCATCTAAAAGGCTCGGAGAACGGTCTCCATCACTAACCCTATCGCCTATTGCATTCAAGAGCGGGGTCGGCTGGTGCGGATCCAGTTCAGTGGTCCTGGTGTACACCGTCCGGGCAATGCCGTCGCGCCCGGCGACTATTCGCGCCTGGGTCGTGGATGAAGTTCCAGGGGACTGCTCGGTAGGCCCTGAAGGAGATTCCTCCGGGGAGACACTACCGATTGTCCCGCCAGTCCCGGAATATCCCACGGCTCCCGGTGAGCCGGCGGCCTTCCACTCGGCTTCGAATTGCGCGTAGTCCGCTGGAGTCGCTTGCGCGAGAACTGTCGCCCCGGAAGGTGCTGCCGGTGAGCGCTGACGGGCGAAGTTCCACGCGGTCTGGATATCTTCGGCCGACAGCCCAAGCTTCGGCATGGAGCTGGGGGCGGCGCCGGGCAATCCAGCCAGACCCTTGGACCTCTGGGCGTTATGGGCAATAGCCCAAGCGTCTTCAAGATCGAATTGACCGGCGGCCTTCATCTCTTCCGCTCCGGGGCGGAACTCCCCAGGGAATTTCTCGGCCGCCGTGTTCCATGCGGTGAGCAGTTGATTCCAGCGATTCGGGCCATCCGGTAGCGGAGGCGCGGGAGGAAGAGAGGGGGCGGGCGGGGCCGGCGGCCCGACAGGCGATCCACCGCTCTGTCCCGCCACTGTCCCGGCTTGAGCATCCCACGCGGCACGTCTCGCCGCATCGGCCTGCGCCTGTGCCTGCTGGTCTTCGATGGCGCCGATCTGTTGCTCTTTGAACGCTATCTGCCGGTCGAGGGTTGCGGCTCTGGCCGGGTCCTGTTCCGCCATGCGCGCCTGATGCAGCTCCGTGAGTTCCTGAACGCGCGCATCGCGCAGTTGCGCCAGGGCTCGGGTGGTATTTGTTTCGGGTAGAGGAGGTGTGGGCGCCACCGGCTCCCCAGGAAGGGATTCGGCGGGAGAGGCGGGCGGGGCTGACGGGAATCCAGCCAGACCCTTGGACCTCTGGGCGTTATGGGCAATAGCCCAAGCGTCTTCACGATCGAATTGACCGGCGGCCTTCATCTCTTCCGCTCCGGGGCGGAACTCCCCAGGGAATTTCTCGGCCGCCGTGTTCCATGCGGTGAGCAGTTGATTCCAGCGATTCGGGCCATCCGGTAGCGGAGGCGCGGGAGGAAGAGAGGGGGCGGGCGGGGCCGGCGGCCCGACAGGCGATCCACCGCTCTGTCCCGCCACTGTCCCGGCTTGAGCATCCCACGCGGCACGTCTCGCCGCATCGGCCTGCGCCTGTGCCTGCTGGTCTTCGATGGCGCCGATCTGTTGCTCTTTGAACGCTATCTGCCGGTCGAGGGTTGCGGCTCTGGCCGGGTCCTGTTCCGCCATGCGCGCCTGATGCAGCTCCGTGAGTTCCTGAACGCGCGCATCGCGCAGTTGCGCCAGGGCTCGGGTGGTATTTGTTTCGGGTAGAGGAGGTGTGGGCGCCACCGGCTCCCCAGGAAGGGATTCGGCGGGAGAGGCGGGCGGGGCTGACGGGAGTGCCGGTGCGCCGGGCGGGGCTGGCGGTGCGCCGGGAGGCGGGGGTGGTGGAACACTGGCGGCTTCAGCCGTAACTTCAGCGGAGGGGGGCGTTGCGGGCGCCGCGGGCGATGCGGAACTCCATTCCCCCACTCCCCGGGCAGCGAGTCCCGCGGCGAGAATTCCGGTTCCCATGCCGGCGAGCCCGGCATATTCCGGGGCTATCCCAAATTTCTGCAGTCCGACATCGGTGCCCTCTCCCACGAGAGGGCCGGCGACCAGTCCAGCGGCCGTCTCCAACGGGGCCGTGGCCAAGCCGAAGGGGATCAGGACGGGCGCGGCGGCTGTCAGCGTTCCACCAATGACGTGGGTGAGGCCGAGAGCCGTCTGCTTTGCATTGGCGGCGTGCGTGGGCGATGGGGTCGCTTCAGCCATTTCCCGCACACCATGCCAAACCGTTCGAAGAGCAGGAATTGTTTCAAAGGATTGGTCAATCTGCGGATCGAAGTTTGGCGAGTTCGGGTCGTTGATGCCGGGTACATTGGCGAACTGGCTGAACTGCATCTGCGCGGATGGGCGCGGAACGCCTGGCGGGACGCCGCCCAGTTTCTCCATGCCGTGAGCCGTGTTCGTCGGCGTGTCGGGCCTATCCGGGGGCGCATCCGCAACGGTGCCACCGAACTGCTTCAACAGACCGCCGTAGTCTACTTCCGCTGGCTTTGCCCCAGGCGGTGGAGCGTCCGCGGCCGTGCCGCCGAACTGTTTCAGCAGGCCGCCGTAATCGATTTCCTTTGGCTCCGCACCGGCCGGCGGCGCGTCGGACGCGGTTCCCCCGTACTGCTTCAGCAATGCGGCGTAATCGACAGGTTGATCGGCCACGGTTTCCTATTTATTTCTGAAGCTGAAGGCCGGCCGCCGTGGCGAATTTATTGGCGTTGGCTTCCGCTTCGGCGGCGTCTTTACCGTTGAATACCAGGACTTTCTTGCCCCCGAATTTCGCGGAAAGCTCGGGAGAAAGATGCAGCGAAAAACTGCCTGCTTGAGGCGGCGGTGGGTTATTCGCTCCGCGTCCGCCGGCTCCTTGGGCCGGCGAGGGGTTGCCCCCTGTCTGCGGTTTCGCGCCGCTCGGCGATGCTTTCCACGCGGACAGAGTGGCGTCGTCGGGAGTCGGTTTCCCCGGATTGGCCTTCAGGTAGCTATTGATGTCTTTCCAGTTTTCTTTCCAGTTTTGCAGCGGCGAGGTTTGGGTTGCGCCGGCGGTCTTGGCGGTTGTAGCCGCCGTCCGCGCCTGGACGTTGGCGGCATTCAGATCCGCCGCATTGGCCTTTCCAAACGCGCCGATCAGCGCCATGCGTTTTGCGGCAATGTCTTCCTGGTCGCCCCAGTTATTCGGGTCTTTCAACAAGGCGACCGCATCCGCCGGCGTCACCTGGCTGGGATCGATTCCCGCAGCCCTTTTCGCGTTGACGGTATCTGTCCAAACACGGGTCATGAAGGACTGCAGGTTGGCCGCCTGGTTGTTGGGGTTATTGGCGGCGTTGTTCTTCCGCGTATCGGCATTCTGCTGCGCGATGGCTTCCATGACCTTACGGGAAGCATCGCTCTGTGCCAGGCTGGTGGCCTGCTCTCCGGTAAGCGAGAGTTGGCGCAAACTCGCGGCGGTCCCCGGGTTCCACTTACCCGGAGCTGGAATCAAGGCGTTCGCCTGGATGCTGGGTGGCAGATTGTTGAACGCGCGCGTGTAGTCGTCCTGAGTTTTGGCGTTGGCAAGCAAGCCGGCGGCATCCCGTACCGACTTGTCTTTCGCGTCGGCGAGCTGCGTCCCTTGCAGGTCGAGCTTGCCTTGCGCTTCCTGTACCGTGAGAAGTGCGAGTTTGGCTTCCTGAACGTTCTTCTGGGCGTTGCCCTGGTTGGCGATGTCGTCTTTGGCTTGCGCGTGTAATTGCGTGTCGAGATAGAGGGTATGCGAGTATCCCTCCAGTTGCGCCCCGCTCGGAGGTTGGCCCGGCGGGTGCAACCGATCGATGTTGGCCCGGTCCTGGGGCGAAAAGTTCTGGCTCGCCATGAAGTTAGTCCATTGGTCTGGGGTCGGGTCCTGCCAGTCCCAAGCTCCCGTTGTCCTGTTCAACGTGGCAAAGCTCCCCATCAGGTTCCCGTTCAGGATGGAGTGCGATTTGATGATTTCGTCATTGGCCGCTGTCCCCGCGTCGGCGTAATTCTTCGCGGTATCTGTCAGCGACTTGATGATGGGGATGTATTTTTGGGGAAGAACGCCGGCGGCGGCGAATTGATCCTGCAACTGCTGAATGCGGTTGAGCGGCGTGGATGCCATTGGCGAAGCGCTCTGCGTTGTGGGAGCTGCGGCAAGCGTTGCGGTCGTGGTGGCCTGCTCGGGAGGAGGCGGTAAGACCGCTGCCGCCATGGGGTTTCCGGCCGCCGGCGCGGAGTATGCCGCGGGAATGGAGGCATTCGCGGCTGGACTCGCGGACGGGGAGGCGGCTGGCGGGGCCGGTACTGGCGATTGCCCCAGGTAGGGGGACAAGGCTCCGACGCCGGAAGACAGATAGTTAGGCGCGGCGGCGGCATTCACGATTCCGGGATCGCGCGCGGGAGCGGTGGATGCACCCTGCGGGGCTGCCGGCTGTCCCATGTAGGGAGCCACGGCGCCAGTTCCGGAAGACAGGGCGGGGTTTGTGGCTACGGGTTCGGTGGACGTCCCCTGCGAGGAACCGGAGCCCGGCTGTCCCTGGCTGTAATTCGATCTCAGGACCCCGGCCATTCTCTGGTTCTGGTCCATGTCGAACTGCAACTGCTGATTCTGCAACTGGCGGCTTTGAGCTTCCTGTTGGATCAGTTGCTGCTGCTGTGCCAGATTGCTGGTCTGCTGCTGCATCTCCTGCTGCTGGAGATAGCTCTGCGCGCCAGCCTGATAGGCCTGTGTCGGGTTCTCGCGCGGGGCGGGTTGCCCCGCCAGAGGGATCATATAACCGCCCATTAGTACTGACCTCCGGGTAATGCGTAGTTGTTCGCACCCACTGTCGGAGCGCTGGGGTAATAGGTCGGCGCGGGGATTTGGTAGCCGGTGTTGTATCCCGCCGGCATCTGCATGTTCTGTACGCCCGAGGTTCCCGAGCCGCCGAAGTAGCCCCCCGCCGCTCCCGAAATCCCGTTGATGGCGTTCTGCCAGGCATTGGCCGAGCCCATTTGTCCGGCTGCCGTGCCTTCCGCGCCCTGCATGAAGTAATTGCCGGCCGCCGTCTGGCCCTGCAGCCCGAGAGTGCCGGAGTACTCCGCCGCCTGCGTGCCGGCGGTGCCTTCGTACTGGGCCGCGTTCATGGTGTTGGCCGACGTCTGGTTGCCGTAATTGGAGGCCGCCGTGTTGTACATGCCAGTCCCCTGCAGGCCGATGTTGGCCCCCGCCGTCAGGGAATTCAGGTTGTTGCTGTAATTGGTCTGGTAGGCGTTGAGCGAGTTGTTATAAGCCTGTTGGTAATTGGTGGACGCGAGACCTTCGGTGTAGTTGGCCAGCGACTTGCCGGTGGCCCCGGAGTTCAACTGGCCGGAAGCGGCGGCCTGGCGCTGAATGGCCTGCTGCCCTTGCTGTAATTGAAACTGATACCCGGGCGTACTCGCTGCCTGCGCCGCGGTGGGTGCGCTGAATGTGCTCGAAAGCGATCCACCCGGCTGATACGCCGCATTCAGCATCGACGTCGCGGTGCCCCCGACCGTCTGGTACGGGCTGGTTGCCTGCGACTGTCCCGTGAAGACATTGGCCAGGTTATTGTTGGCGGTGGTGGCGCCGGACTGCACGATACCCTGGGCCGCGGAGGCGGCTTGTGTCGCGCCGGTCTGCCCTTGCGCGGTGGTGGCCTGCAACTGGTTGCCGACCGCATTTCCTTCGCGCGAGATCGTTTTGCCGGCGGCGGACGCGGCGTTGGAGCCGATAATCCCGGAGACGAGACTACCTACACCGGAGATGACAGCGGAGGGCATAATGGTTTACCTGGGAGACAACAAGATTTTGGAGTGCGGAGAAGCGTACAATCGGCGTATGACTTACAGCGAACGGGTGCATCGGGTATTCGATACCCTCGGGCACAACGGCTTTCACGGGCCTGCGAGCGCGATGCGGGAACAAATGAAGCGCGACGAGAAGCGGGAGCCGCAGAAAGTCGAGGAGCGGTCCACCAGGCTCTACGCCGATCTCGCCGCCGCATTGGCGCAGCCCCCAGAGGAGGCTCCAAAGAAAGAGCCCAAAGAGGCCGCCTAAACCGGCCGCCCGATTCCCATCAGGATCAGGTCTTGTAACTGCCCGTGTCTGGCGAAAGCGGCACGGTCGCGGCCGAACGCCTTCATTTCCATGGCCTGCAATCCGAAGCGCACGGCAGCCTTATTGCAGACCGGCACTTCGGCCACGAGCCTCTGGCACGCGGTGTTCTCCCATAGCCATGCGACTATTTCCCGCCCGGCGCGATGCGTCACCGCGGGTGGAACTTTGCGCAGCATGGCCACGTGAACTTCCCAGCGGATCGCGCTCCTGGGGAGGAAGACGAACATCCCCGCCAACCGGCCGCCGTCGATCGCCAGCACGTAGCGGATATCGGGGTGCGCGTTCACGGCGAAGTCTTCCCGCGCCGGCGAGAAGTCGTCGGCGATGTACGGATAGACTCCCGGATCGGTGAGAATCGATCGCACCAGGCCCAGATCGGCGGTTCGCTCGAAAATCACGGTTCCTTCCGCTCCACGCGCATTTCGCGGCTGGCTTGAACGTACAGCGCCAGTTCCTCGGGTTTCGGCCGCAGGGCGTCAAATACCGCCAGCAGGTCCACCGCCCCGGCGACGACACCGGTGAATCGCCGTTCGAACTCGCGGCAGGACTGCCGGCAGGCTTCGCTGGTGGGCATCACTCTTCTACGGCCTCGTACCTGAACTGAATCGTATAGCTGATCTCGATGTGGACCGGCTTGTTGGTTGTGTTCAGCCAAGCGGCTATCTTGGCGTTCAAGATATTGTCCGCGTCGAGAAGCGTTCCCAAGTTCTCGTAATCGTACAGGGTAGCCGAAATTGGCTGTTTCTCGCCTACCGCTGCCTGCAAATATAGGGGCGTTCCGCCGGCGCAATAGTCGCACCCGGCAGTCGCCGTGCCGGCCATACCGGACGTCGTTTGGAAACCTCCCAGGACACCCGCTACGCTTTCGAGCGGGGTGGGTGGATCTCCTGGAAGAGACTTAATCCAGGCGACAGTGGTGCCACGAAGGGAAAGAATCCGGACGCGCATTCCAGCAGGGGGATGGAATGCGATTGGCAGCACCGCCGAGTCGGCATGGCCCCAAATACAGGGACCACCCGCGCAGACGGCCCCCGCCAAGCGCGTGTCAATAGGGCCGTATAAGTCCGCTGGGAAATCTCCGGAGACGGGTTGCGGGAAAGCCGAGAGGGCCAATAGAAATAGAGGAATCACTTCTTGGGCTCCCCTTTCGGCGCGATGACGAGCGTCTCCTGGACTGGGGGCGGCCCCTCAGGTTGCACTAGCGCGTGCCCCATCAAGCTCCACGTGCCTACCGGGTCCAGGCAATTTATTCGGATTACCGCCTTCAGGGCGCCCTCCAAATGGGCCTGGGATATCCGAGCCGCCATTGCTAACTCATCCACCAGCACGGCCTCGGCTGGCTTCAAATCGTACTTCCTTGGGCTCTGATTCTCACTCATTAAAATTCTCCCATTTCGTGTTTCATCCTATTTTTGTGAGCTGCACGCTGACTCCATAACTGCCGGAGCTATAGCCGCTCGTAGACCAGGACGGATTCGCCGAGCCGCTCAATCGGATGGTCAACTTCCCGCCCTGGCTGTTCGTCGAAGCGATACTCGCCCCGGTGAACGTTTGCACTCCGTCATACCAGGTGACGTAGAGCCATACCGGTGGCGCGGTCTGCGTACCGGCGAGATACCCGGCAATCTCGTAGAGACCGGCGGGCATGTAGGTGCCAGTCGGCGGGTTCATGGCAGTCGCAGAGACGTTGCCGGAATATGCGTTTACCGCAGATGAGAAGCTGTAATACGGGATCGAACACGTGAGCCCAGATACGCTGTAACCGGCAGTCCCAACGCTCATCCCCCCCGACGACAAGGAAGCAGTCTGCCCCCCAGCAATTATCGTGAGGTTATTGTAAGTTAGGCTCATGGAGCCGGACGGAGTTACAATTGAGCATCCCGCCGCCGTAATAATAGTGCTCGCGGCGCTGCCATAGGCCACGTATAAGCCATAACCTGAGCTGCTGGTGGCGGTTATCTGCACTCCCTGGTTACCGCCGTTGATCGCCACCGTCCCGCTGATGGTGTTAATCGACAGGGACGTGCCGGTAATCGCCCCGCCCGTGATTGTCGGAGAAATCAGCGAGCCGCCAGTGATCGTGACACCGTTGCCGTTGACCACGACCGTGTTGTACGGGTAGAGATAAGTTCCGCTTGAATAGCTGGCTGCCGTCGTACCGAGCTGGTGGCGCGCGACACCCAATGTTGTAGTGCCGCCGCCGCTGCCGACGTAAATCACTTCCAAGCCAAGAATGTAATATCCGCCAGTTACTACCGAGGCGCCGCTGGCAACGTAGATGACCGAGTCACCGGTGCCCACAGGGGAACTCACTGTAGTGACAGCTGAATAAGCACCAGCTCCTACGATGATGCCTAAATTACTCACAATTACAGTGGACCCCGTTGTAGAGTTCTGAAATACGGCCCCGCTTGATGTAACTGTTACCGTGTTCACGGGACTGCTGAAATTATCGCCTAGGACTACTCCAGCCGACCCGATTGTGACATACGGAGATGACCCGCTGGTGCGGAATGTTGTGGCGCTACTCAGCGTGGCCGTCCCGCCTACCGCCAGTTGACCACTCACATCCGAAAAGAATCCGCTGTACGGAATTCCGGTGACAGGGACCGATCCAGCCGTAGTCGCGGTCGTCGCCGACGTGGCCGTAGTCGCGGTCGTCGCCGTGGCCACCGCGCCCGTCACGCGCGACCCAGGGATTGCGCCGGAAGGCATCGCGCCAAAGTTCGACGAGTAGCTTGTTCCGCCGCCGTAGAATGACGAAGGCCACTGTTGGAGGGCCGAATACGGAGAGCCATGCGTCCAGCTGTTCACCGGGAATTGAGACGTTGCCGCCAGTGTGTACGCATAGACCTTGTACCGCGTGTAAGTGTATGGTCCACTGGCGACATAGCCTCCCTGTAAAAGCTGGACGTGCGTGTTACCGTCATTATCGAGGTCGAACCAGGGCAGTTCATTGCCCCCGTTGTAGGTGGCATCGGCATTTCCGCTGGCATCGACGCGCTGAACGGTGACTTGATAGTGCGCGGCGTTCAAGTCAGTCAACCCAGGAGTCACGATCGATATCGACTGCTCCCAATACTGCCACCCCGTCGTGGGGTCTACCATCGCCGTGGGTGTCGTCGGAGTGAGGCTCAGCGTTGCGCCCGTGGCAGTCGGAGCGCCCGGAACGGCGACTGTGAATGTGGCGCTCGTTATGGCGCCAGTCATAAGGGCGGGATCTACACCTCCTGTAGTCCAGTTGATCGCGCCAGGTACCACGACGAATTCCACTGTGTCGGCGGCAGCGGTCGGCGAAATGTATGACGTGTTTTGCCCAGGAGCCCCGATAGTAATTGTGTTTGTCCCGGCGGTCGCCGGAAACCAGCCATGGAAAAGAGTGACGCCAATATCCTGCCCCGCAGTACATTTGGTCCAGATTGACACGATCATTGCCTGACTGGAACTAAACGTAATCTGCAAGACTGCCTGCGATGCGCCAGATCCCCACGTGCCTGTCTGCGCACCGCTCAAGGAACCTACACCCAGCGCCGGAGTGGTAAAACCGGAAATCGTAGTAGTCGTCCCGGGCATGCCGGCAGCGTCGTAGGTGACAATGTTAAGCGCCCAACTCTGACCGCTATCGGTCAATACCATCGACGGAGAAAAGATTCCATAGAAGCTTTGAGATGTGGCTGGCGTGCCCAATATCTGTGCGATCTGGACACGAACCCCAAACGGCCCGACAGCCCAGACGCTCACCGACGCGATTTGCGACACTGTACTCGGGTCGAAATTCAAAGTCCCAGAAAACGTGAATTCAATCGCATTTCCGTACGGCTGCGTTTGGAGCGACGCCGAAGACGTTGACAACGCCGGAGGCGGTGGAACGCCACCGCCTCCAGCTACCGGATACGGGAAATACCACCAGTAGCCCCCCGACCCCACGAACAGCGCCACGGTGACGCCTTCAGCCGCGCTATTTGCCGTGGGCGCATACAGCATGGTCTGATTCATGGAGTCCCACGTGACGGTGTGGCCGCCGATGGAATCCTGGGTCAGAATTACCGCCAGCAGTTGGCCGTTCGCCGGCGCCGTGGGAGGGGCGACGTCGTAGTCCTGAGTCAGAGTCTCGACAATCAGGGTGACCCTACAGAGGGCTACGATGTCCTGGAATACGCCCATCCAGGCAAGCGTCATACCCCCCAGATTGACCTGTGCGCTCCCGTCGGCATTGCTCCCCGTGCCCTGATTGCTCCACATCGGGTTCCGGAGCGGAAGCGGATAGGGATACTGGGCTTGCGGTGTCAAGCGATCACCTCGAGGTGCTCGACGCGGATGGGATGAATCGGATGCTTCGTCGTCCCTGGCGCGCTCGTGCGCACCATCACCCGGTCGTCGGTAGCTCTCCGCTGCATGCCCTGCTTATGCGGCACGGGCAGGCGCACGATCACCCCCGTACGCGGCTGGCCGAGGAGCTGCGGGCCGGTGTAGCGGACGCGATCGTTGAGTTTCAGAGTCATGACGGATCAGGTGGATACTTAGTTGCCGCCCCAGACGAGCCAGTTGCCGCCGTTCGAAGCGAGAGCACTGAATTTGCCGGGGAGTACCCACCCGGGCGCTACCTAGGCAACGCTTTAGAGTTAAATAGGGTGCCTACTTCTTCGCGGAATCGGAGGCTGGATCGAGCATTCTCCATGCCGCCCCAACTACCATCGCGCCGAACGATTTTCCGATGCGATCTTTGATGGTTGCGATTTCCTCGGCTGGCAACGCAACGTCCTTCTTCCCGTATATCTTCCGTGCGAGTTCGTCGCGCTTGAACTTGTCGGCTCCGGTGGCTTGCTTATCTTCTTCAAGTTGGCTCTCAAGCGCGGTTACAGCCACTTCGCCAAGGGTCAAGGCTACCGGCACTTTGGGGTCGCCATTCATCATCGGCTTGCCATCTATTCCAATGATCGACGCCGTGAAGTCGATGGGGCGTCCTTGCCCGAAACACAATGATGCCGCCGTGAGTAACAGAGTTATTATCAGTTTCATGTTAGTGATTAGCCCACGCCGTACCGTTCCACCAGAACCCACCAGCCAGCAGGAAGTTCGCAAACCCTGTCTGCATGGAGTTGTACTGGTGCTCAACAATGTATTGCACCGTGCCTGGAGTCGTGTCTGGGCCGGCTGCCGTAGCGGCTGGCACCGTAAGTTGCCCGTAGGTTTCTACCGTTGTGCCTGCCACAATTGCCGCATTCTCCGCCGCACTTGCTCCCGGCCAAGCGCTCGATGGACAGCCAGTATTCGTCGTCACCGGAGGCGTACCGGACGTTACCGGCAGTGTGCAGGGGAGCGGATTCGGGTAGGCCGTGCTGAACCAGTAAAGGTAGTTCAATGTGACCGTCGCGTTAGCTGGATTTGCGCTGCTCGAAATGTCAATGATCTGCTTCACAGGCACTACGGTTGTGTACCCGCTGGTGAATCCGCTGCACGCCGTTCCTGTGGGTAGCGTGAACGTGAAGGAATTGGCCGTCACGTTTCCACCTGCTGTGCCCACTGTGGAGTTGTAAGTTCCTGCCGTTCCCGAAAGGCTGAATCCCTGCGATGCGATCAGGCCATGCGCGGTGGCGTTGACTGTGGCCACCTGAGCGTTGCAGGTGATGCTCGAAACGGTAGCGGCCTGGGAGAGCGCCGCGAAGATGAGAAGTACGAAGATTCGTTTCATGATTTGCTCCTAGTTACAAGTACACCCGCCGCCTGCTCCTACAACGCTGCTGCAATAGCCTATCATTCCGCCTGTCTTGAAACAGGCAGCCTGCCCAGAGTTTCCCGATTCCGCCGAGAGCGTGAGCGTGCCGGAATGGGTGGCGTTACCTGCCGCTGTGAATTGGTGCGCAAGTACCCCTGCTACCTGCCAGTTCGCAAAATCCGCCGTTGATCCAATCGCCGCATTGACTGCGATGTGGGTGCCGGAAGAGGAACCGACGAACTTGCCAGTAGTGGAGCCGTCGAACGGGCCGGAACCGATGGAGAGCGTGCCGTAGTTGGCGGTGGCGGTGGGGGCCGCATTTAATCCTACGAGTTGATTGACCTCTAGATTTTCCTGCACCGTGACATACTGACCTCCTGCATGCCCAATAAATATAGGTTGGCTTGTGTAAAGTGTATTTAGGTACAAAGCAGAATTACCAGTCCCGTTCAGCACCGAATCAATGCACGCCCGTGAGTACCCACAACTTACACCAGCAACCAGATCATTCTGAGCAGTTGTAGTACTTCCTATACTTAGGTCGGACGAAAACACGTTACTCGCACTCCACGTATTCGCCCCATTCAGCAGCGGAATCGTCGCCCCGGTGGTGCCAGTGGAAGCCGTAGCTGCCGTTCCCAATGCCGTCAGTGCCGGAACTCCCGCCGTGAACGTAACCCCTTGCAATCCACTGGTAGTGGTCAGCGACGTTTGAAACGCTGTGCCGTTGGAAATCACAATGCCCGTGGAGGGGATAGTACCGCCGCCACCCAACCCGCACTTCTCCGTTGTGCCGTCGTACTGACACCACTGCCCACCCTTGGGGTACAGCTTCGGAGTGGTGCCTGTAGCGCCGCTTGGGGTAGCGATGTTCGTGCCCTGTATCGAGCCATCTGCGCCAAGTGCCGTATTCCCTATCGATAGATTTCCTATGACACTCCGGGCCGCCGCCCAAGTATTTGTCGCGGAGCAGTAGTGCCACGCGGAAGCGGTCGTATTCCAGTTGTCGAGTGTGACACCGGGAGTGCAGGTTGCCGGGTCAGTAGCGCCAGCCGTAGAACCGGCGACACCTGGATTGGGATACGTGCCAGTGAGTGCGCCCCCAGCCGCGCCTGTGGGGGAACCACCTCCAGGTGGCTGGCTGACCCCCTGCCCCCAGCAGGGTAGGCCGCAGAATGCGGCTACCAGAGCGGCAGCAAGCACATGGACCCGCGGACGGTTCCCGGTACCGCAGATGTCGTGTCGATTGTTCATAGTCATAAAACCCCTTTGTCAGGCGTTCCCCGGATCGGCCTCGTAAAAGGCGTCGATCACGGTGAATTGCGTCTGGTCGTTCATGGTGAAGGTGTAGGTGCGGGTGCGCGACTCGCCTTGTCACGTTCGGGCCGGCGAAGGCAGTATCCACAGATCTGGGCAAGAAATGTACAAACACCTAACAGAGTGGCGACAATCTGTGCATCCCGGACGGGCCAACGCACAATTTCGAGGCCGGTTCCGAAAGCGGCTACGGCCAAGGCAGAGGTTGCGAGAATTCGCAAGCGCGACGTTGAGTCCGTGTCAAAGAGCTCTTCTAAACGCTTCAGCGTCTAATCTCCACGAAACTCCAATCAGTGAATAATTCCGTTTCCTCCAATTTTGCCGTTGCCGCCGATCACAGTCGTGCCTCCAACTCCGACCGATATCACCACCGTTCCAGCCGTGCTATCGAATGCCACTGAGTTGTCTCCGGCAGCTACAGACCCGCTGAAGACGGTGGTCCCGTTGACCTTGACGATATAATTTCCCGCCGCCAGTCCTCCGATGAGGTACTGCGCAATCCCGGTGTGAGTCGTAATGAAGCTGGTCAGAGTGGAGTGGGTTGTTCCGCCGACGGCGCCCACGAATACCGCGCAAGATACGGCCCCGCACACCTGCGCCCCAGTCCAGTTGGCATCCGGGTTTAACGCTGTCGTGCTAAACGTGGCGTCCGTCAAGGACTGCATGACCTTGTGCTCGATGAGCGCCGTCATACCCGTCACACTCGCACCTACCGACGAACCTCCGGCAATGGTCACGCGGTCTGTCCATCCGTTACCGCCGCTGTAGGTGCTCAGCGGGCTATTCGTACATTGCGGTGCGTTCCCAGACCCTGGACAGTCCCAGTTCAGCGTGATCGTGCCGGGAGAATCTACATGCGTTATGACACCGTTGATCTCCGCTGGTGTCCCGCCGCCCGATTCCAGAGACTTAATAATCCGGTTCGTATTGAGCGTGGATGAACAAGAGACTTGAGACCCCGAGGAGTTAATACAAGTGGTCGATCCAGTGACCATGCCCCCGGAAATCGTCTGACCCGTCTGATTGTAATGGATATGCGTGGCCACTTGGGTAGAACTGTTTGAAGTATCCAGAAGGTCGAAAACGAACTCATCCTTACCGGATTCTTTAAAGTGCGCAGCACAGCGATTTACATAGCTAATCGCGATTCCCAGGTTGGAAGTGTTATACTCCGGGGCCAAATTGGTGCATACGTAAGCGTATCGACTCTGGGCATCCCCGTACTGCGTACTCCACGAGCCTGAGTTTGCAGTGCCTCCCCACGCCGTGATCTGGATTTTGCCAACGTTGGCCGTGCTCCCCAGACCAGATAGAAACTCGTTGTCCCACCTTGACTGTGCCCCACCGAACTGCGGAGTATCCCCGATAATGCTGGAATCCGTAACCCACAAAGATCCTGGAGGATTCGTGTCGGGAGCGAGCAGCCAACCGTTCTTGTACAGACGCAACGAGCCATTAGGGGCATCGTAGTCCGTTGTAAATGCCCGCGAGTCGAAGTAAAGAAGAGAGTCGGATGAGGATGTCCACCCGGTGCGCGAAATCATCGCATCGCCTCGGAATTGTGAGCACGGCCATCCCGTCAACGACGCGCATGTTGCGCTGCTACTGGTATTCCACACATACTGGTGCGGCTGGGTCGTGTAATCGACGTCCCCAACGCGAGGGTCGTTGTGCAGGAATGCCAGTCCGACGCGATCTCCTTCAACCCCGTTTCCGCCCCAATAGTTGGTAGTGCCTCCCGAGCACGTACCGATAGAGACACATGGGTCCGTAACGTGCTCCATCCAATTTCGGAGGAACTTGGCATTGTTGCTTTGCGGGGCTCGAAGTAGGGCGCCGTCAAAGGGGAACCCTTGTGCCAACACGCCACCGGCATCGTAGGCGTAGGCCACACCACCGCCCCAGACGAGAAAGTTTG
>Ga0302320_10004190_pt1 | contig 32839 bp, 23 predicted proteins | sample Bog_T0_3_FD_202130 | JGI IMG/M metagenome (GOLD analysis project Ga0302320, IMG submission 202130) | Peat permafrost microbial communities from Stordalen Mire near Abisko, Sweden - Bog_T0_3 | ecosystem: Environmental > Terrestrial > Soil > Wetlands > Peat | place: Sweden: Abisko, Stordalen Mire... | reverse complement strand
TGGACCGGCGAGAACCTGGTCTTTGAGCTGAAATCCCATCCGCCGCTGGCCCGGCTCGGCAGCTTCCGCGACGGATGGTTTTATGTGCAGGATCCCGGCACCCTGCTCGCCCCCAGGTTGCTGGGCGCGCAGCCGGGTGAAATCGTTTTGGATATGTGCGCCGCGCCCGGCGGCAAGACCACTTTCATCGCACAACTGATGGAAAACCGGGGCAGGCTCATCGCCTGCGACCTTGACCCGAACCGGTTGAGGCTGGTGACAGACAACTGCGCCCGCCTCGGTGTGACGTGCGTGGAGACCTGCCTGCCCTCCGCCCTCCACACTCCACCTTCCACCCTCTTCCGCCGCATCCTGGTGGATGCGCCGTGCTCCAACACCGGCGTGGTTCGACGGCGCGTGGATTTGCGCTGGCGGATTCAACCGGCGGAAATCGAACGTCTGCGGGCCATGCAACTGGGCTTGCTCAGGCAAGCGGCGGCGAAGCTGGCGCCTGGCGGTGTGCTGGTCTATAGCACATGCAGCCTGGAACCGGAGGAAAACTCCGGGGTGGTCAAACAGTTTCTCGCCGCCCACGCCGATTTTGAGCTCGAGACCGAGCGCCAGTTGCTGCCATTTACTGATGGCGTGGATGGCGCTTATGTGGCAAAACTGAAGCCGAAACTGAAACAGAAACCTTGAATTACCCATATGGAACTGGATCTCGAAAAAGAATTTGCCGACCGGGCGTATCCCATCCTCGCCAGCCTGGTCACGCCGCGGCCCATCGCGCTGGTCACCAGCCTCAGCCCCGACGGCAAAGTCAACGCAGCGCCGTTTAGTTTTTTCAACCTGCTTGGCGCCAGCCCACCCATCTGCGCGTTTGCACCCAGCGACCGCCCCGACGGCATTCCCAAGGACACCGCGCGCAATATCCGGGCCACGCATGAATTCGTCGTCAATCTGGTGGATGAGGCCCTCGCCGAGGCGATGAACCTATGTGCCGCGTCGCTGCCTTACGGGGAGAGCGAATTGAAACACGCTGGCCTCACCGCGGCGCCCTCCTCGATCGTCAAGCCCCCGCGCATCGCCGAATCGCCGGTCAATTTGGAATGCGTCGAGTGGGGCACGCTGCAAATCGGGGAAAATCGCGTGGTCATCGGCCTCATCAAACGCCTGCATTTGCGCGATGAATTGTTTGACGTGGAAAAGCGCCGCGTGCGTTCGGAGAAATGGCACACGATTGGCCGCATGGCCTCGCCGCACTGGTATTGCAAGACGCGGGAACGTTTTGAAATGATCCGGCCGCCGTAGGCATGCCGGCTTTATTTTGACGGTGATGCTTGGCGGAGGAAGAATGGCCGCGCTTTTCAAATCCGCGATTCCAGCTTGTCCCCGCCGTCTGCCGCGCTACGCTTGGGCTGATGCCGGGAACAGAAGCGGAACATTTTTTTGAGCGCACGCGCGCGGCGAAGAAAGTCATGGTGCTCGACCTCGGCTTTCTGGGCGACACCGTACACTTGCTGCCGGCGCTATGGCAGGTGCGGCAGGCCTGGCCGCAGGCGGAACTGCACGTCACCGTCGCCGCGCATATCACGTCCCTCCTGGATTGCGCGCCGTGGGTCAACCGCGTCTGGGGTTACATGCGGTACCCGCGCCATGCCACGCTGCGCGAGAATCTCCAGATGGTCGCGCGCCTGCGCCGCGAGAAATTCGACGTGGTCATTAATCTCAACGGCTCCGACCGTTCGAGCTGGCTGACTTGGCTGAGCGGTGCGCCCGCGCGGCTGGGCCGGATGCCGGACGACGGCGGCCCGCCGCTCTGGAAGCGGATGTTCACTGCCTACGTGTCGCATCCATTCACCGGAGAACCGGTTTATGTGCAGCGCTGCCACTGCCTGCAAAAGGCGGGGCTCCCGTTCACCGCCCCGGAATTCCACACGCAAGTGGATCCGGCGGGGTTGCGCGCGGCGGACATTGCCAAAGCCGACGTTTATTTCCACCTCAGCCCATTCACCACGGCGGATTCCAAGGAATTGCCGCCCGCGCAGCTCGCCGAATTGATCGCTGCGCTGGGCGAAAAATTTCCGGGGAAAAAGCTGGCGCTGTCGTGCGCGCCCACGCCGCGGGAATTGGAAAAGCTGGAGCAACTCCTCGCCCTGCTGCCGCAAAAACCGTGGCGCGTGTTCGCCGGCAATTTGAATTTGATGCAGCTTGCCGCTGTCATCCAGCACAGCGCCGTGCATTTCTGCGGCGATACGGGGCCGTTTCATCTCGCGGTGATGACCAACACACCCACCGTCGCGTGGTTCTGGCCCAATCCCGGCATCCGCCAGTGGCTGCCGGACGGCGACCGATTCCGCGTCCTCGTCGGCGCGAACGAACCGGGCGCGCCATACCTGAGCCGGATTGCCACCCGGGATCTGTTGGTGGCCGCGGAACAACTAACCGGAGCGCGGGCGGTCCGAACTCGAGCCGCACCGCCAGACCGGGTGACAGGTTGAACCACCAACCCGCAACCCGGAGTTCGGAATTCACACTCCGTTCACCAATCCGTCACTTTGTAATCCTTCAAGAATTTTCCCCAGACATGTTCGCCGGTGTTAAAGCCGGCGATGATCGGATCCACGATGCGCGCGGCGCCGTCCACGATGTCCAGCGGCGGATGGAACCGGTGCTCGGCCTGCTTGCGCGCGGCGATTTGCGCCGGGTCCTCGTCCGTCACCCAGCCGGTGTCCACGGCGTTCATGTGGATGCCGTCGGCGAGGTAATCCGCCGCCGAGGTGCGGGTCATCATGTTTAGCGCGGCTTTGGCCATGTTGGTGTGGGGATGTCGAGTGGTCTTGAACTTCCGATAAAACTGCCCCTCCACCGCCGAAACGTTGACGATGTGCTTGTCGCGCTCCGGGGTGCCTGCCATGAGCGGCTTGAGCCGGGCGTTGAGGATGAACGGCGCGATGGCATTGACGAGTTGCACCTCGAGCAGTTCCACCGTGGGCACCTCGGCCAGGAGCAGACGCCAGGAGTTGCGGCCGCGCAAATCCACCTGTTGCAAATCCTGGTCCAGCCTGCCCGCGGGAAACAGGGCCTGCTGCGCCGCCAGTTCGTCCGGCAATAATGGCACCTGCGCAAGCGCCGCCGCGTGGGTCAGCCCGGCGACTTCGGAAAAGGCCGGAGCGCCGGGCCCGGCCCCGGCGCGAAGACCAGCCTGCGGGAAACGCGCCGGTCCGGAGACCGGCGCTCCGCCTTCCGGCAGCAAATGATACCCCCGCAAGCCCTCGCAGGCTCCCAGCAACGGCTTGACCTGCGGCGGCAAGTCATGCAGCGGCCCGTTCTCCCGCTCCATCATGTGCGCGTAAAAATCCGGCGGCCGCCGCACCGTCTGGCAGGCGTTGTTGATAATGAAGTCCAGCCGCTGATATTTTGCCCGCACGTGACGGCAAAACGCCTCGACGCTCGGCGTGTGGCGCAGGTCCAGCCCGAAGATTTCCAGGCGGCCGCCCCAGTCCTTGAAGTCCGGTTCCGCCGCGTAGCGCATCGCCGAGTCGCGCGGAAAGCGCGTGGTCACGATGAGTTGCGCGCCGCAGCGGAGCAGCTTGATGCCCGCTTGATAGCCGATTTTCACCCGTCCACCGGTGAGCAGGGCCACGCGCCCGCGCAGATCCGCCAGCTCGCCGCGCTTCGCCCAGTTCAATTCCGCGCACGCCGGGCAGAGCTGGTCGTAGAAATGATGAAGCTGCGAATAATCCTTTTTGCAAACGTAGCAATTCTGCGGCTCGAGGGCCTCGTGAAAGTCGGGATTATCCTGCACTTCCACCGGTTGAAAATTGGGCGGCGGAAACACATTCGGTGTGGTGAAAACCTTTTCGCGGCGCAATTTGCGGATGCCGGTGGCGTGGAGCTTGGAATCGTCCCGCTGCTGTTTCGCGGCCTTGCGTTGTTTCACCCTGGCCTTGACGAGCCGGCGGCGCTGCTCCACGTCCGGGCAATACAGCTCGCCGGCAACCTTCATGAGACGCGTGTGTTCGGCCTCGGACAGGCCGGCGAGCAGCGCGCGATTTTTCACGGCCTGCTCGAGCAACTCGAGCGCGGCCTGAAGGGGCGCGGGTGTCGGGCGATGATTATTGGGCGACGCGGACATTATTCAGCCGCGCAGAATAGCAGCGAAATCCGAGGCGGGCGAATCAAAACGAGGCGGTTATTCCGGCGATACCTCCACACTGACGATGGCGCCGGCCTCGCATTTGGCCGACACCTCAAACGGCCGGCAGCACACTTCACAATCCGTCGTGAATCGTTGACGGGCGAGACTTGTGTCAATGACCACTTCGCAGTCCTGGCCGCAGTAGGGACATTGGATGTCGGCGAATTCTTCCACGCCGCAATTTAACCGTCCGCGGCCAAAGTGCAAATGCGCTTTTCCAGCAAATGCCCCGCGGCGTGGCGGCGTCTCGGCCGAGCGGCGCAATTCCCCCCGAAAACGGCAGTGAACGCGCAGCGCTGCACACGCTTCACGACTGTTTACGAGGCGGGTTTCCGGCCAGCCAGGATTTCCTGTTCCGCCGCGATGAGGGCATTGCGCATGGCCTGGGCGTCGGGAGCGTCGCGGAGCTGGTCGAGAATATTGGTTTTCATCGCAATGAGGCACAACCGGGCCAGGGTATGCAAATGCAGCCGGTCGTCCTGGCAGCAGATCAGGAAAAAGAGGCGCGTCGGCTCGCCGTCGGGTGCGCCGAAATGGATTTCCTGGATGGGCCGCCCCACCACGATAAAGGAAGTTTCAAACAGGTACGGCTCCACCGAACGCGGATGCGGGAGCGCGAATCCGCCGGGCACCGCCGTGGAGCACAAGTCCTCGCGCGCCTCCAGGCTTTCAATCAGCGTTTTGGGGTCGTTGAGCTGGCCGGTTTTGTCCGCGACCGCCACCAAGTCGCGCAAGACGGAAGATTTGGTTTTGGACGTCATCGCCGAGGCAACGGCGCCCGCTGCCAGCATTTCGGGCAGGATGGTTTCGTGCGGCAGAATTTTTCGCGTCAGGCGGGTGGAGTGCTCGTGATACACGGCCAGGCGCGGGCCGGCAAAACCAAGGATGCGCTGCGAGGCCCAGGCGTCAATCTCGCCCTTGCGGAACACGATCCGGTCGCCGCGCTTTTCGAAAGGAATTTCGCGGTCCTTCACCCGCTGCTGGATGTCCTCCGGCGTGAGATGCAAATAATCCGCCACCGCTTCCAGATCGAGCAATTGATAGGGCATAACGGGTGAAGTATGCCTCATCGCCAGCCGAAACAAATCAAAATGCAATCGCCGCCGTTGCAGAGATTGGCGGCGCTCTGCGGAGGCGCCGCTGCGCAGCGGCGACTGGAGCGCCGGTCAGCTTGTCGCGCCGAGGTCCGGCCCCGGCGGGTTGCACAAGGTCATGGCCCTGGGCGGCCGTGACGATGCGCGGCCCGATGGAGCATCAGGTCCGGCCAGCGGTTTCCATTCGTGGCCGCAGGTGACGCATTCCCACTTCTTCGGATATTTTAAAACATCGTTCAGCTCGCACATCGGGCAGGCAGTTTCGCTCATAAACCAGTATGGCAGAAATCCGCGACAAAACTCAACTGTCTTAGTTGGAAATGAGCGCAGGCAGGCAGTCCGCAGCAGCGTCGCCCGGCAGAAGGCGGGCGGAATATTTCAGCGCGCCTTGAAGCTCGGCTGCGGCTGCGGCCCGCCGAACTGCGCTCCGAAAACCCTTACGGCGCGGGCGGCGGCGGGTCCGATTTTGCCGGGAGCAAGGTGGCCCCTTTGAGCAACCGGCAGAAATCCTTCTTGCTGGTGTGCTGATGCTTGCCGTCAGTGAACCGAAGATCGGCGGCGGACTTGTAGCCGACCTCGAGCCGTTCGAGATGGACGATGCGGACATATTGTTCTCCGCATTTCCAGACCTGGCCTTGTTGCAGTTTCACGGGTGGAGCATCCATCTCTCTTGAGGTTCACCCCAAGAGAAATGGCGGGCCGGCGGGCTACTTTTTCTTGCCGGCGGCCTGTTTGCTGGCCACTGCCGCTTTCTTCGTCGCGGCGATGCTGTTGTACTTGGATTGTTTCTGGCCGGATTTCTTCTGGTTGGCCTTCGGGGATTTGTCGCCCATAATGTATTAGCTTTCTATTTTCACGGTTAACTCACCTGCGGAATGAAAAGTTTCTCCGCAGGCAATCTCATCCTATCAGCTTGACGGGTGTTTGTAAATGATTCTCGTGATGCGCAAATTTAATCATCGCCGGTTCATCAGGTGTTCGATCTCGTCGGCTTCGATGGGGATTCCCGCCATCAGGTCGAGCGGGCCGTCGGCGGTCACCACAATGGTGTTTTCCAGGCGCACGCCAAAACCCTCCTGCGGCAGATAAATCGCCGGCTCGACCGTCAGCACCCATCCTGGCTCGATTTGAAAATAGTTGCAGGTTACGTCATGCACGTCGAGGCCAAGGGGATGTGAAACGCCGTGCATGAAAAACTTTTTCACCGCCAGCTCGTCCGGCTTCTGCTTTTTGATTTCCGCCATTTTGAGCACGCCCAAATCCACGCACTCCCGGGCGATGCGCTCCTCGCATTCGAGCCGCAAATCCTTGGTGGTCTTGCCCGGAACACAGGCGGCCACCTGCGCGCGAAACACGCGCAGCACCGCATTATAGACCTGCTTTTGGCGGCGCGTAAACCGGCCGCTCACGGGAATCGTGCGCGTCAGGTCGCTCATGTAGTTGCCCAGGCCGGCGGCAACGTCGAGCAGCAGCAAATCGCTTTTCCGGCAGGGCTGGTCGTTCTGGATGTAGTGCAGGATGTTGTTGTTCGCCCCGGCCGCAATGATGGGCGGATAGGCAAACTGGCCCTTGTGCCGGATGAATTCATGCGCGAACTCGGCCTCGACCCCGGCTTCGTTCACCCCCGGCTTCAGAAAGCGGCAGGCGCGTCGAAAGCCCCGGCCGGTGAGGTCGCACGCAGCCTTGATGGCAGCAATTTCGTGGGACGATTTGACGACGCGGAGCTCGTGCATCAGCGGCGCGAGGCGCTGATATTGGTGCAGCGGAAATTTTTCCCGGCATTCGCGGACAAACCGCCCGTCGCGGGTCTCCACCGTCACTTCGGCGCGCTGGTGTTCGTTCGTGTTGAGATAGATATTTTCCAGCTCGCAGACGACTTGCCGGAAGATCGCTGGAAAATCCGTGAGCCACTTCACGTTATTGACGCCGGAAATGGCCGTGGCCTGTTCTTTCGTCAGTTTGTGGCCTTCCCAGATGGCGAGGTGTTCATTCGGCTGGCGCACGAACAGGACCTCGCGGTGGTTGGGATCGAACGCGCCGGGCGCGAGCAGCAGGATCGTTTCCTCCTGCTGCACGCCGGTGAGATAAAACAGGTCGGCATTTTGCAGGTGGCCCATCATGCCGTCGGCGTTGGTGGGCATGACGTCATTGGCGTTGAGCACCGCGACCGAACGCGGCAGTAATTTTTGCACCAGCCGTTCACGGTTTAGCGTGAACAGGGCGGAGGGGAGCGGCACGGCTTTCATTTGTCGGGCAGCATACCAAGACTAGCCGCAAGTGGGAAGAGGATGGATGATGGAAGCTGAAAATGGCAAACACTCAACCTTCAAACATCCCAGCCTGGCGGCGCGGCGCGGCGGCGTAGCGGCGAACTGTGCCAATGGGAGGTGCATTCCAAAGAATGCCAGGGTCCATTTTGCAAGCTAAGCGCGATTTCGCAGTGCTGCTGTCGTAGCGCTGCTTGCATGCGCGCGCCAGCCGTGTAATATGATTGCTCTACATCTATTTATGGATGTGACACTTGTGAAAAGAATCGTGCAAAACATGATCAACAACGTCTGCCCTGTGTGGGCTGCCATGATACTTTCGTTTTGCGCCTCGAACACCGCCATGGGGACGCTGGTCCCGGCAACCGTAAGCTTCTCGTTGAGCAACCCGGGACTGGTTTTGAACCCCGCGTTTTGCGGTCTCAGTTACGATAAGTCAGAATTGACCGGCAGTTTATTTGTCACTAACGACAGCTCCATGATTCAGATGTTCAGCCAAATAGGTCCGGCGGTTTTGCGGGTCGGCGCCGACAGCGTGGACACGACATGCTGGGGCGGTTTGTCGAACCTGACACCGATTACGGCGAGTCAAGTTGATGCCTTCGCCGCTTTTATGAAAGCCGTGCCAACCTGGCGCGTCATCTATGGCATTAATATGTCGGTGAATAACCCGACGAATTGCGCCGCGGAAGCGGCCTATGCCGCCCAGGCGCTGGGGCCCAGCCTGCTCGGTTTCGAGATTGGCAATGAAGTGGATGAGTATGCCAACAATGGCATTCGCGCCAGCACCTATACTTATTCCCAATTTCTCTCGCAATGGCAGGCGCTGGCGGCCGCGATCACCAACACGGTTCCCGGCTGGGCCATCACCAACGGGGGCAGCGGTTGGACGCTCACGGGTCCGGTTTCCGCCTACAACACCGCAGGTTACACGGTTCCCTTTGCCAGCGCCGAGGCCGGGGCCATTTCGATGGTGACGCAACATTACTATCGCGGGGATGGCGAATTGCCAGGCGCAACCATGGCTCTGCTCCTATCGCCGGATACGACCCTGCCTGGGACGGTGAGCACTATCGCCAGCGCTGCCAGTGCGGCCGGCCTGCCCTTGGGATATCGCACGGACGAATGCAATTCCTACTACGGTGGCGGCTCTGCCAATGTGAGCGATACTTACGGCACGGCCCTGTGGTCACTGGACTACATGTTCACCTCCGCAATCAATGGCTGCCAGGGGGTCAATTTCCATGGCGGCGGCAACACGGCCATTTACACCCCCATCTTCGATAGCGGCACCAATGTCATCGAGGCCCGCCCCGTGTTTTATGGACTCAAGCTGTTCTCACTTCTGCCCCCAGGCCAGGTCCTGCCCGCCGCCGTCTCACTGGGATCGAGTATTAACTTCACAGCTTATGGCGTGCGTGAGGACAGCGGGGCGATCTGCGCGGTATTGAACAACAAGGAAACCAATGATTCCGTCCAAGTGTCCCTCAATCTGGGATCAATCGTCACTGCAGCCCAAATGATCGAGTTGACCGGTACGAATCTCGCCAGCACCAATGGTTACACCATCGGTGGCGCCACCATCAATCCGGATGGTTCCTGGGCCGGCGGAGTCCAGTCGGTGCTCTCCGCTGCGAACGGTCAACTGACCGTCACGGTCCCGCCAATGACCGCAGTATGGTTGAACCCGGTGGCCGCCACGGTTTATTGGACCGGGGCCAGCTCGTCCGATTGGGGCGACAGCGGAAACTGGCTGTCAAATACGGTCCCCACTTCGGCCAGCGAGGTGGTTTTCTCGTTCCCGAGCATGGCTAATCTCAGCACCACGTTGGGGCAGGACACCACCGTGGTTGGCTTGGCCATGCAAGAGACCGGTCCGATTGGGATTTCCGGCAATTCTCTTACGATTAATTCCGGGGGCATTGACATGTTGTCGGCCTCGAACAATGCAACCATCAATTCGTCGCTGGTGTTGGGCGCATCCCAAGGCTGGGCCATCGCGCCAAATCGTGTGCTCACCGTCAGCGGCCCGATGAGCGGTGCCGGCAACCTGACCCTGTGGCAGGGCACCGTGATCTTGACGGGCACGAACAGTTGCACCGGCACCACAACCATCAGCAACGGAACCTTCGAGGTGAACGGCAGCATCTCGTGCCCCATCGCACTGACCGGCGGGACTTTGACCGGCACGGGAGTTTTGACCGGTCCAGTCACCGTAAGCACGGCGGGCGCCATTTCGCCGGGTCCCGGTTTCGCGGAGCTGCTTGTCAGCAACACGCTGGCCGTGCAAACGGGCGGTTCAATATCCATGGATGTCAACGCCGCGACGGGGGCAGCGGACGAAATCGCGGGCATGACGCAGCTCACTTACGGTGGAGCGTTGGCACTCAATAATAAAGCCGGATCGTTTTCCGCGACGAATACCTTCAAGCTGTTCAATGCCTCAACCTACGCCGGTGCCTTCAGCTCGATCTCGCCCGCTCTCCCGGGCACGGGTTTGGATTGGAACACGGGCACCCTTGCGACCGACGGAACTTTGCGCATTGTCAATGTGGTGATACCCACAACCACCAACGTGGTGGAAAGCCGTTTTGGCAGCAGCACCGCCGGCAGCAACAATCCGGCTTTTTCGTTTGGCAGCGGTTTCTCCAGCACCATTTCCGCCACCAAAAGCAGCGCCCCCGGCTGCTCCTCGCCTGGCAGCAGCCGATACTCCAATGCCGCCAGCGCCTCAACCTGGTTTTCCGTGACGCCGAGCTTGCTGGCCGGCACGACCTATTCCGTCGCGGTAAGCTGGGGTTACAACAGTGGCTCCGCCTATTGGGAAACTCCTGCCATCGTGGTCAAGCCCACGTTCACCGGCGTGTCCAGCAACACCTTTCCTGCCACCACCACCGTCTTCAGCAGTGGTTCCGGGGACATTATCAACAATACTTGGGAGACCGTCGGAAACATCACGCCAAACGTGAACAACCCGGTGATCACCTTCACCTATGTCAGCGGGCTGAGTTCCGGTCGCTGGTATGCGGACGCGGTCCGGTTCATCTCGCAACCGCCTAAACCAGGTGCGGTGAGCGCCAGCCAGACTGGAGGAGAGGTCATATTGAACTGGCAGGGAAATTTCATTCTTCAAAGCGCCACCAATGTCTCAGGCCCTTACGCCGATGTATTGGGTCCCGTCGTCACCGGTCCCTACACGAACACCGCGGCCTCAACCCAGCAGTTCTTCCGCCTCCGACAGTGAGTGGTGGTACTTTCATGGTGCAGCAGGCCGGATTTCCTAATAACGGGCGGGAAAGTGGCGACGCGTTCAAACACGCTGCCCTCGCGCAATTTGTGCCATGATTATTTAACCACAGGGAATGCAGAGCCCGCACTGATGAAACCTGCCGACTGGGCGGTTGCACGTCGAATGCCCGGCCCAAGGCGCAGGCGGACGGGCTTGAGGCTATTCAGAGCAGCTAACCGAGACGGGGATGGTCGGAGGATTTAGGAACCAAAACCCCGAGGAGCGTGGCTTGAATCCCCATCCAACTTCTGCTTCACTCCTCTCATGCATTGGAAATCGCCCGGGGCTGTGTTGTTTATCTTGCTCACCTGCTCCGTTTACGGAGCTGCCGAGACCTATGAAGTGGCGCAAAACAATCCGCTGGCCAGCGACGACGGAGTTGGAACCCGAGAGCAGCCGTGGAAGACCATCTCCAAGGCGGCGGCGACGGTCAGACCCGGCGATCAGGTGATCATTCGCGACGGCCTCTATCGGGAAGCGGTAGTGCTCAAAGCCGGCGGAACGGACCAGGCACCCATTATTTTCGAAGCTGCTCCGGGCGCATGTGTGATCGTCACGGGGGCGGATAATTTGGTTGGCTGGCACAAAACCCAGGATGGAAAAGCGGTTTACGGTATTCCCTGGCCGTATCGGTTCATCAGCTGGTCCACGAACATGACGCATCCCGATGACCGCTATCACCGCCTCATTGGCCGCTGCGAGCAGGTGATCATTGACGGCTATCTGCTCCGGCAGGTGCTTCTGGAGGATCAACTGGCTCCCGGCACCTTCTTTGTCAACTTTTCCAACCAAGTGCTCGCGGTCTGGGACTCAAGCAGCCGGGACTTGAACAAAGTGATTGTCGAGGCGGCCGTCCGGCAGGAAATTTTCCGGGTTGAAGGTGATTATGTGGAGCTGCGCGGGCTGCGGTTTCGCTTTGCCGCCAACATGGCCCAGCATGGAGCCGTGGTACTCGCGGGTAGCCACGACATTTTGGAGGACTGCACCATGGAAGACATGAACAGTTGCGGAGCGACATTTTCCGGTGAACACCAAATCGTAAGGCGGTGTGTTTTCCGGGACAACGGGCAATTGGGTTTTGGCGCCAACGGCGCCCACGAATTGCTGTTCACGCAATCATTGGTCGAGAACAACAACACCAAAGGCTTTAAGCGTGGCTGGGAAGCTGGCGGCGACAAGCTGGTATTATGCCGCGACGTGGTCCTGGACCGGAGCCAGTTTCTGCGCAATCGAGGCCATGGCATCTGGTTTGACATCGGCAATGAGCATTGTGTCGTGCGCCAGTGCCTCATCGCGGACAACGAGAACTGCGGGATTTTTGACGAGATTTCTTTCGGGCTGCAAGCGCACGATAATGTGATTGTCGGCAACGGCTTTGCTGAGCGGACCGGTTCCTGGGGCGCGCAGGCCGGCATTTCGCTTTCCAGCAGCCCGGAGAGTCTGATCGAGCGGAATTTGATCCTGGGGAATCGGGAAGGCTTCAACTTCCGCGAGCAAAACCGCACCACCCCCCGGATCGGCAAAAAGCTGGAGGAGCCAGTTTGGAACCATGATGAAATCATACGCCGAAACGTGATCGCGCTGAACCGAGACGCCCAAGTTTGGGGGTGGTTCGACATCCACGACGGCCGGCAATGGCCGGCAAACAGCAAATCCCCGGTCACGACGCCGATCAAACAAACATCCATGCCTGGAGATATTGCGGCTCCTTATACGGCCAAAACTGGTGGACCGCCTGTCGGCTTAACTTTGGAGAAGTTGCGGCTGAACTTTGCTGACAATTGTTATTTTGCGGGGACAGGTCAGAGTTGGTTCAATTGGGGCGTCAATTGGGGGCGTCACAAGAGCTATTCGAAACTGGAAGACTTTCAGACGGACTTGGGGTTGGACAAGGGCAGTCGCGTTTTGGATCCGTCGTTCCTAAACCTGCGTGCGTTGGATTGCCGGGTTAGCCTTGATATGATGGCAACTTTACGACCGTGCTATCCCGAAGGTCAGGTCCCTGGCGTGGCCCTTGGTTTGGCCCCCTAATATTAACACGAATAGGGCCGGTTTTGCCAATATATATAACTTTGCAGCGGCTAAAAAACCATGGCCTCTAAAGGAGGCTGCTTTACCAGCAGTGTCGGAATTCATGCCAGCCAGAGCTGTGGCTGAGCCCACTCATTTTCTATTGGCATTGGACGCTTATATGGAGCGGATGCGGCGGTTGAACCTTTTCACCCAGTGCTTTTCCCAACATCCTGAGGTCGTGAAGATAATGGTCGCCCCAGCCGCACAACGCCAGACTTGACCGTCAAGCTATCGCAATCATAGAGTGGCGACATGCTTCCACTCCACACGAATGCCGCCCGCTGGCTCAGGGGTGCAATTTCGATTTTTGGGTTGCTGCTGGCCACTCCGTGCGTGCGCGCCCAACCGGACCAGCCTTTCAGTCCCACTCAAACCTCCGCCGCACCCGCCCCTTTGTTGGTGATTCCCATGGCGGATGGCAGCGGTTCGTTAGTGATTGACACCTCCGCCGCGCCGCAACTGACCGACTGGGCGCAACACGAACTGGCGCCCGTCCTCGCCGCTTGGTATCCGAAAATCGCGGCGCTGCTGCCCAGCGCCGGATACAGCGCGCCGGCTCAGATTCACCTGGCCATCAAACGGATAGACGGCGTGGCCTATACCAGCGGCACCGACATCGTCGCCAGTGCAAGCTGGTGCCTAAGTCAGAAGCACGGCGAAGCCATCGGCTCGCTCGTCCATGAAATGGTCCATGTCGTCCAACAATATCGTCAGGGCCACGCGCCCGGCTGGCTGGTCGAGGGCCTGGCCGATTACATCCGCTGGTTCCGTTACGAGCCGCAGAGCCACGGCGCCGATCTGGTCTGGATGCGGCATCAGGGGAAAAACTTTTCGCCGCGCTACGACGGCAGCTATCGTGTCTCGGCCAATTTCCTCGATTGGGCCGCCGTGCACCATGACACCAACCTGATCACCGAGGTGAACGCCGACTTGCGCGACGGCAAATACACCGATGATTTCTGGAAACAGCACACGGGCAAGACCGTTCAGGAACTCGGGGCGGAATGGAAACGTTTGATTGAAGGCCAGGTCCCTCGCGGCCAAAAAAGCACGTCAGGGGGCATTTCGTATTCGTGGCTCGTTCAGTTAGAGGACGCGATAGGTTTATAGTCCTCAGGCGAGGTTCGGACCTTGGCCTCCAATCCCCACTTCGCAGGGCGGAGTTCTTTAACTCCCTTATAGCGGCGCGTTGCGTGGCGCATTTTGTGGCCCTTGCCAACCGGCAACTGGCGAATTAACTTGGCCGCGTGAAGCGTCTGGCGGTCATTTTTCTGTTGTTCGCAGGGTTGTGCGGCCCGGCTTGGTGGCTGCGTGGCCAGACAAACCTGCTCGTGAATTCCGGTTTTGAGACGAATTACTACGACATTTCGACCAATACAATTGCCTTTGGCTGGACCAACAACGCCTACCTTGGGGCCAGCTTGTGGCTTACGAAGGAAACGAACAACCCTCACACCGGTTCCAATTGTCAACGCGTGGCGGCCAGCGGTTTGAACGCCACCAACAGCGCGCTTGTTTATCAAACCTTCAATTTCCAAGCCGGCCACGTGTATAACGCCAGCGTCTGGCTGCGCGCCTCGACCGGCTCGCTCGTGCAGTTTGAGTTGCGCAATGTGAATAATTATTATGAAGCGGGCGCCAGCCACATCCTAACCGTCACGTCGAGTTGGCAGCAGGCCGTCATCAATGGGGGGTGGCAAAACGGCAGCAACGCACAGTTCGCCGTGAGTTTTTTAAGCAATGGCACAAACTGGATCGATGACGCCAGCCTCACGGACGTGACCTCGAATTACCTCTGCGCGCCCCTGGCCAATACGACCTCCGCCGTGCCCGCGACCTTCTTCGGGATGCACATTAACAAGACCACCGCCGCCAATAACTGGCCGCCCTTGCAGCAGGGAATCATCCGGCTTTGGGACACCGGCACGCGTTGGAACCAGATTGAGACGAATGACAATGTTTTTACGTGGACGCACTTCGACGCCTGCACCAACACCATCCTGACCAACAATCCGAATTGCAAACTCCTTTACACTCTGGGCCAGACGCCGGAATGGGCCGCCCTCAATACCAACACTCCCAAAGCCAGCGACGGCACTAACGGCGCGAGTTCCTCACCCGCCGACATGGCCAGCTGGAGCAACTATGTCAGCGCCGTCGCCACCCGCTATAAAGGCCGCATTCAATATTACGAAATCTGGAATGAAACCGACGCGCAGAATTTTTACAACGGCGCGATATCCAACATGGTAACCATGGCGCAGATCGCGCGCGTTGCCTTGACGAACGTGGATCCCACCATCAGAGTCATCGGCCCGAACATCACCCTGGGCGGCTTCGGCTGGCTGGAGCAATTCATTCTCGCCGGCGGTCCGCCGCCAGACATCGTTTCCTTTCACGATTATCCCACGTCTCGTCCGGAAGACTGCCTGCCAAACATCGTGGGTTTGCGGGACATGCTCTCGCATTATCCGCAGTTCAGTTCATTGCCGATCTGGTGCACCGAGGGCGCTCCGGACGAGGGCACAAATACCGAGCAAAATCGCGGCATCGCCTCGCGGGCCTATGTGTTTTGGTGGACGCAAAATGTGCAGAACTGGAACTGGTACGTGTGGGACTTGACCAATGTGAACAATGAATTTCAGGTGGTCTTGAGCGTAAATCCACCGAGTGAAGCTCCCACGGCGGCGGGTATCGCTTACAGCAACACCGCAAACTGGCTGGTTGGCGCGCAGATGGTTTCACTGAACATTGATTCAAACGGCACCTGGGCGGCGGGGTTGCAACGGCTGGGTTTCACCAACGCGCACATTGTGTGGAACCCCGACGCGACGACAAATTTTTCCCTTCCCTCAAGCTGGGATGTTTTTCAAATGCGCGACCTTTCCAACAACATTACCAGCCTGACCAATGTTTCGAGTATCCAGGTCGATGTCGCGCCGGTGATTCTCGACAGCGTGCCGTCGCTCACCATCAGTAATTACGACGGAGAGGAGGTCTCGGTTTTGTGGGCCGCGCCAGCCAGCGGCTACAACCTTTACAGCACAACAAATCTTGCCTCAGCAAGTTGGCTCATGTCCACCGGCCCCAGCCGTACCACGAATGGTGTTATTCAGGTGCCGCAACCACGCACGAACAATGCACTTTTTTTTAGATTAAGCGCGCCCTAATCGGATTTTCCCTTGAAACCCGGCGGTAGCCATCCGATTCCGGCTCTCCACTCCCCGCCGCATGGCTATAGAATATCCTCAAACGATTTATTGCGGCGCTGGCGGTGGCGGCGCAGCCGGCGGCTGGGCCTTGAGCTGCTTGCGAATGGAGTCCGCCAGCGCAGCATTGCCTTGGGCCGTGGCCAACGTGAGAGCGGTTTGGAAATGTTGCATCGCCTCAGCGGGTCTGCCCTGGCTGGCCAGCGCGATCCCCAAACGATAGTGCGCCTCGGCAAAATCAGGCTTGGATTGCAGGGCCTGTTCGTAGAGGGCAATGGCTTGGACCCACTTAGCGTGCGCGGCCAAGGCCACCCCGGTGATATACCGGACATCGGTGGCATCCAGTTTCTGCTGGAGCGCCTGCTCGAATTCGGGGATGGCTTCATCCCATTTTCCTTGGTCGGCCAGATCAAGCCCCAAATCATAATGGGCTTCGGGATAATCGGCTTTGAGTTGGAGCGCTCGCCGGACATAGGGAATGGCCTCAGCCGTCTTCCCCTGATCCGCCAGAACTCCGGCCAAGTTATAGCAGGCTGCGGCGGCATTGGGGTTTAATTCCAGCACCCGCCGAAAATGTTGGATGGCTTCCTCCCGTTTGCCCTGGTTGGCCAAGGCGATCCCCAGGTTGATATGGGCTTCGGGATAATCGGGTTTGTATTGGAGGGAGCGCTCAAAATGCGGGACGGCTGCGTTCCAATTCCCCTGATTGGACAGCGCGCTGCCCAGACAGTTTTCGGCAAAGTAATTCCTTGAAGTGCAGGCCAGGGTGCGCGTCCAGAGCGTCACGCTGTTTTTCCAATAGCCGGTTTGGATGCGGGCATCCACCAGCAGCACGGCAAGCATGATCGCCGCGATGAACCCAAGCACGAACCGGCGTTGGCGCGACCGGTTGAAGATCTCCGCCAATCCCCAGACCACCATAATGCACAAGCCAATTTGCGGCAGGTAGGTATAGCGGTCCGCTCGCGTATTCTGGGTGGCCTGCATGCTGTCAATAACCGGCAACAACATGACCAGATACCACAGCCAGCCCACCAGGAGCCAGGGATGCTTGCGGCCTCCGGCCACAGCGCCCGCGGAAATGACCAGCAGGATCACAACCGCCAAGCCAACCCTCCCGAGGGACGGATTCGCGTCCGAGTAAGGATAGACCACCGCCAATCCCACCGGATAAACCGTGTGTTTCAAGTAGGCGGCGTAAGCCAGCACGACATTACCGATTCGCCACAAGAGGGGGGAGTGTTGGGCCGTGAGCAGCACGTTTTTTTGCGTGAGAGCTGTGGCGAGGCAGGCGGCGGCACCCAGTAAAAAGAAGGGTAGCTTTTCAATAATCAATCCCAGCCAGGCCCGGAACCCAGAGGGCGCGGGAGAGCCACTGGCTGACAGTGGTTGCAGGTGGATGACGGCGCTCTGCCGAGACGCCGCTACGAAAGCAGGCGGAAATCGTTTCAGGGGCCAGAAGTCCAACAGCAGCAAAACGAACGGCAGTGTCACCACGGTGGCCTTGGACATCAGTCCCAGGGCGAAAAACGCCAAGGCCAGCAAATAAGCGGGCAGCCAATGGCAGGAGTCGGACGCAACCCGGTCACCTTCGGGATTCAGTCGCTGATTTTCGTCGGTGGGCCGAGCACGCACGTAGTCTGTCCAAGCCCATAAGGTCAGCATGAAGAATAATCCGCTCAGCACATCTTTACGTTCCACCGCCCAGGCAACGGATTCCACGCGCAGCGGATGAATGGCAAACAGGGCGGCCACGAAGGCGGCGCGCCAGAAAGTCCCGGCCTGCGTCGCCGTGGCATCAGCGCGAAGGCACGTCAGCCTCCGAAGCACGAGAAAAAGAAGGATGACCGTGGCGCCATGCAGCAGGACGTTGGTCAGATGGTGCCCGCCTGCGTTTGATCCATAGAACTGCGAGTCCACCATGCGGGAGACGTAGGTGACCGGACACCATTCGTGGCGGTTTTCATGCGTGAAAACCCAAACGACGTTGTGCCAGTTCAGGCCCTGATTGGTCAGTGGATTTTGGTACACATAATCCGGGTCATCGTAGTTGATGAATTCAAAATGGCGCGTCTGGCCGAAAACGGCCCAAACCAGGGCGGCGAGAAAACACCCAACCGCGACCGCCCGCCAGCGCTGCCGCGGATGTTCTCCCGGCAGCGATGCCCGGCCGCTCGGGGCGGCTGCGGAAACGTAACCCGCCGGCGATTCGGGGTCAGTGGATTTGCTCATCGGTGCAGCGGGCTGCGAGGCGCAAGCTAGGGAGGACAGCGTGTTTCGTCAAGTTCCGTGAAATTGCGCAGGCGTCTCAAAAGTCGTTTAAAAAAGCGATTAAATGGCTAAACTCCCGGCGTGAGCAACGTTTATTACGCGCCCGGCGAGGCGCGCGCGGCCAAGGTCAATGACTTGTTTGCGCGCATCGCCCGCCGCTACGATCTCATCAACGACCTCCAGAGTTTCGGGCTGCACCGGAACTGGAAGCGCCGCGTGGCGAAGCTGGCGCGAGTGGCGCCCGGCGCTTGCGCGCTGGATTTGTGCTGCGGCACGGGCGACCTTGCCTTCGCGTTGGCGCACCGCGGCGCGGATGTGACCGGTCTGGATTTTAGCCCGCAAATGCTGGAAGTGGCAAAAGGCAGGGGAAAGAAGGCGGAGGCCGGAAGGCAGAGGTCGGAAATCGGAGGTCAGCGGCCGGAAGGCGGAACCCAGAATCGGAATTCTGCGACTCCGAACTCCGAACTCCGAACTCCGAATTTCCTTCAGGGGGATGCGCTGGCGGCGCCTTTTGCGGAAGACACGTTCGACATCGTGACCGTGGGCTACGGTTTGCGCAATCTGGCGAGCTGGGAGCGCGGGTTGGAGGAGATGCGCCGCGTGGCGCGGCCCGGCGGACGGATCATTGTGCTGGATTTTGGCAAGCCGGCGAATCCCTGGTGGCGCGCGATGTATTTCGCGCATTTGAAAATGTCCGTGCCGCTGATCGGTTTGCTGTTTTGCGGCAATGCGTCGGCCTACGCCTATATTTTGGAATCGCTGAAACATTATCCGGCGCAGCTGGCCGTGGCGGAAAAAATGCGCGAACTGAAACTGATCAATGTCCAGGTCATCAATCTGCTCGGCGGCGCCATGGCGATCAACTACGGGGAAAAGGCGGGGTGAAGCTGATTCGGTTTGCGGGCTGCGCCCCGATTGATCTTGGGATTTCGGTTATTCGGATTTCTAACTTCGGGTTTTGGGCAATGGTTCAGCGCACGCAGCAGGCGGGCACACCCGCCACCAGCGCCGGACTGACGTAGGGGATGCCCAGGGCCAGGCCGCGCAGGATCAGCAAACCGGCGACCAGGCACACGCCCACCGGAATTGCACCGCGCAGTTTGAGACGAAAGGCCGGCGGAAACATTTTACCGGACAGCCCGATCCCCAGCATCGTCGGCACTGTGCCCAGGCCAAACAGGGCCATATAGCTGATGCCGTCCAGCAGCCCGCCTTGCGCCACGGCGCCGGCCAGCGCCACGTACACCAAACCGCAAGGCAGCAGGCCGTTCAACATGCCGAGCAGCGCCAGCGAACGGAAGCCGCGCTGTCGCAACTGCGCGGACATGGCGCTTTTCAAATGGGCCACCAGCCGCACGACCGGCGCGGACAGGGCCGCCTTTTTGGAGGCTAGAACACCCAACAGAATCGTCACGCCGAGCGCGATGGACAGCCAGCGCTGGAAACCCGCGAGCAATATCGTCCGGCCCACCAGTCCGGCCACCACTCCCAGCAGACCATAAGTGGCAATGCGCCCCAATTGATAAACCAGTCTGCCAGCAACGAACCGGCCCGCGCCGCCCGGAGGCGCCGGCAGCGCCAGCAGCAAAGGCCCGCACATGGCCGCGCAGTGCAAACTGCCGACCAGGCCGAGGGCGAATGCCATTGAGAAATCCATCAGAGTTTAATTCTCTGTGCCAGGAAATAGCCCTGGCCAGCCACATTCCATTTGACGCGCACCTGCCAGAGTCCGGCGGCCAGCTTGGAAACATCCACGGTCTGCGAGCCGTCGGCGCCTGGCGCGAGCGGAAACTCGCAGTCCAAGGCCGGCGAGGAGGGACGGTAAAATTCAATCACACCGGAACATTTGCGCACCGCTTGCTCGGCCGGCACTGTCACCACCAGTTTTCCGCCTTCGGGCTCAAGCTGGAGGCGCGCGCCGGATTTTTGGGCGCGGGCGGCGCCATCAATCTGCTCCTGAAATTTGAGTTCCTGCTCGTAATAATTCTCGCTGACCATGCTTTCGCGGTGCGTGGCGGCAATGGCCACCACCCCGGCCAGGGCGCACACCAGCAGTACAAAGAAAAGCATGATGCCATAAGGCCAGGGATTGAAGGTGGATTTCATAAATCTATAATTTGCTTTGATTAAAGTTCCGCCTCCTCGCGTCGGCGGCTGCGGGATTGAATTTCGCGCTCAGGCTCAATTGCGCGGGCCGATGAAGGCCGTTTTCAAGGTCTCCACTTTTCTACCGCCGGAATAGACCCCAATTATCAATGGCGTGGCGCCGGATTTCATCCCGGACGGCTCCAATTCGATCAGCACGGAATTCTCCGACAATTTTTGGGGAGCGACGACGATGCTGCCTTGGCCCATTACGCTCAAGCTGCCCGCCGGATTTTCCAGCCGCAACTCCACCGGCATTTCGCGCGAGGTTTTGTTCACCACCCGAACGGTGTAGAGGTTGCTGAAATGGCCGTCGGGCATCAGTTGAAAGAGCGAGCCGGGGGCGCGCAGGACGGTGGCCTCCACGTCCGAGCGCAGGTAGAGCAAGAGGCCCAGCACCGTGGCCAGCACGGCTAGAACAACCGTGTAACCGGCGAGGCGCGGCGTAAAGCGCAGCGGCTTGCCGCGCTCGATGCCGTTGAGCGAGGCGTAGCGGATGAGCCCCCGCTCGCTGCCGGTCTTGTCCATCACAGCATCGCAGGCATCCATGCAGGCGGTGCAGTGAACACACTCCATCTGCGTGCCGTCGCGGATGTCAATGCCAGTCGGGCAGACGGCAGCGCATTGGTTGCAGGCCACGCAGTCGCCGAAGCCGGCATAGCGGCGCTCGCCGAACTTCTGCGCGCGCCGGAGGGGGCCGCGTTTTTCGCCGCGCTTGCGATCGTAGGCCACGACGATGGAATCTTCATCGAGCAGGAGGGATTGCAACCGGCCATACGGGCAGACGAACGTACAGGCCTGCTCGCGGAACCGCGCAAATATGCCGTAGAACAACAGCGCGAAAGCAACCATGAAACCTAGCCCGGCCACGTGCCTGGCCGGCGGGTCGGTGACAATTTGGGACAGCTCCCGCCAGCCGATAAGATAGCTCAACAGCACGTTGCCGACCACGAAGGACAGGGCGAAGAAAATCCCGTGCTTCAGCGCCTTCAGAAAGATCTTCTGCGGCGTCCACGGCGCGCGGTTCAACGCGCGCTGGCTGGGCGCATCGCCTTCGATGGCGTATTCAATTTTCCGGAAGACCATTTCCATCATCACCGTCTGCGGACAGGCCCAGCCGCACCACAGCCGGCCAAAGGCGGTGGTGAACACGATGATGCCGACGGCAAACACCAGCAAGGCCACGGCAAAAATGATCATGTCCTGCGGCCAGAAAATCTGGCCCAGAACCACAAACTTGCGCTCCAAGATATTCAGCAGCAGCAACGGATTGCCGTTGATGGTGATGAACGGCCCGCCGAACATGATGAGCAACAGCAGCCAACTAAACCACGTGCGCCAGCGAAAATACCGGCCGCTGACCTGGCGCGGATACATCCACCTGCGCTGGCCTGACCGGTCTGCCGTGCCGATGTGATCGCGAAAACTCAACCCGTCTGCGGTTTTCACCGGAGATGCGGCAGCGGCTTCGGGCTTGGGCGTTGGGGTTGTATTCTGGTTCACGGTGAATCGAATCCATCTAACTGCATTTAACGCTTGCCCTCGCCTTTTATCCGCTTCCCCAGGAAAGGAAATTGCCCTTGGACGATACTGGCTTGCGGTTGATTGTCCGGCCAACCCAGTCGCGAGTTTTTCTGAGTGACGGCGCAACTTTCTCCCTCTCCGCGGGGAAGAGGTGCCAAGCCGAGGTTCGGCCTGGGGTGAGGGCGGGCGTTATTCATACTCGTTTCTCTCCCGGGTTCAGGGAGAGGGCGAGCGCGCTTTATGCCTTCATTCGCTGGTTGATCCCTGAAAATGTCAATTTCCACATCCATGTTACTCAAATTGACTGGGTCCGGCCGGCTGGGCCGGCTGCTGATTTTCCGGCGCTTTGCCGGGCGTGAGCAGTTTCGCGCCGCGCAGCGTGTAAATATAGCTGGCCACGGACTGGATCTGGTCCGGCTTCAAAACGGCTTTCCAAGTAATCATGCCCTTGGCGGGCACACCGTTCCAGATGACCTTTACGGTGTCCACGTAATTGCTGCCGTGAATCCAGTAGTTATCCGTCAGGTTGGGGCCGACCAAACCGCCGCCGTCAACCCGGTGGCAGGGCGCGCAGAACTTGGCATAAATCTGCTTCCCGTCCTCCAGCATCGCGGCATCAGTGGATGGCGCAAGCCCCGCGAGGTTGGCCTCAAAATGGCTCATCGCCGCGCCCTTGAGCGCGTCACCGGCCTTCATTTCATGGTCGTATTCCGCCGCCTGCAAATCGCCGGCGCGCGCCACGTGATAATAAACCAGATACACCGCCGAAAAGATGATCGTGATGTAAAACAGCCAGACCCACCAGCGCGGCAGGTTGTTGTCGAGTTCCTGGATGCCGTCGTAATTATGGTCGAGCAGCAGAGGCTCTTTGGGATCGGTGCTCATAATGGTTCAAGCTTGAGTTTTGTCGTTGGAGTTAATCTCGCCGCTGTCGAGCGGCAGGCCGCCCATCTTGTCCAGATAGCTGGCCTTTTTGGTGAACGCCCACACGAGCATCCCCGCGAAAAAGGCGACGAAGATGCAAATGGAGATGACTCCATAAATGCCGACGCCGCTCATGCTGCAAATGATTTTTTCTTCCATGGTATTTCTCCGGTTGATTATTTGGCCGCGGTGGTGATGGGCGCGGACTTGAGGTCCGTGCCAAGCCGTTGCAGATACGCGATCAGGGCGACAATTTCCTTGTCAGGCGCGCAGTTGACCGAGCCCAGCTTGAGGTTGGCCACCACTTTCGCCGCCTGCGCCTCGAGGTCTTTCTGGGCCGGCCCATTCTCGAAACCGGGCGGATACGGCACGCCGACGCGGCGCAGCGCGGCGAGCCGCGCGGGCAGCGATTCCCGGTCCATTTGCTGGGTCAGCAGCCAGGAATACCGCGGCATGATGGAGCCGGGCGAAGTCGAGCGCGGATCGTCCATGTGATTGAAATGCCACGCGTCGGGATAACGTCCGCCCTCGCGGGCGAGGTCGGGACCTTTGCGCTCGGAGCCCCAAAGGAACGGATGGTCATAGACGAATTCGCCCGCCTTCGAGTAATCGCCGTAGCGTTCGGTCTCGGAACGGAACGGGCGGATCATCTGCGAATGGCAGCCCAGGCAGCCTTCGCGGATGTAAAGGTCGCGGCCCAAAACTTCCAGCGGCGTGTAAGGTTTCACGCTGGCGATGGTGGGCACGTTTGCCTGAATCAGAAACATCGGGATGATTTCGATCATGCCGCCAACGAGAATCGCCACGATGGCCAGCACCGTGAAGAACATCGGTTTGCCTTCCAGGAAGCGATGGAAAGAATACTTCCCGTGGGGCGTCTCGGAGGTTTTTTCGAGTGCCGGAGCCTGCGCCTCGGTATCCGGCTCAAACTGGCCGGCCTTGGCCGTGCGATAAAGGTTGTACGCCATCATGAACACGCCGATCAAGTAAAGCGTGCCGCCGATGGAGCGCAGCCGCAACATCGGCACAATTTGCACGATGCTTTCGAGAAAGTTCGGGTACTGCAGGAAGCCGTCTTTGTTGAATTGCTTCCACATCAAACCTTCCGTGATGCCTGCGACATAGATCGGCACGATGTAGAAAATGATGCCCAGCATCCCGAGCCAGAAATGGTAGTTCGCCAGCTTCGTGGACCAGAGCTGCGTCTTGTACAGGCGCGGAAACAGGTAATACAACATCGAGAAGGTCAGAAAACCGTTCCAGCCAAGCGCGCCGCCGTGCGCATGGGCGATGGTCCAATCGGTGTAGTGCGACAGGGAGTTGACCGTCTTGATGGCCATCAGCGGACCTTCGAGCGTGGCCATGCCGTAAGCGGTGACGGCGGCCACCATGAATTTCAGCACCGGATCCTGACGCACCTTGTCCCACGCGCCGCGCAACGTGAGCAGGCCGTTCAACATGCCGCCCCAACTGGGGGCGATGAGCATCAGCGAGAACACCATGCCCAGCGATTGCGCCCAGTCCGGCAGCGCCGTGTAGAGCAGATGATGCGGCCCCGCCCAGATGTAAAGAAACACCAGCGCCCAGAAGTGAATGATCGAAAGCCGGTAGCTGAAGATCGGGCGCCCGGCCGCCTTCGGCAGAAAGTAATACATCAGGCCGAGATACGGCGTGGTGAGGAAAAACGCCACGGCGTTGTGGCCGTACCACCATTGCACCAGCGCGTCCTGCACGCCGGCGTACATCGAATAGCTCTTGAACAGGCCCGCCGGCATCGTCATCGAGTTCACGACGTGCAGCACGGTGATGGTGATGGCCGTGGAGATGAAAAACCAGATGGCCACGTACATGTGCTTTTCCCGGCGCTTGACGATCGTGCCGAACAGGTTCACCGCAAACGCCACCCACACGATGGCGATGGCCACCTTGATCGGCCATTCCAGCTCCGCGTACTCCTTGCTGGTGGTGAAGCCCAGCGGCAGGGTGATCGCCGCGCCGACGATGATGAGCTGCCAGCCCCAGAAATTGAACCAGCTCAGGAAGTCGCTGAACATGCGCGCCTTGCACAGCCGCTGCAGCGAGTAGTAGATGCCCATGAACATCCCGTTGCCCACGAACGCGAAGATCACCGCATTGGTGTGCAGCGGGCGGATGCGTCCGAAGGTGATGAACTGGAAGTTCAGGTTCGCGCCGGGGAAAAACAATTCCACCGCCGCCAGCAGGCCGACCAGCATGCCCACAATGCCCCAAATCACGGTCGCAATCGCAAACGCGCGCACGATCCGGTTGTCATATTTGAATGTTTCTATGTTCATATTTTGTCTTGCTCTTTTAAATCTCCGGCCGGCTGTGAATGGATCTGCGTTGCCGCGTCGTCGTGCAGCATCCGCATCGAGGGCGTCAGGGTGTCCTCGTATTGTCCGCTTCGCACCGACCACACAAACGCACCCACAAACACCAGCCCCACGGCCAGGCTCGCCAGGATCAAAATGATGACGACGCTCATGCTGGTTTCGCAGGATTGATGTTGCTGGTTGAACGCACGATTTAATCGCCTGCTCAAAAAAAGCAGGCGCCATTTCATAAGCTAATTATTGAACCTTACCCGTCCGTTTGGCGCTACGCCTGGATTTTGATTCTCTTGTCCTGGATTGTGGCTGGCCAGCCGGGAACGAAATTCCGTGGGCGAACAGCCAATTTGCCACCGGAACGCGCGGTTGAAGTAGGGGATGGATTCAAAGCCCGATTCGAACGCCACGTCGCTGATGCGCCGGCTGGGATCGGCGAGCAACTCGCGCGCCTTGGCCAGCCGCTGCCCAAGCCGGTACCGGCTGAAAGTCAGGCCGGTCTGCTTCTTAAACACCGCGCAAAAATGGCACGGGCTCAGGTTGACGCTCGCCGCAACTTGCTTCAGCGACACCGGCTCGTCCCGGCATCCGGCCAGAAACGCTTCAATCTTCTTTAGCAGCGGCGAACGGGGCGCGGTGCCCGCCTGCAAATAGTGCTGTCCGGCTTCTTCCAGATACTTGCCAAACATCCGCAGCAGCGTTTCCGTCGCCCGGCATTTGGCGGAAGACAACTGCGGAGTATAGCGCCAGGTGGTTTGCAACTGCTCCGCCCGCCCGCCCAGCCCGACTTTATCCAGCCGCTGCGTCAGTTGTTCCAGGCGCGCTTCATTCAGCGTGTGCAGCGCCATCGGGCCGGCGAGCAACATGCCCGCGTGCCGGCCGGCTATGAACACCGGCACCAGGATTTTGACCAAGCCCGAGGGGCAGGAATATTGCACCGGCCCCAGCCGCGTCACCGCCCGTTTCTCCGCCTGCAGCAATTTGTGCCGACAGGCCTCGCCGCTGTGCCCGCCAAGACAGCCTTTCACGCAAAACGTGCCTTCCGCCAGCGCATGTACGCTGGCCGGCGAAAGCGTCAACGGCACGCCGGTGGCACAGGTGAAGGCCACTTGTTGTTCCCGCACCGCGGGGGACGCCGCAAGCTTGCGCCAGGCTGCAATTTCTGGAAGTTCGGGGATATTCATGACGTCGCTTTCAGCAACCCCAGACGCCGGGCGGTCCAGGTGGTGGCGCTGCACGAGAAGAACACGACACTCGCCGAACTGATGGGCATGAGAATGGCGCAGACCATCGGCTGCAACAGCCCGGCCGCCGCAATGCTCACGCCGATCACGTTGTATATCGCCGAGATGACAAAGCCCGCGCGGACCACCCGCGTGGCGCTCCGGCTGAATTCCAAAACCCGCGCCAGCCGCGGCAGTTCCGCCGCGTCCAGAATCACGTCGCTCGCCGGCGAAAACGCGCCGGTCTGTTCCACCACCGCCACGCCCACGTCCGCCTGTTGCAGCGCCCCGGCGTCGTTCAAGCCGTCGCCCACCATCATCACTTTGCGCCCGCGCTGCTGGAGCTCGCGAATGAATCGCAACTTGTCCGCCGGACTCTGGTTGAATTTCAGGACCGCGCGGCTGCCGAAAATTTTCCCGAACCGGGCCGATTCGCGCTCGTTATCACCGCTCAACAGCGCGAGCTCGAAACGTCCGCCCAGCCGCTCGATCAAATGTTCCACTTCCGGCCGCAGGGAATTCTCCAGCGCGAACGACCCGAGCACTTCGCCGTTGATCGCCACGAACACGTCGGAGCCGGTGGTTGGAAGTTCCAACCCCCTTAGCGCAGTCTTTCCAGCCTGCGGGGTCACGGGAACCACTGTACCGGAGGTTTCCAGGTCTGCGCTTCGCCCTTGCGGACTGCATTGGTTCAGAGGCTCAACTCGCGAACGCTCCAGGGAAACTCCATGAACCTCCGGGGGCAATGAGTAGGAATACCGCCCGCCCTCACCCCAGGCCGAACCTCGGCTTGGCACCTCTCCCCCGGGGAGAGGGAGAAACGGGTACCGCGTCCTAGGAATACCAAGGCTCTGGATTGGCGCTGGTTCAGGGGTGCAAGGCGCGAATTTGTTCGGGGAAATCTCACCCCAAACCCACACTTCCGATCCGAGCATAATTCTGTTTCCGTCAATCCGACCTTCGATGCCGCAGCCGGGGGTTTCCTTGAATTCTGTCACCGGCAAATGCGCCGCGCCGAGCGATTTGGCAATCCGCAGGGAATTGGGATGGGTGGAATTCCGCGCCAGCGATGAAATCCATTCGCTCTCGCCGGCCGATAATTCAGCGCCGTGGAAATGGACGCCGCGCGCATCCGCCGTCGTGAGGGTGCCGGTTTTGTCCAGCACGATGGTATCCACCCCCGCCATGCGCTCGATGACCAGGGCGTTGCGCAGAAAAATCTTCAGCCTCGCAAGCAAGCGTTGCACCGTGCCATGCGTGAGCGGGGCCGCCAGCGCCAGCGCGCACGGACAGGCCACAATCAAAACCGAAGTGAACACCAGGAGCGACTTCGCGGAGTCTCTCCAGAGCCAGAATGCGGCCGCGCCCAGGGCCACTCCGGCCACCAGTTTCGTGAAGCGCCGGCTGTACCGGTTGGTTAGCGAGTCCCAATCCTGGTCGCGCGTTTTGCGGAAGGCCTCATGGTTCCAGAGCGACGCCAGATAGCTCTGGGCCACGGGCTTGATGGTCTCCACCTCGAGGGCGCCGCCGACCTGCCGCCCGCCGGCATATAGGTGGGCGCCGGGCTCGCACTCGACCGGCTCCGCTTCCCCGGTCACAAAACTGTAATCCACGCACGCCGCGCCGGAAACCAGCCGGGCATCGGCCGGCAGCAGTTCGCCGTTGCGCAGGATGATGCGGTCGCCCGTTTGCAGCCGGGAGATGGCCACGCTCTCCTCGCCCGCCCGGGTCTTGCGGGTCACCGACAGCGGAAAAAAGCACTTATAATCGCGGTCAAACGTCAGCCGCTCATAAGTCCTTTTCTGGAACCATCGGCCGCAAAGCAGAAAGAAAATCAGGCCGGTCAGGGAATCGCAATAGCCCGGGCCGCGATGGGCGGCCACCTCGATGATGCTCGAAAGATAAATGGCCCCCAGGCCCAGCGCAATGGGCACCTCGAGCGTGAGCGCGCGCTGCCGCAGGCCCAGCCAGGCCGCGCGCCAGAAGTCGCCCGCGCTGAACGTCACCACCGGCAGGGCCATGAGCAGACTCAGCCAGCCGGCCAGCGCCTTGAACCACGGGCCGTTCAAGCTATCCAGGCCAAAATAAAACGGCAGCGACATCAGCATGATGTTGCCAAAGCCAAAGGCGGCCAGGCCGATTTGCAGCCATACTTTCTTGTGCGGCGGCGAGGCCTTGGTCTTTTCAGTTTCACCCAGAGTGAACTGGGGTTCATAACCGATGGAAGCCAGCAGCGCCGCCAGTTCGCTGAACTTGATTTTGTCCGGCGCAAAGGTGATGGCCGCTTCGCGCCGGGCGAAGTTGACCCGTGACTCGCCGACCCCGGGGTGCAGCTTGAACAGATTCTCGAGCAGCCAGACGCAGGCCACGCAATGAATCGCCGGCAAGTGCAGGGTAACCTTGGCGCGGGTCCGGTCGGCAAAATCAAAGAGCTTCTCCTGAACGATAGGGTCGTTCAGAAAGTTCCATTTCGCGGCGGCGGATGCGGCGCGGATGCGGACGCCGGGGGCGGCTTGCAACTGATAAAACTGTTCCAGCCCGTTTTCCCGCAGAATGCTGAACACCGTCTGGCAGCCGAAACAGCAGAAGCACCTGCCGTCTAAAGCGAACGCATCGTCCGGGCAAAGCTCCCCACAATGGAAGCAGCGCCCGGCAGTGCGCCGGGCACAGGCGGGCGGACTTAACAATTCTAGCACTTCTTGCGACATTTATTGTCCGTGTCCGCACCAGAATCCGCGAAGTCCGCGTTTTCGACTAACCACATTTTACCAAAGTATGCACATTTTTTGCGTTCGGTGGCCGTGACTGACAATTGGCAAAACATAATCAGGAAAGACCAGCCAGATTTATCCAAGGATGCTCCAGTTGGCCTGCGGCAATACGGGGCCGAGCGCGTCACCAATCTGGATCTGCAGAACGGCTGCGTGGTATCGCCCACCGTCCGCCGTTCCACCTTCGGTTTCGCCCGCCAGCCTCAATCCAGCAGAAACTCCTCGAGCTGGGTCTGGCGGACCACGGCGCGGACGGACGGGATGGCGTTTTCGAACTTCAGGTTGAGGTTGCGCCGCGTGTGATTTCGCTTGAACCGCACCATCAGGCCAAGGCCGCTGCTGTCCACGAACGTCACGCGCGAGAGGTCAATCACCACGGTCATGCCCGGCGTGACTTGGGAGAGCTCGGATTCCGTGTAGGCGCCCAGTTCGACCGCGTTGAGCGCGGTGACTTCCCCGGTCCAGCGGATTCGCAGTTCCGCCTCCAGCACTCCGCTGGTGACGGACGCCGCGCCGGCCGCGCTTTCCATGACAATGCGGGCGCCCGCGGCGCTGGCCTGGATGGTGAAGAATTCATCCAGCTTCATCAGCTTCAGCACGGCTTCGACCGGCGGCCGCGGGGCGATGAGGAAGAATTGCCAGCCGAGTTCGCGCGCGCGGCGGCGGAGCCGGATAAGCGCGCCCACGCCAGTGCTGTCGGCGAAGACGGTGTCGGTGAGGTCGAACATCACGTGGCTGTTTTCGGCGGCGCGCAGCCATTCGGACTGCGACGCCTGCGCGGCGGCGGCATCCAGGCGCTCCGGCGCGCGGATGACGAGGTTGCCGAACGGATCCGGAATGACATTGGGCCCGGCGGCGGCAACCACGGCGGACTTTCGGGCGCGCAGCCGCCACCATTGGCGGAAGACGGCGCGGATGAATTTTGAGAAATGTTTCCCGGCGCGCCGGGCCGGTGCGGTTTCGCCGGTCAGAAAATCAAACGTCGGACCGGCGCCCAGCACGAAGGGCACGCCGGCCTCCCGGAAATTCATGTTGATCCATTTCTCCTGCTTGGGCGACCCGAAGGCCACCAGCAGAATGTCCGGCTTGGCCGCGCGCAGCCGGCGCAGGATGCCGGCATGGTCCATTTCCAGCAGCGGCTGGATCGGAGGAGCATGCGCGCCCACCAGCCGCAGTTTGGGATGCCGCGCCTGGATTTTGCCGGCCACGGTGTCGTCGGCGCCAAGCAAAAACACGCGCCAATTCCTCTTTTCCGCCAGCTCCAGCAAAGGCGGGATCAGCTTCGGGAGGGTGACATTTTCGGGCAGTTCGTTGCCCAGGATCTTCGAGGCCCAGACCACCGTTTTATCTTCCGCCATCACCAGGTGCGCATCGAACAGGATGTGCCGGAGTTCCACGTCGTCCAGCGCCGCGGCAAGATAATCCACGCCCGCCGCGGCGGCATAATGCGGCTGGCCGGACGCGATCATTTCGCCGGCCAGGGCGAGGATTTCCGCCAGACTGACATTGTCAAACGGCACCCCCGCGATCGCGATGGGTGCGCGGTCGAACTTGATGGCTAGTGCTGGGGTCGGCATGAAACGAGTGATCATTACCATCCCCCCGGGCAAATTCCAAGCTTGGAAAACCGGCCGGAAGCAGGGTGGGCGCAGCTTGAAATTGTTCTTGCCCCGCTCCCGCCAGAGCGGGGAGAGATTTCCCCGAATAATTCCCGCAATGAACCCCTGAACCGCCATGGCCGATTCGAGTTTAGGGCTATCCGCCCTCGCTGCACTGCGGCGCGACGGACGGTTTTTTCGGACTTCGGATTTTGAATTCGAATTTCCGGCTTACTTGGACGGAACCATCTTCTGAAATTCAGGCAGCTTGCGGAGGGGATCGAAGCGCGGGTCTTTGCGCACGCTCTCGACCAGATCGTGCGCCTTGGGATTGCCGGCCAGCCGTTTGGCACCCAAATCAAGCGCCAGCTTGAGGTCTGCCAACGCGGCGGTCGAATGGCCAGTGAGCGACTCCAAGGCGGCCAAGTCGAGGCGCGGCTCCGGTTGGTCTGGCGCGAGGCTCACCATCTTCCGGAGGGCCGTATCCAGCTTGGCGTAATTGCCCAGTTGCGCCAGGTACTGGGCCACCGCTTGCGCTTCGGCCAGAGTGATTTCCGGGCGGGCCAGTGCCCGGTCAAACATTTCCACCGCGCGGTCATTCTGCTGCATTTGGAGGTAGGCAGTGCCGAGCGTTATGAGGTTCTGCACATTGGCCGGATTGGTGCGCGCCGTGGCCTCCATGGCTTGGATCTGGCTGGCTGCCTGGTTGAGCGCCTGGGCCCGGCTATTAATCTGGCTTTCGTAGCTTTTGACATTATTGATCAGACTGGTGATCTGATCGTTGTTGGGATCCAATTTCTTGCAGGTTTCGCCCACCAGAATGGCGTCGTCAAAATAGTGACCGGACTTTTCCGGATGGCCGTTCATGGCCTCGGTCTGGGCCTCTCCCAGGAGGAAGTTGACGTAGCGCATGACCGCCTCGGGGCTGTAGGGGCAAAACGCGAACGCCTGCTTGAAGGCAAAATCCGTTTCGCGGAGCAGGGCCGCCTGGCTGGCCGGCGTTTTTTGCCGGTATTCCGGCGGGCAGTTCGGCGTGGCCCCGGGCATGCCGCAGCGCCAGTAATACATGCCGGCCTGCGAGCTGCGCAATTTGGAAAACGCCTTCTGCGCGTCGTCATCGCGCACAAAGGCGTGGTCACCGTCATAGCCTTGGTAATTGTTGTGAATGTACGTGCGGTCCACGAAGTCCGCGATTTGCTTCACGGTCGTGTCGTAAGTGATCCAGTCGCCGCACAGCCGCGAGGAATACTTGGTCCAAAACTGGTGGTCCAGTTTGAATACGTCCTCCGATAATTCCGGCAGCGGGTCGCGGTTGATCTTCATGATGATGCCGAACGGAGTTTCGTGCGGGTACATCCAGTCAATCGCCAGACTTTCCTCCACGTAAAATGAATTGGTGGGATTGTGGTCGAAGATGACTTTGCAAATCAGGCCGTTGATGTACATAATCTCGTACTGGCCGGAAATTTGCACGTGTCCGCTGGCGTCGGGCGGCGCTTCGCCGGGGCGAAGTTGTCCCAGTTGGGCGCGATGCCACAGGTCTTCATAGTAGTCCTGAAAACACTTTTGCGAATCCGCCGGCTCGGGAATCTGGATTTCCGCCGGCGGATAAACCCCGCGGGCGCGCCGGTATTTTTCCACGTGCGCGCCCCAGGCCGTGAACGGTCGGTCGAGAGTGAAGTCAAGCAGGCGGCTGATCCCTTCCAGCAGTGTGTTGCCGGTGTCGCCCGCGCCCGTTTCGGCGCCGTCCATCACCACGCCGCCAGGAGCCCCCAGATGCAAGATGCCGCAGAGATAGCGGAACAGCCGGCTGAAAAACGGCGGGTCAATCTGCTTGGACCGGTTGTATTGGGCGCGGAGATAATCCAGATAGGTGCCGTCGGCCAGCGCGTTCTGCGTGATGAGATAGCAGTCGCGCCGGTC
>Ga0302320_10004189_pt1 | contig 32844 bp, 28 predicted proteins | sample Bog_T0_3_FD_202130 | JGI IMG/M metagenome (GOLD analysis project Ga0302320, IMG submission 202130) | Peat permafrost microbial communities from Stordalen Mire near Abisko, Sweden - Bog_T0_3 | ecosystem: Environmental > Terrestrial > Soil > Wetlands > Peat | place: Sweden: Abisko, Stordalen Mire... | reverse complement strand
CGAGGAACTCCTTCACGTCCTCCCACATTTCGTGGAGGGCAGCCGCGGTCCCGGCGCCTCGCCTAGCCCACCAGGATCTAGTTCAGGACGTAGGACTCCAACGTTCACGGAGATCACCATGTCTACGGCCAAGAAAGTGCTGGCGGCTGTCCAGCAAGTCGAGAACCTCGCGGAATTGCGAGGCATCCTCAAATTCCACCACAAGGGCGCGAAGGCACCCACCCCGGCCTCGCGAAGCGCGTTGCTCTCGAAGATGCGATGGTGATGGTCACGCCGGGGGACACCTTCGACATTGAGGAACACACCGCGGCGATCAACGGCCTGCGCGAAGCGGGGGGAATTCGAGGGGACTTGCAAGGCCGAGTTCTGAGGACCAAGCCCGTCAACGGCGTCACTCCCGAACCGACGACGCAAGCCGATCTCGATGACCTCGGGGCCGCTGACCGGATCTTCCGAGATGTCGAGGCGGGCCAGATGGCAAACCTTCGTCGGAATCGGCCGGCCCCTGGCGCGGGGTCTCCGACGAGATGCGCCTAGACCCGATCGGCGAAGCGACCTTCATCCTCGGCCTGACCGTCGCCGCTGGCAACGCCCCTGGAGTCCTCTGGTTCGGCTCTCCAACGCGATTCCCGGCGCCATTGACCGGCGGCGCTGCTCCCACGATTGCTCCCACGACCGGGTAACGATTGGTACGTTCAGGCGCGCCCGGTTGATGAAAAACACGAGAGGTATCAAGCCGTAACGGCCCCAAGTGTCCTTGAAGGGAGCGTCGGCGGGGAGCCCCGTCGCGCCGGCGAGCCTGGGCGGCGGCCCTCCCAGCGGCGAACGCGGAGCCGAGCGTCAGGCGCGCACGGCATTGAGACGACCCGTCGAGACTTGACGGCAGGCCGCCCACGGCTACGACGGCGAGCGTGAACAGCCTCCTCGCGCGCAAAGCGCTGAAGCAAATTCCGTTCGGGGTGATGGTCCTCTGCTGCCTGCTCGCCATCGGAGCGTGCGACTCGGCCGGCACGACCGTTGCGCCCGTCGTGACGTGCAACTCGACGATGAGCTCCGTCCCGATGGACACGTTCCTCGCCCAGGACGTCGGCGTCTACCTCGAGAGCGGGGGGGACGCGGGCCTCGAAATCGTGCGCGGCGACGTGGCGAAGTACCTCGGCCAGATGTGGGGCCTCCCCGCGGTGACCGTCGGCACCGCCCAGCCGGACTTCTCGAAGCCGCTCACTGTGTGGTTCTCGACCACCGCCACGGCTCGCGCGACTGCCTACTCGGCCATCAACGACGGCTACACCATCCGCCGCGTGGACTCGGGCGCCGGGACGGTCATCATCGTTTATGCCCCCGACGCGCACGACCTCGCGTTTGGCGCCTACGCCTTCCTCGAGGAGCTGGGGGCGCGCTTCTTTCACCCCAAGCAGGAATTCGTCCCGGCCTTCGGCCAGCCGACGGTCCCTCACGATCTGAACATCAGCCGGGCACCCGCGATGGCGTCCCGTGGGCTCCAGGTTCATACGCTCCACCCCATCGAGTACTTCAAGGTCTTCAACGAGCCCGGCGCCGCGAACTTCGCCGACGCCCAGCTCTTCGTCGATTGGCTGGTGAAGACGGGGCAAAACTACTTCCAGTGGGTCCAGCTCTCCACGGTCGACTTTGCCACGTGGAAGCCATACGCCACGTCGATCATCGAATACGCCCACTCCCGTGGCGTCTCCGTCGGGTCCAACGTGCAGATGTGGGCGGGCTCTTCGCTCCAGAACAACTACGTGCTCGTCACCGACGAGGCGAGCTGGGAAGAAGAGATGGACGCGCAGCTCGACCAGCTCTTGTCACTTCCGTGGGACACGCTGGAGCTCGCGATGGGCGAGTTCACGAGCGCCGACCCACAGAGCGTGATCGACTGGCTGAACCACGCGGTCGCGCACTCTCTCGCGGTGAGCCCGCAAATCGAGATCAACGTCCAGAACCACGTCGGCAACTACCCCGATCTGTATGTACAGTACATGGGGCAGACGGTCTTCTACTACCATCTGCCCCAGTACGCCGACGTGAGGCTCGGCCAGTCCGTGCATACGCTGTTCTTCTTCGATGTCTACCGGGACTGGGCGACGTACGCTCATCCGAACTTCTTTCTGCAGCACGACTATATGATGCAGGAGCTGCCGACGCGCCGGGTCAAGTACTTCCCCGAGTCGGCTTACTGGATCTCGGCTGACATCGACGTCCCGCTCTTTCTCCCGGAGTATCTCTACGCCCGCTGGCTCGACATCAACAGCCTGACGACGGAGACGGCGCAGCGGGGGCTCCCCCCGCTGGACGGACACCTCACGTTCACGTCCGGGCACGAATGGAACTACTGGCTCACCGATTACCTCACGGCAAAGATGCTCTGGGAGCCGCAGCAGCCGCTCGACTATTTCCTCGCCCACTACGCGGCCGCCTTCGGGAACTGCTCTTCCGACATCCAGACGGCGCTCTCGTCCTTCATCGACCTGCAGACGCAGTACCTGTTCAACCAGCGCCTCGTCGCGTACGTGCAGGGAGAGAACGTGGACGTCGAGCTCGGTTACCTGGCCGGGCTCGAGACCCATCCCCGACGCGTCGAGTTCGAGACCGTGCTGGCGATGAATGACGGCGATCGCGCGACTTTCCAGACCGACGTGGTCGATGCATTGGAGTCGATGGCCGGCGACATTCTCCCGATCGAAAACGCTGTCGCCGCACGCTGCCGAGGCTCGGATGCAGCCACGGCGCCCTGGTGCAACGAGCTCTGGGACGGGATCTCGATCGTGCGGCTACGCGCCGAGCACGCTGCGCACCTCTATCGAGCAATCCTCGACAAGGCCGCCGGGACCGACGGCACGGCCGAATACAACGCCGCGCTCGGCGTGACGACGGAGGCCGCGGCCGTCATCGCGCGGCGCGAAGCCCACTACCGCTTCGATCTGTCGCGCATGGTGGATGACTACACAAATCCGACCGTCTACCAGTTCGGCTACCTGCGCCCCGCGCACACCCAGTGCTACTACCGACGCCGTGAACAGCAGGTCACCGCGCTGCTCCAGACCGGCGTCGCCGCCGGCGTGCTCGCCCTGCCGAGCTGCCAGAACTGACGACGCCTACCCCTCGCTTGCCGGAACGTTCCACCACCCCCCGCCGAGCGCCACGCAGAGGGCCACCGTATCCTGGAGCCTCTGCGCAACGACCTGGACGTAGCCCAGTTTCGCCTGCAGGTACTGAATGTCCGCCACCAGCATCTGCAGGTACGTCGCGATGCCGGCCTGGTAATTCGCCTGAAGAAGACCCATCGCCCTCTCCGCCGCGTCGACGGCCTCCTTCTGCGCCACCAGAGCGTCGGCATCGTGACCGAGGCCGCGCAACGTATCCGCGACCTGCTGAAAAGCCCCGAGCACCGTCTGGCGGTAGTCAGCGGCCGACTCATCGCGTGCGTCGATCGCCGCCTTGCGTTGGTAGTAGAGGCTTCCCCCATGAAAGATCGGCTGCGTGAGCCCCGCCCCGACGTTCCAGGCAGCGCTGGCCGGGTCGAACAGGCCGCCCAGCACCGTGTTGCCCGTGCCGTAGCCGGCACTGAGCGTGACGTTTGGCAACATCGCCGCCGTCGCGACGCCGATGCTCGCGTTGGCCGCGTGCAGCTCGGCCTCCGCGATGAGCACGTCCGGGCGCTGACGCACGAGACGCGACGGCACGCTGAGTGGCAACTCTTCCGGGAGCTGCAGATCAGAGAGGGCGATGATCGGCTGCTTCCACGTTGCCGGTGTCTTTCCCGTCAACGCCGCGAGGAGGTCGGCTGCCTGGTCGATCTTCTCCTCCAGGGGAGCCAGAGTCGCCTCGGTGCTCGCCATCTGGCTCTGCAGAGTCAGAACGTTCGCGTAGGGCGACGTGCCTGCGACCACTTGCGCCTTTGCGATGCGCACCTGCTCCCCAAGAAGCGCGACCGTCGCCTTCGTCACGTCGATCTCGTCGCGGTATGCGGCCTGCGCGATGATCGCGTCGATGACGTTGCTCGTCAGGATGACGTACGTAGCAGCGACGGTGTACCTCTGCGCGTCGACCCCTGCCCTCTGCCCCTCCACCTGGCGGCGCTCCCCTCCCCAGATGTCGAGCCCGTAGCTCACGGTGCCGGAGAGCGAGAACAAGTTGAAAGTGCTGCTCGGAAGGGCCCCTGGCGCCGCGTTGTAGAGCTGTCTGGAAGCGCCCACCTTGCCGTCGAGCTGCGGAAAGAAGACCCCGTATCCGGCGCGGAGACTGTCCTGGCTCCTTCGCAGGGTGGCTCTGGCGCTCTCGAGACCTGGATTGTCGCGGACCGCCGTATCGACAATCTCGTCGAGTGGCGGTGAGTGCATGACCTCCCACCACTTGCCGGCGACGTTCCCCCCCTCGACGAACTGTTGCGCCTTGCTGTCCGCGGTCGCCGTCGATGTCGTCGGCTGCGCCGTGTAGCTCCGATCGTCAGGGGCGGCGGGCCGATGAAAGTCCGGGCCGACGGCGCACCCGGCCCCAAGGAGACACGCCAGGAGCAGTACGAGCACGGGCGTCTTCACGTCTTTTTCTCCCCGATGTAGACGTCGACGAGCTCGCCAGAGAAGACCTGGACCCCGGGAGGCGGCTGGAAGCGGAAGATCACGGGCAGCACGCGCAGGTCGACCCTCTCCTGCCGCTGGTTGGAGAGCTGAATCTTCGGCGAGACGTAAGGTTGCACGCGGACGAACTCGAGCGGAATCTTGGTATCGGTCCCGCGGATGAACATCTGTGCCTGAAGCTTCTCGGCGGGCGGCAGACGCGGGATGAGAATCTCGTCGATGTAGCAGCGCAGCCCCAACGTCCCCTTGGCCGTGCCCATCACGACGATGGGATCGAACCCCTGCGTGTAGGTGTCGTACGAACCCTGGGGCGACACGTAGCTGCCCGTTGTTGCGGTGACCGACATGATGATGCCGTCGGTGGGTGCCTTGATGAGGTACTTGGCGAGCAATGCCGCGGATGCGTTGTATGCCTTGGTGAGGGCCTCGGTCTGCTTCTCCTGGTTACGGACGTCGAAGACCCACGCGCCCGCCTTCGTCAGCTCGTACTGTCTGGTCACGACGTCGAGGTTTGCCTTCGCCACCTTCTGACCGTTGATGGCATTGTCGAGCGCGTCCTTGCTTACGGACTCCGGATCGATCTTGAACGAGCGCTCCTGCTTGTCGAGCGTGTCGTCTGCCGTCTTCAGGGTCGCCTGGGCCATTGTGACCTGCGCGCGGGCGACCTCGAGGTTCTCCTTGCGCGGCTGGGCGCGGAGCTCCTCGAGCATTGCCTGCGCGGCCTCTGCCTGAGACCGGAGTTGCTCCGCGGTCGCTTTCTGGATCGAGTCGTCGATCTGAATGAGCGGCGTCCCCTGCGCCACCGACTGCCCCTCGGTGACGAAAACGCGCAAGATCGACCCTGAGACTTCCGGGTATATGTTCGTATTCTCGCCATTTGACTGGTAACTCTCCACAATCCCGTTGGCGTAGATTCCTTGCGCATACGGATCGGGCGCCGGGTTGAAGACCGGCGGCAGCGGCTTGTTGGGTACGGCGTACACGTAGGCGCTCCCCAGCGCGCCCATGACGCCGAGCGCGACCATGATGAAGATGATCTTGTTACGCATCGGCGCCTCCCTTTCCATCGAGAAGCCGTCCGTCCTCCATGTGAAGAATTCGGTCGGCATACGGGTAGATGCGGTCGTCATGGGTCACGACGACGATGCATCGACGTTCGTTGAGCACTTCGCGCTTCACGAAGTCCACGATCCTCTTCCCCGTGTCCCCGTCGAGTGAGGCAGTCGGTTCGTCGAAGATCATGAGGTCGGGCCCGCTCGCGAGCGCGCGCGCGATGGCGACGCGCTGCTGCTCGCCTCCACTCAGACGCGTCGGGTTGAGCTCGGCGCGTTTGGTCAGACCGACCACGTCGAGATATCTTCTGGCCTCCGAGATGGCCTCATTCCAGTCCCGGCGCTTCAGCACGAGTGGGATGGCGATATTTTCGACGACCGTCAGGTGCGGAAACAGGTGAAAGTCCTGGAACACGAAGCCGATCCTGTTGAGCCTGAAGTCGGCTAGCGCATTCTCCTTCAGAGCCCAGACATCCGTCTCTTCGACACTGACCTTGCCCGAGTCAGGGCGGAGAATCCCGGAGATGATGCTGAGCAAGGTCGTCTTACCGCTGCCGGATGGACCAACGATGTAGAGCATCTCGTGAAAGCGCGCGTCGAACGTGACGTCGTTCACCGCGCAGGTCTTGGCGTCGCCTGAGCCGAACCACTTGGCCACCCCGACGGCCCGAATCGCGACGTGATCCATGTCAACCTCGGAAGACATCGTATGGGTCGATGCGCAAGACCTTGCGGACGGCGATGTACCCGGAAAAGAGGGAGATCACGAGCACCATCCCGAGCGCCAGAGCTAGGTTTCCGTAGGTCACAATGGACGCGTAGTCGGGCACGCGAAGTTTCGCGATCGCGATGAGGGCTGCACAGAGGCCGATGCCGAGACCGTAACCAGCGATGCCGGTGAGCGCGGCCTGGAAGAAAATCATTGCGACGAGCTCGCGGCCCTTTGCGCCGATGGCCTTCAGTGCGCCAAACTTCTCGAGGTTCTCGAGGACGAAAGTGTAAAATGTCTGCCCGGAGATGGACAGGCCGACGATGAAGCTGATGGCAGTCATGATGAGGAGGTTCGTCCCCATGCCGGTGTGTGCGATATACCAGTTCGTTATCTTGTCGATGAACCCCTGCTCGGTGACCGTCTCGTAGCCGAGCTTGGCGATCTCCGCCTGGATGTGCGGGATCGCTGCCATCGTCTGCGGTTCGACGAGAATGAACGAGATCGTGTATCGCATTGACGGGATGTACTGAATCGCCCGGTTGAACGTCGTGTACAGTGTCGGGATCCCGAACAGCCCGCTGGCGGGAACCTTGGCGATTCCGACGATGACGCCGCGGTTATCGTTGAGCTCGAACTCGGTTCCCATCTTCGGGTTCTCGAGCTTCGAGAACTCTTCGTCCTTGACGACGATGAACCCATTTTCCGCGTAGATGTCCGCGATCTTTCCCTCGATGAGGGCCGGACGGCCGTACAGGCTCGTGTCGTCGAGGCCGAGGACGGTGACCGGCTGGTAGGTCCCGTCCTTCAGCTTGACGAGCGCTGCGCCCGAATACAGCGGAACGGCGTACTTCACCCCCTCGATGCTACGGACGGCGTCGAGGACGTAGTCCGGTAATGGAATCGCGGCGCTTACGTTCGTCACCGCGCGATCCATAACCCACACCTTTGCGCCCGTGTTCGTCACGGTCGCCGAGGCTTTCTTCATCATCCCCGAGAACATCGACGTCATCTGAATCATCAGGAACACGGAGAACGAGAGCCCCATGAGGAGAGCCGCGAACTTTCCCTTGTCGTTGACGAGTAGCTTGTAGGCGATCCGGAGAATGCCGAGCATGGCGGCGATCTGGACTGCACCGCACGTGCCGGGGCAGTCCGTGTGTATGCGATCGGGAGCGAATCGTGGATGCAGGGACGTTGGCGGGGGGATTGCGGCTCGGCCGGGCAGGCGCAAGGGTGTCGCGCCACCGACCGCACCGCTTGCGCGTTCGCGCAGTCTTTGCGCGCGCAGCAGAATTGCGCCCGCCTTCAAGTGCGAGCGCCACATCGGGCACGGTGGCATTAGCCGTGCAGAATGACCGATAATGACGCCCTTTCGACGTATCCTCGTCCCCATGGACTTCGGGCCGGCGGCAAACCAGGCGCTGCGACAGGCCATGGATCTGTCCCGCACCTTCGGCGCCGCCGTGACCGTCGTTCACGTCCTCGACGTTCCAAGCTACGCGTACTCGGCGATGAGCTTCTCGGCGGTCGATCTCATGACGCCATTCGAGGACACGGCGCGTCAGGAGCTTGAGCAAACGACGCGACGGGTCTGCGGTGCGAGTGGCAACGCGACGCCGCTCCTCAAGCGTGGCATCGCCGCCGAAGCAATCCTGGCGTCGATCGACGAGACAGGCGCCGACCTGGTCGTGATGGGGACACGAGGCCGCCACGGCGTGGCGCATGCTCTCCTCGGCAGCGTCGCAGAGAGGCTCGTCCGCCTGTCTCCCGTCCCCGTCTTGACTGTGCGGGCGCCGGACGACGCGAAGCTCGGCGAGGATGCGACCGGAGCGCTTGGCGTCGCGCCGATTCGCAAGATTGTCGTGCCCGTGGACTTTGGCGAGGTCTCGGAGTGGGCGCTCGATGAAACGCTCACGCTGGCAAGCTCGTTAGGAGCGAAGGGCGTGATCGCTCTGCACGCACAGGAGTACTCTCTTCTGGGGCTCGAAGCGATCCCCGGAGCGGGTGCGCCAGACCTACCCCAGCGCCTCACTCGGGCCGCAGAAGACGCTCTGCGCGACAGTATCGAAAGGCGACGCGGTCAGGCTCGTGACGTGCTTCTCGAGGGAGCTTTGAAGCAAGGCATCCCCTGGTCGCAGATCGTGGATTTCGCCGCGCGGTCGAACGCAGACGCCATCGTCATGGGCACCCACGGCCGTCGCGGTCTCACGCGAGCTTTTCTTGGAAGCGTCGCGGAAAAGGTAGTGCGTTACGCCACGGTACCGGTACTAACCATGCATGGCCCGGCAGTCCCTCCGACCAAGCACGTTTCCTCTCCCGACGAGACCGCACCCCACGGACGATAGGCGTCGTCGTCGTTGTGAGGAGGAGCCCTGATGGCCGCTAGCACGCAAGGCGGACGCGTGGCTTCGCTGTTGCCCGAGCTCAAGAGCTACATCGGCTTCGGGGACGACGATGCCGAGGCTCTGCGCACCTTCTACCCGTTCGCGGCGCCGCACTTCACGGCGATCGCGGACGAATTCTACGCGATGATCCGCATGCACGAGGGCGCCCTCTCGGTCCTCAAGGACGAGGCTCAGGCTCGCCGCCTCCATGCCTCGCTGCGCAGCTGGATGGGCGAGCTGCTCCTGGGACCACATGACGAGGCGTACTTCGAGCGCCGTGGCCGCATCGGCCAAGTTCACGTCCGCGTCGGGCTGTCGCAGCATTACATGGTCACGGCGATGAGCCGGGTCCGCACGTCGCTTCAAGGGTTGGCCAGGCAAGCGTGCGCCAACGACCGGGCAGCAAGCGACCGCCTCAATCTGGCCATCCTCCGCGTCTGTGACCTCGACCTTGCCATCATGCTCGAAAGCTACAGCGAGAGCTACCTCGCGCGCCTCTCGCACGTTCAGAAGCTCGAACGCGATGCTCTCGAGGCGGAGCTCCTCGAAGGGAAGCGATTCTTTCGCGAAGCGCTGGAGGGTGCGGATTGTTTGGTCCTCGGTCTGAACGCTGCCGGCAAGGTTCTCTTCTTCAATCGAAAGGCCGAGCAGCTGACGGGGTACGGTGCGGATGAGATGCTGGCGTCCGACCCCTTCGGCCGTCTCTTCCCTGACCGCGAGCACGAGGTTCGCTCCCGCGTGCTCTCCGCCGCGAACGGCAAACCGATCGAGTTCGAGTCGGACCTCGCCACGAGGGCGGGCAAACACCGGATCGTTCTCTGGCGCGCAGCGCCTTACCAAGGGACAAACGGCGCTTCGGCGATTATCTCCATCGGGTACGACGTAACTGAGCAACGCGAGCTTGAGCAGATCGCACGTCGGAGCGAGCGCCTCGCCGCGACGGGCGTCCTTGCTGCCGGCCTGGCGCATGAAATCCGCAACCCGTTGAACGGGGCCACCCTGCACCTCGCGGTGCTGGAGAGGGCCTTGGCCCGCACGCGCGAAGTGCCGTTGGACGCCCGCGAAGCGGTCGAGGTGCTGCGGACAGAGACGCGGCGCTTGTCGACCCTCGTCACGGATTTCCTCGACGTCGCCCGCCCAAAGCCGCTGGTGCGTACTGAGTGCGACCTCAACGATCTCGTCAGCGGGATCGTCACGCTGCTGCGGCCCGAAGCGGAGGCGCGCGAAATCACGCTACGCTTCGAGCCTTCGCCGTTTGCCATCAAGGCGCACGTCGACGCCGAGCGCCTCCGGCAGGTCCTTCTGAACCTCGCGCGCAACGCGATCGAGGCCGTAGGTGAGCGCGGCGAGGTGACGATGCGCGCTCGTCGCGTTGGGCGCGCTTTGGAGCTTCAGGTGGAAGATAGCGGACCGGGGCTAGCGGACCCGAGTGCTCCAATCTTCGACGCCTTCTATACGACGAAGGAGCGCGGGACTGGTCTCGGACTGTCCATCGTTCACCGCATCGTGGAGGACCACGGTGGCAAGGTTGCCGTCTCGAGCCGCCCCGGAAGTACGACGTTCACCGTCCAACTTCCCATGACAGACGAGGAGCCACTGCGTCCTCAGAAGAGGCCATGGCGCCATTGAATCCGGAAGCGCACCGCGCGCGTGGCACGGCGGGTGCTCAGCGTTCGATGAAATGGCGCAGAACACGATAGTCCAGAAGAACCCTGCCCTCCTGAACGGCACCAAAGGTCCGAGCGGCGCGCAAAACGTGCAAGGCCGCGCAGATCTTGCGCCGGCGCCGGAGTCCAGGAACCCGAAGGATGCGACGCGACCTCGCGGCCGGGTTCTCATCGTGGACGACGAGCCAAGCAGCCGGAGTGGCCTGTCGACGCTGCTTCGTTCCGAAGGTTTTGAGGTCCGGGCCGCCGAGGACGGCTACAAGGCGCTCGCCCAGCTCGACGACTTCGCGCCCGATCTGCTGCTCACCGATCTCCGAATGCCGGGGATTGACGGTATCGAGCTCTTGCGAAAGGCCCGCGAGCAAGACAGCGAGATCATCGTCGTCTTGATGACCGCCTTCGGCGGTGTGGACTCCGCGGTCAAGGCGATGAGAGAGGGCGCCGAGGACTACCTCACGAAGCCGCTGCAGATTGACGAGCTTCTCGTCATCATCGAGCGCGCATTGGAACGCCGCAGCCTGAGGCGCGAGACCGTCGAGTTGCGGGCAAGGCTTAAAGAAAAGCTCCGTTTCGAGAACATCATCGGCACGAGCCCTGCCATGCAGGCCGTCTTCAGCGTGATAGAGCAGGTGGCACCCAGTCGCGCGAGCGTGCTCATCACGGGAGAGAGTGGCACCGGCAAGGAGCTGGTCGCCCAGGCGATCCACGAGCACAGCACCAGGGCGCGCGCGCCGTTCGTGAAGCTCCACTGCGCAGCGCTCGCGGAAACAATCCTGGAGAGCGAGCTCTTCGGCCACGAGAAGGGCGCCTTCACCGGCAGCGTGGGTAGGCGCGAGGGCCGCTTCAAGCAAGCCGACGGCGGCACGTTATTCTTGGATGAGATTGGAGACATCTCCGCGCCTATTCAAGTGAAGCTGTTGCGCTTTCTACAGGAGCGCACCTTCGAACGCGTTGGAAGCAACGAAACGCTCCGGGTCGACGTCCGCATCCTCGCGGCGACCAACCGGGACCTATCCGCGGAAGTCGCGGCAGGCCGCTTCCGCGAGGATCTCTTCTATCGGTTGAACGTAGTCAACGTCGAGATGCCTCCGCTGCGGGCAAGGCCTAGTGACCTGCTGCCTCTCGCGACTCACTTTCTCCAACGCTTCGCACGCGAGAACGGGAAAACGATACAGGGCTTCGATGACAGCGCTCTCGAGCGAATCACGAGTTATCGTTGGCCGGGCAACGTCCGGGAGCTCGAGAACGTCGTCGAGCGCGCCGCGGTGCTTTGCGACGGGCCGCATGTGACAGTGAAGCACCTACCCGTCGGGGTCGGAAGTGTGCCCAAGGGCGTCATTCGCATCCCCGGCTCGACGCTGGACGAGATCGAACGCCACTCGATTCTGACGACCCTGGAAGCGTGCGGGGGGCGGACCGCGCAAGCGGCCCAGATGCTCGACGTGAGTGTGCGGAAGATCCAGTACAAACTCCACGATTACGGGGTCTCTCTCCAGCGCACGGCGACTCCAAGCAGCGAGACCGCCGACGGTTGACCCGCGCGAGTGTGGCCGCTGCCCGCCGGGCAGCGACCACGGCGGCATCGAGTCGAGGACGCGACGCGAACGACGGCGGTCAGGCTCCCCGCACTGTCATGACGGGGACGGGCGACAACCGGACGACCTTCTCGGCGACGCTGCCGAGGATGGAGTGGGGCAAGCCCCGGCGTCCGTGGGTTCCCATCACGATGAGATGAGCGTCCGTCTCCTTCGCCGTTGCGAGGATCTCCTCCCACGTTCGGCCGCGGCGTAGCACGCCGGTGACTCCCGGCAGCTTCGCTCTCGTTGATGCCACCACTTCGTCGAGCGCCGCGCGCGCCGATGTCTCGATCGCCGGACCATAGTCCATCGGCGGCATGAACGGCGGGCCGGCATAGACGGGCGCGTCAAAGACGTGGACCAGCGTGAGCGAGGCGTTGCAAGCTCGCGCAAGATCTATGGCTGCGTCGATGGCGTGCGCCGACGATTCCGTGAGGTCTGTGGGGCAGAGGATGCGCTGTATCGTTGACATGGATGGCGGCAAAGCAGGGTGCGTGCCTGGGATTCAGGAAGGAGTCGCGAGAGGAGGCCAGCCATTGCCAGGTGCAGGCGGTGCGCGGTCCCGCAAGACGTGCATGCCCGTCGCTTCCCCGGAGCGACGGTTCTCGGAGAAGGGCCCAGCAGGCTGGGGTCGGCACGCCCCATGCTCGTCTGAGCGTTATGGCCCCCACCGTCCGCGACTTCATGAGCCGACAGCTCGTCTACTTGCGGGAGGGCGACCGTGTCGAGATCGCCAAGCACCCCATTCTCGACTTCGGGATCAGCGCCGTACCCGTGCTCGACGATGGACACAAACCGGTCGGAATGGTGTCGCTGCGGGACCTCGCCGACGACCGCGAGCTCGGCGGAGGAAGGGTCCGGAGTCCTGCCATTTCCATTGCTGCCAATGCAACACTCCTCGTGGCTGCGCACGTGTTGGCCGAGGCCAATATTCACCATCTCGTCGTGGTGGATTCGGAGGACAAGGCGGTGGGGATGATCTCTGCGCTCGACGTCGTCCGGGGACTCGTGGGGCTGGAGCCTCGCCATCCGAGGGCCATCGAGGAGTTCGACCCCCTGCCGCGCGGCTGACGCGTGGCGAACCATCTGGTTGGGCGTGAGTGGCTAAACCGTGGGGCGTGCGCCAGCAGAAACGGCGATCACGGGGACCGTCGAGCGGGCGCGCAGGTAGGCGCCAACGCCGGTCTGGTTCCCGTGGGTTCCGACCACGATTAGATCGAACCGGCCCTCGCTCGCCCGGCGCAGGATGACATCGCCCGCGATCCCATAGCCAATACCCCCGTCGATGTCCTCGACGCCGCTGGCGCGAAGCGCGTGAACGGCGTCCGTCAACTGACGGGTTACGTGGGGATGGGTTCGGGGGTCTCGTTCCGCCCACGCCGTCATCTCAGGTCCCGAGTACATCAAGGCCTCGAGCACGCACAGAACGTAGACCGATGCTCCCAGACCCTGCGCGAGCGATGCGGCAGCCTCGACAACGGCGCCCGACGCGTCATCGAAGTTGGTCGCGACGAGGATCCGCTTCAGCTCTGCCATGGTCTCTCCCTAAAACCCCTGCGTCTTTACCTCATGGCGGGCTGGCTGCGAAGGCTTCAGCCAGCGCGGGCCTGGCCAACGCAAAAGTCGTGCTTAGTCTGTCTCCTTGGAGCAGCTCTCTGGAAAGGCGGGCGGTCTCAACAAGGTGGCCGGACCCAGCGTCCGCCGCCAGCGTCGCTTCCGAGGGTCGCTCGCCCTCGGCCAGGAACCCATTTCCATCATCGCCGGAAGGAAGAATCGAAATGCTTCCCAAGCCTTCTCTACCGCTCGACCTCGCCCAAGCACTCCCGGTGCTTCCGGTGCAGGACGTCGTTCTCTTTCCCGGTGTTCGCGGCCGGTTCGAGCTTCTGTCTCCCACGGACGTCGCCCTTGGTGAAGCGCTCGTAGGGCACGAAGGCGCTTTCGTTGCGGTCTTCACCCAGAGGGACGCCGCAGCGCAGAACGTCGTCGCCGCCGATCTGCACGCGACCGGGACGGTCGCTTCGGTCCTCGGCATCGCGAGGCTCTCCGCGGGCGGCTTCGCCGTCATCCTGGAAGGGGTCGCGCGGGTCGAGATGGGGCCGGAGACGAGCTCGTCTCCCTTCCTGCGCGCCGTGGTCTTGCCGATCGTCGAGGCGGTCCAGGACGACGAGGAGCTCGAGGCCCTGCTGCTCAACCTGCGGGACACCACGAGGCAAGTGATGGAGCGCCTCCGCCTTCCGGCCGAGGTGATCATGCAGGTGCTCGCCATCGAGCCGGCCGGCGCCTTGGCCGACCACATCGCCAACCACATGCAGGGCCCGACCACTGAAGAGCGCGTCGAGCTCTTGGGGATGAGGGACGTCAAGGCGCGCGTACGCGCGGTCCTTTCTCGCAGCGTCCGGCGCTTGGAGATCTTGAAGCTGCGCGAGCACATCGACAACCAGGTCAAGGGCGAGATGGGCAAGAGAGAGCGCGAGCACGTGCTGCGCCAGCAGATGAAAGCCATCCAGGAAGAGCTCGATCCAGAGGAGGGCGACGACGGGGAAGGCGACCTGAAGGCGCTGGAGAAGCGAATCCAGGATGCGAAGCTCTCACCCGAAGCGCGCGAGGTTGCGGACAGGCAGCTCAAGCGGCTCCGCAGCATGCAACCCGGCGCATCCGAATATGCGATGGTTCGCACGTACACGGAGTGGCTCGTCGACGTGCCCTGGGGCGTTCAGAGCGAGGACAGCGCCGATATTGGGGCGGTTCGCGCGGTCCTGGACGCCGATCACTACGGGCTCGAGACGGTCAAGAAGCGAATCCTCGAATACCTGGCCGTGCGGAAGCTCAGGGCTGACAAGAAGGGCCCGATCCTTTGCCTCATCGGCCCTCCTGGCGTGGGTAAGACTTCGCTGGGGCGCAGTATCGGCCGCGCGCTCGGCCGCAAGTTTCATCGCATCTCGCTTGGAGGAGTCCACGACGAGGCTGCCATCCGCGGTCACCGCCGAACGTACGTAGGAGCGCTGCCAGGCAACATCATCCAGGGGATGAAGAAGGTCGGAACCACCAACCCCGTGTTCGTTCTCGACGAGGTCGACAAGCTTGGACACGACTCCATGCGCGGCGACCCCTCATCGGCACTGCTGGAAGTTCTCGATCCGGAGCAGAACGACACGTTCACGGATCACTACCTCGAAGTCCCCTACGACCTGTCCAATGTGATGTTCATCGCGACGGCGAACCTGGCCGACACTATCCCGGCGCCGCTCCGTGACCGTATGGAGATCATCAACATTCCGGGCTACACACGCCTGGAGAAGCTCGCCATCGCCAAGGGGCATCTACTGCCGAAGCAGCTCCGCGAGCACGGGCTCGCGGAAGGCCAGCTACGCCTCTCCGACGAAGCACTCGAGCTCGTCATCGACCGATATACCCGCGAGGCCGGCGTTCGCTCCCTCGAGAAGCAGCTGGCAGCGATCGCTCGGGCAGTGGCCGTGCGGTTTGCCGAGGGTCGCGCGGACGCGGTCTTCGTAGCGACCGAGGAATCCCTTCGCGAGTTCATCGGTGCGCCCAAGTTCGGCCACGAGCAGGTCGAGCGTACGGCCGACCCCGGCGTTGCGACCGGGCTGGCATGGACGCCCGTGGGTGGAGACATCCTGTTCGTGGAGGTCAGTCGGATGCCAGGGGCTGGAAAGCTCACGCTCACCGGGCAGCTCGGTGACGTGATGAAGGAGAGCGCTTTCGCCGCCCTCAGCTACGTCAGAGCAAACGCAGGACGCTGGGGCGTCACCGACGACTTCTCGAAGACCGACCTTCATATCCATGTGCCGGGCGGTGCCATACCGAAGGACGGACCAAGTGCCGGGATCACGCTGTTGACGGCCCTCGTCTCGGCGCTCACCGGGATCAGGGTGAGACACGACGTCGCAATGACGGGCGAAATCACGTTGCGTGGTCGCGTGCTGCCGATCGGCGGGCTCAAGGAGAAGATCCTGGCCGCGCACCGAGCAGGCATCAAGCGCGTGATCTTCCCGGATCGCAACGTGCACGACCTCGACGAGGTGCCCGCGGAGATCAAGCGCGACCTCGAGCTCGTGCCCGTCTCCACGCTGGCCGAGGTGCTCGAGCTGGCGCTCGAGACTTCCCCCACGCAGCGAAGTTCCGGCGTGGAGCTCGGGTTCGCCCCAAGGCCGGGCCTGGCCAGCTAAGGTTCCTGGATGGGTGAAGGAGAACGATGCCACTGGGCCTGGGGATACAAGTGTCGGCTCCCTGACGAGGCCGCGCGGCGCGCCCTCGCCCAGCGGCTCGGTGCCCTCTTCGGCACAGGTGATCTACTGTGCCGTCCTCTCCCCGCCCTCCGGGACGCCCGGATCCCCGAGGCCCGCATCGAGCCACCGGCCAACGTGCCGGGCTCGGGAGGGCGGGTCGAACGCGCCTGCCACACGTACGGCAAGAGCTACTTCCGCAGCGAGTTCGCGTCAGCACCCGATTGGGTCGCTTACCCGGAGAGCGAGGCTCACATCGAGGAGCTCCTGGCCTTCTGCGCGCGGGAAAACGTGGCGGCTGTTCCGTTCGGGGGCGGAACGAGCGTCGTCGGCGGCGTCGAAGGAAGCGCCGGCACGTCCTACCGGGGTGTGATCTCCATTGATCTCGGGCGCCTGGACCGCGTGCTCGAGGTGGACCCGATCTCCCTCGCGGCTCGCATCCAGGCCGGTGCCCGCGGGCCCGCGCTCGAAGCTCAGCTCGCCCCTCACGAGTTGACGTTGCGTCACTACCCGCAAAGCTTCGAATTTTCGACGCTGGGTGGATGGATTGCGACCCGCGCGGGCGGCCACTTCGCGACCCTCTATACGCACATCGACGACCTCGTGGAGAGCATCCGCATGGTCACCCCGACCGGGATTTTCCAGTCACGCCGCTTGCCGGCGTCGGGAGCAGGGCCCGCGCCCGATCGCTTGGTGCTGGGGTCCGAGGGTATCTTCGGCGTCATCACCGAGGCGTGGGTTCGCGTGCGGGCTCGGCCAAGATGGAGAGTCTCGGCCAGCGCGCGGTTTCCCACGTTCGAACAAGGGGTCGAAGCGGCGCGTGGTGTTGCCCAGTCGGGCCTGCATCCTGCGAACTGCCGCTTGCTCGACTCAGGGGAAGCGATGCTTCACGGCGTTTCTGGCGGTGCATCGGCCGGGGAGGCGGTGCTTCTACTGGGCTTCGAGTCGTCCGATCATGCCCTCGAGCCGTGGATCATGCGCGCGCTGGAGCTCGCGAAGGCGAGTGGCGTGGTGTGCTCGACGCCCGTGTACCGCGGTGCGGAGGAGCGGAAAGGCGGCGACGATGCCTCCTCGTGGCGCCAAGCCTTCTTCGACGCACCCTACCTCCAGAGCGCGCTCGTGACGATGGGCGCGGTGGTCGACACATTCGAAACCGCGTGCACCTGGGGTCGCTTCCCTGCGTTGCATCAGGCGGTGACGGAGACCGTCCATGCGGCAATGAAGGAGCAGTGCGGTACCGGCTTTCTCACCTGCCGGTTCACGCACGTCTATCCTGACGGACCTGCTCCCTACTACACGTTCATCGCGCCCGGACGTGACGGTGACGAGGTCGACCAGTGGGCTCAGAGCAAGCGCGCCGCCAGCAACGCGCTTCTCGCGCACGGGGCCACGATCACGCACCACCATGCCGTGGGCCGGCTTCATTGGCCCTGGTACGCTCGGGAGCAGCCTGAACCATTCGGACGGGCCCTCGTCGCCGCCAAACGCGCGCTGGACCCTCACGGCGTGATGAATCCGGGCGTGCTCGTCGACGCCGATCGGGCACCTTGAACCGGGCATGGTAGAGGTTCGGCGTGTCACAGCCGGTGTGTGTTCCACGGCTGCGCGCACGCAGTAACGCCTTGACCTGAAAAACGCCCTCGCCCTACAAGGAGAGGTGACACGGGCTGCTGAGCGGAGAGCGTACGTGCCGGGAGCGAGGGTCCTCCTCCTCTTCTTGATCGTCCTCGTGAGCGGGCGCGCGCTGGCCGGGCCAGGCAGCCGCGACTCGGGACCCCACCCTGGCGGATCGGCTGGTCGCCCCGTCGACGAACCCCGCGCTGCGCCAACTACGGCGTCGTCAGGCGTGGCGCCCCCCCCGACGCTCGTGCCCGCCCCACCACCCGGCGAGATTCTCCCTCCACCGCAGCCGAACGGCGGGAAATCGTGGGAAGGCCCGAAGCCCGAACCGGCGTCGCAACAGGCTAGCCCCTCGGCGGCCGCCGCAGCGCAGGCGGACCCTGCTGGCGCGCCCGTCCGAATCCACGATCGCAAAGTCTTCTTCGTGAAGGTCGCGCGCGGAGGTGTCTCGCCGACTCAGCGGGCGCTCGAGGCGTCGCACGCCCTGGAGCGCGCCGTGGACGACAGCGACGAGCCCGTCGTCCGTGTCGTCGAGGAAAAGGACGAAGCTGTCGTCCTTTTTGCGGGCAACAGCCCCGTCATTCAGTTCGGTCCTGCTGACGCCGAGGCAGACGGAGACGCCTCCGTAAAGGTCCACGCCGAGGCCGCTGCCACGAAGGTAAGCGAAGCTCTCGCGGCTGAGCGCAAACGAAGCGCCATCGCAACGACGGTCTTCTCGATCTCTCTGCTCGTCCTCTCGGGACTGCTCGCCTTCCTCGTTCTGCGCAAGCTTGGGGAGCTGGTCGATCGCGGGCGGACCTGGATGGTGGACCATCCGGAAGGCTTACCGCAGCTTCGGATCGCAAACGTCGAGGTGCTTCAGCGGGCGTCCATTCGCGGGGTCCTTCTCGTCGTGATCGACGCGGCCAAGTGGATCTCGAGAATCGGCGTCGCTTACGTATGGCTGCTCTTCGCGCTGGCTCGCTTCGAATCTACCCGTGCCTACGGGGAACGGCTCGGCGGTGTAGTCCTCGCCCCGGTGTCTGCGTTGGTGGGAAGAGCCGTCAGTGCATTTCCCATGCTCATCATCTTGGCGGTCGCGGGGCTCGCCGTCGTCCTCCTGGTCCGCTTCGTCGGCCTCTTCTTCGGCAGCGTGGCGCGCGGCGAAACGCGGCTCGAGTGGGTACCCACCGATCTCGCTTCGCCAACGAGCACGGTCGTACGCGCTGGTATAGTCCTCGTCGCGCTCGTACTCGCGGCTCCCCTCGTCACCGGCACGGACGACGGAGCACTCTCGCGGGCAGGTATCGTTGCCCTCGCATCCCTCGGCTTCGCCAGCACACCGCTTCTCGCGTCCGCGGTCGTGGGAGTCGCGGTGGTCTTCGGCCGGCGACTACGCGTCGGCGAGTTCGCCGAGGTCGGCGGGCGCTCCGGGCTCGTACGCTCCATCTCGCTTCTCGAGGTCGCCCTCCGCGATGCCGACGGGTGTGACGTACGCATTCCGCACCTCGTTTGCTTGTTTCACCCGACGCGCTTGCTCGGCGCGAAACCTCCCGTCACGCTCGAGGTGAACGTGAGCTCCGACGCGCCGCACGGTCGGACGCTGGAGGTGCTGGGGGAGGCCGCGAAGGCGCACGGGACCGCGAAGGTCCAGCTATTGCGCCTCGACGCGGGGGGCGTCGCATACGCCGTGACGATTCATTCGGCAGACGCCGGCGCCAAGACCCTTCTCGCCTGCGCGATTGCGGATGCTCTCGCAAAGGCGGGCATAGCGCTCGGTGGCCGACAGTCCGAGATCGCGAGCTCTACTTCGGCAAGCGGACCAACGTCGGCGAGTCGCGCTTGAACGCGCTCCTCGTATTGATGGGGCTCCTTCTTCTCTCTTACCTCGGGAGCTTTCTCGTCGGGGACCGCAGCATCCGCGGCTTTGGCCTCCCGTCCGGCGCCGAATACGTGGTGCTCGGCTTGGCTCTCGGGCCCGCAGCACTAGGCCTGCTCGACCGGTCGCTCGTGCTTGCGTTCGACCCACTCGCAAACGTCGCTCTCGGCTGGCTCGCCCTGCTCATCGGGCTCGATTACGGATACGCACGAGACGGGCGAAGGGTGCGAACGGCACGGATAGTTGGCAGCTCACTCATTGCGCTCGTAACGGCCGCCATCGTCGGCATGGCGACCTGGTTTGCCGTCGGAGCGCTCATGGGCCTCAAGGGGGATGACCGCCTGCTCGTCGCGGGCGGCGTCGCAGCGGCTTGCGCGGAGACGACGCGCAACGCCATCCGGTGGGTAGTGGAGCAGCACCGGGCGGCAGGCCCGCTGTCCGAGCTCGTAGCGGAGCTTGCCGCCTGCGACGACATGGTTCCGTTGCTTCTCGCGGGCGGACTCTTCGCGCTCCGGCCCGCGGCGCACCTGCCGGCCATGATGAGCCTCGGCCGCTTCGAGCTCTTGGGCTGGCTCGCGATCACGATCGGGATGGGGGTGGTGCTCGGTGCGATGTCCACCCTTCTCCTGGCCCGCGAGTTTCGGCGCGACGAGAGCTGGATCGTGCTTCTAGGCATGAGCCTCCTCGGAATCGGTGTCACCGCTCGCCTCGGGCTCTCGACCATGACGGCGATGTTCGTCGTCGGCATCACCGTCTCGGTGCTCTCGCGACACCGCATCGCCGTCCGCGAGCTTGCCGCGAACACGGCGCGGCCCGTGCTCCACCCGGCGCTCCTTCTGGCTGGTGCTCACCTCGAAGTGCACCCCTCCTCGTTGCCGCTCGTCGTCGCGGCGGCGCTCTTGGCGCGCGGCCTGGCGAAGTTCTTCGTGGGTCGTGCGCTCGGGGTCGTATCGCCGCCAGCGCGGAAGGCCGGTGCCTTGCTCGGCCTCGGCATGCTCTCTTCGGGTGCGCTCGCAATGACTCTGGGCCTGGCGTTCGCGTTGCGCTTTCCAGGCCCCCTGGGGGATACGGTGCTCGCGGTCGCTGCCGCGACTACAATCCTGGGGGAGTTCGTCGGACCCGGAGCGCTACGCATTTCGCTGCGGCGAGCCGGTGAGATCTCCCCTGCCCCCGCGAGCTCTGAAACGGCCGACCCGGCCGCGGCCGCGGCACCATGACCCACGCCGCTGCGGGCACCAGAAAAGGCGCCGAGACGCGCCTCCTCCAAGCAGCCGCGCTGGCGTTGCTCTTTCTGCTCCTGTGGCTTGCGACCCATCTCGTCCCGCAGACCGAGCAGCGGGTGGGCACGATCGCCGCCGTAGGCTTCTTGCTCCTCGCAGGTACCCTCACGAGCGAGCTGGTCGAGTTGATCGGCCTGCCTCACCTGACGGGCTACCTAATCGCGGGAATCGCGGCGGGCCCGTACGCATTGGCGCTGATTGACGAATCCTCGGTCGCGGATCTGACCCAGGTCAATTCTCTCGCCCTCGCTCTCATCGCGCTCGAAGGCGGCGCCCATCTCAGGATCTCCACCCTTCGTGAGGGAGTCCGGAGACTGGCCTGGGCCACGCTGCTTCAGTGCCTCGCGGTACCTATCGTCGTCGGGTGCGTCTTCATGGCCCTCCGGAGGTGGATCCCGTTCGCGCGCGATCTGCCCGCGGCCGGTCTCGCGGGCGCGGCGCTCCTTTGGGGAACCATCGCCATCACACGAAGCCCGTCTGCGACCCTCGGCATCCTCTCGCAGACCCGTGCGAAGGGGCCCATCGCGACGGGAACCCTCACCTTCGTCATGACGTCAGACATCGTCGTCGTCGTGTTGCTCGCGTCAGCCATGGTCGTGGCGCGCCCGCTGCTCGACCCAGCGGCGAGCTTCTCTCTGCACGACTTCGAGACGCTCGGCCACGACCTTCTCGGCAGCGTCGCCCTTGGCACGACGGTCGGGCTCCTGCTCGCCGCCTACATTCGCCTCATCGGCGCCCAGCTCATCGTACTGTTCGTTGCCCTCGGCTTCGGACTGACCGGGATGCTTCAGTTCCTCCACTTCGAGCCGCTCCTGACCTTCATGGTCGCCGGGTTCGTCGTCCAGAATCTCTCGAAGCAGGGCCCGAAGTTCTTGGAAGCCATCGAGCGCACCGGAAGCATCGTCTACGTCATCTTCTTTGCCACGGCTGGCGCCGATCTCGACCTCCAGAAGCTCCGAGCGTTGTGGCCGATCGCGGTCGCGCTCGCCGGTTCTCGCGCGCTCGTCACCTACGGAGCCGGCAGGCTGGCGAGCCGGCTCTCGAACGACCCGCCGATGGCCAAACGCTGGTCGTGGGCGGGGCTCGTATCGCAGGCAGGGCTCGCACTCGGAGTGGCCGGCGTCGTCAGCCGGACGTTCCCGATGCTCGGGACGGGCTTCGGTGCGCTGGCGATTGCCACGGTCGCGCTCAACGAGATGGTTGGCCCCGTGCTCTTCAAGCTCGCGCTCGATCGCTCCGGCGAGACACGATCGTCGCAGAAAACGCCGCCTCTCACGGGCTGAGCTTGGCGGCCGAACGCAGGCCCGGCGTTCAGCGTCCGAAGAGCTTGAACAGCTTACCGAGCACCTTCCCAAGCCGGGACTCCGGCAGCTGCCAGGTCTCTGGCTCGGCGGGGCCGTCGTACTTGCCAAGCTCGCGCAGCACTTCTTCCACGGCGCGCGTACGGTCGAGCCGAGCGGGGAGCGGAGCGCCCGTCCGGGCGTTACGCGCCTCCACGGCGAGAACGCAATGCTCGTCGAACGAGAGGCGCAGGATGACGCGCCCTTTTTCCCAGAGTGATCGATCCTCCACGTGGGCCGAGAACAGGTACTCGTTGCGGCTGACGTCGGGTGATTCACCCTGAAAGATGGGCAACGTCACCGAGCCGAGCAGATCGGCGTCGAGGGAGATCTCACGATGCGCGGGAAGGCGGCTGTTGCGGGTGACGAGGGGCGCGAAGCGAAGGCCGGCCATGCCATGCCCCACGGTCATGGGAAGGACGTCGACGAGCGTTGGCGCATTCGACGTTCCAATCTCGTCCGCGAGCAAGGCCGCCCCCAGCGCGACCGCCTCGTCCGGGTTGATGCGCTTGCTAGGCCGGCGCTGGAACAGATCCGCCACCGCCTGCTGAACCGCCGGGACGCGGGTGCTTCCTCCGACGAGAAGCACGTCGTCGATGTCCTTCGGCGAGAGCGAACGCGAGCCAAGGACCTCCGTGGCAATCGCGACCGTGCGCTCGACGAGCGGGCGCGCCAGCTCGTCGAACGTCGCCCGCGTCACCTCGACGCGGAGCGCCCGCATGGGGGCGCGCGTGAACTCAGGGAGCTCGACGATCGTCTCCGTCTCGGCGGACAAGGCGCGCTTTGCTATCTCGCCGGCCTCACGGAGGCGCGCGATCTGCTGTGGGTCGGGGTCCACGTCGAGCCCCTCCTTGCGCTGAAACTCGCCGAGCAGGTACGACGCCAGGAGATCGTCGAAGTCCGAGCCGCCGACGAAGTTGTCGCCGCCCGTCGCCACGACTTCCAGTTGGCCGTCGCTCACGTCGACGACCGAGAAGTCGAACGTGCCGCCACCGAAGTCCCAGACGGCGACGCGGGCGCGCTTTCCCTGCTGCTTGTGTCCGTACGCTACGGCAGCGGCCGTAGGCTCGTTCACGATGCGGTGGACGACCAGCTTGGCCTCCTTCGCGGCGCGCCGGACAGCCTCACGTTGAACTTCGGAGAAGTACGCGGGGACGGTGATGACCGCGGCCTCGACAGGCACGCCCAGCTGGGCTTCGGCGGTGCTACGGACCTCGTCCAGGACTCGCGCGGCGATCGTGTCCATGCTGATGACCCGGCCGTCGATCCGGACACCAAAACGCTGGCCTTCGGCTTCCCCGAGCGGGTACGCGAAGTGCTTTTGCAGCTCCGCGGCGAGCTCGGACCGGTACGTGCGGCCAATGAGGCGCTTCGAGCCGTAGACGGTGCGTAGCGGGTAGAGGATCTGCCGATCCGCAGCACGCTGCCCGACGTGGAAAGTGCCATCGGGATCGAAGGTGATCATCGACGGGATGGTGTTGGTCCCTGTCCGGCTGTGGATGATCTGCGGGCGTCCGTCGACGACGTGCGACGCGCACGTGTTCGTCGTTCCCAGATCGATCCCGATGATGACGCCGGTGCGGCGCACCGGGAGCGGCTCGATCTGCGGGGCTATTCCGCCGTCATCGTCCCCGTCACCGGACGCTGCGGCCTCTTCCCGAGGCAGCGGCGGAGGCGCCTTACCCGGCAAGGGGGGCGGCTTGTGACCCGTGTGCTTCGTCGCCTCCGCCGCCGGCGCGGGTGCAGGCGCAGGAAACGGGTCGCTCTGGCCTGCACCCAAGCTGGCGAGCAGGGCGGCGTCCACGCCGAGAGCGAGAAACGCGACGCTCATGCCCTTCGCCGGCTCGACCGACACGACGCGGGCCAGACCGGCAGCGAGCTTTTCGTCTGCATCTCCGAGCAGGTCGAAGCGGATCTCCGCCCCGACCTTGGCGGGAGAGGGCGTCGAGATCGTCCCCCCCAACCTGGACACGTCGTTGAGCGCGCTGGTTTGAAAATCACGCCCGCCCACCACGCACCAGGAGATGCGCGAAGGTCGGGGACGAGTTTGATTCCGGCGTTCCTCGGAATCGGTCACGGCAGAGGCTCCTTGTGGGAGATCGATAGTGCCCCCTCCTGCGGGCGATCGCTAGCCAATCGTGATCGTGGCCGTGAACCCGGCGACGGCGCGGGCCGGCGGAGGGTGCCGGCCCGTCCGCGGAGATGCGCTTACTTCTCGGCAGGCCCCTCTGCCTCGCTCTTGGCTTCCTTCTCGATGTCCGCCCATTCCTTCAACTTCGTCGTACCCCATTCGCGCATTTCGCTCGCGAGCTCGGACTCCGAGGCGCTCACCTTGTCCGCCGCGATGAGGTCGTCGTAGCCCTTCTGCGCGACCGCGATCTTCGCCGTCGCATCGGCGATGTCGCGGTTCGCGGCGGTCCAGGTCATCGCGATGACGGCGATGCTGGCGACGCCGAGACCGGTCGCTGCGACGAACGGGATCTTTCTCTTGAGCAGCAAGGCGACCGAGGCGATGACGATCCCGATCTCGGCGAGGAGCATCGACCTGTCGTAGCCGCTCCCCGCGTTGGAGTGCGCCTCCGCGAGGGCGTCATACGTCTTGGTCCAAGCATCGGCCGCCTGCGCCTGCGCGTAGTAGCGCGTCACCGCGTCGGCGAGCGAGATCGCATCCTTCGGCTCCGGCGTGAAGCTCTCGAACATGTGACGACCGAGGATCCGCGCGGACTCGATCGAGTCGATGCCCGAGCCGCCTTCGCCCTCTTCGTCCTTCGCGCCGGCGTGCTTCGGCGGCTCGGCGACTTTACCCTTTGCCCGCACGCGCGCTTCGAGATGCCGGAGGTCCTCGTCGAGGATATCGTCGGCATCGTCGACCGGAATTCCGGCGTGCATCTGGCGGAGAACGTTCACGACGCCCCGGTGCTTGATGTCCTGCGACTCGTACTTCGAGTGGGCGTGCTGTTGCGAGATCATCGTCGTCACGAGGTCCGTCGATGCGCTCCCGCCTTTGGAAGCGGCAAACGCGAGCACTACGCCGAGGACGGCAATCAAGATCCCGATGTACGTGGGGAGCGGATCTTCCTTCTCGCCGCCTCCGCCACTCGTTGCAGCAACCGCTGCGCCCACCTCGACCGACAGCTCCGCCCGCTTCAACGCTTCCTGACTCCGTGCCATAAGACCTCCTCCGGGCTCGGCACGCCGGTTGGCGTGCGGCGGTGCCACGGACGCTACGGTACGACGGCTGAGCTAGACAAGAGTGGCCGGGCGGGACGAGCCGAAGTCCCATGCGTCATCCTCGCCCGCCGTCGCCTAGGTTCGCGTAGCGTCGCTGGGTGCGTCTTCGGTCCGTATGCTTGGCGCTGCTCGTGCTCGACGTGACGTACTGCGTCGGCGCGGTCTTCGTTCCCGGCCTTCCGGGATGGAAGATGTACGAGGGGTCGGAGCGCTCCAGCTACCTGCTGTCCGACGGGAGCGGGCGTCCGATCGACGCATATGCGTGGGTCCCGGCGAGCGCGCGCGACCTCGAGGATCGCGACGTCTTGCAGATCGCCCGGTGGCTCTGCGTGGGGAAGAGAGAGCCGCTGCCGCTGCGCGTCGAGACTCCGCGGGGCGTGCACGTCCTCGATGCGCCGGATTGCGTGGACCGTGCTCTGGAGTGAGAACAACCGGCTGACACGTAGACAAGCCGCCGCGTTCCTGTGCGTTCTCGGCTCCGCCATCGTGGCGTGCGCGGCATCGGACGGCCTCCTCGGGGCCTGGCGCGTGCAGGGGGGACAGCTCTTTCCGTGGCGACACCTGGGCGGTGTGCCGCTCTATGGCCACAGTCTTCTCGTCGTGGAGTGGCTCTTGGGCGCCGTCGCCGGGGCGCTGCTGCTCGCGCGCAGGCGGTGCGACCTTGCTGTGAAGCTGGCGCTCGTCGCGACCGCGATGGGCATCTCGCAGAGGTACTCCAACCACCGGGCGCTCCTGTTGATCGTGCTCGTCTTCGTGTCCCTCGCACCCATCAATCTCGATGTGCCGGGATCGTACGCCGCTCCCCGGCCGGCGTTCGGTCTCGTCCGAGCGCAGCTGTTGCTCGTCTACGCGTTCAGCGTGCTGAACAAGATGCTGAGCGGGTTTCTCGCCGGGGACGCCCTGCGTAGCCTCTTCGCGTGGCACGCGGCGCGGCCGATTGCGTGGGGAGTCTTGCTCGCCGAAGTGGCGGTCCCCATCCTTCTGCTCGTCCGGCCGCGCTGGGGGATCGCGCTTGCCGTCGTGCTTCACGTGTCGATGGCCGTCGTGCTTCCGAGCGTCTGGCCGTTCAGTCTCACGATGATCGCGATGGCGCTGCTGTTCTTGCGTTAGCGGCCGCGCGGTGGCGGCTACTCCTCTCCCGCGTCGAGCCGCTCGTACCTCTCGGCGTCGGTCGCAAGAGCAGCATTCACGCCGAAGGCCTCCGCGAGGTGCCAGAACGCCGCGCTTCCAACGCGATGCGTGGCCTCTCCCGGAGGAAGCCCTGCGTCTGCCCACCGGAACATCGCATCCTCGAGCGCGACGGCGAGCTCGATACGAACGCTCGCAAATTCCATGACGAGCACAGGGTGGGCGCCGTCCACACTGCACCGGCGCGAGGCGCGCATGGTGACGGCGTCATTCGTAGCGAGCCGCTCGCCGCCGCGGATGAGCGTCAGCAGACGACCCGCGATCTCGACCTGGAGCGGTGCCGCGCCGGGCGCTCGCGGCCGGAGGCTGACCACGACCGTCTCGGAAAGGGGCGGCCGATCACGGTACGGCTCTCCAGCAAGCGTTCCTCGGACGAACGGGACGACGCACCCAAGAAGCGCTGAGAACGCCTCGTGCCGCATCCACAGGATGGACGAGCTCGTGGCAGTGGGTGCACGGCCCACGTACAGGTCTCGGCCGACGAGGGTGTCTCCCTGGAGCGGCTGCCTGAGAGCTCGATTGCGGAGCTCGATGAGCGTGCCCGCATCGTCGGGAAGGCGAAAAAGCCGGGGCGGGAGATCTTCGAGGGAGAAGCGCTCTACGCCGCGGCGTCTGACGATCGAGAGCTGCGAGCCTTCGAGGACGACGCTCACCTGGCGACACACCCGCCAGCGGCGGAGCGTCATGCTGTCGGCGTAGGCGGGGGCGTAGCCCCGGGCGTGCCAGGTGGGCGGCATCTCTCGAGAGCTTACAGGCGGGACCACCTCCGCGAGGTCACAGTCTCGGTGCGCCTTCGGACACCCACGTCTCGACGAGCTGGATGTCTTCGGGCGACAGCCCGGGCAGCCCCATCGGCATGCCGCGCACCTCGGGCACCGGCCGGCCCGCGACCTCCTCGTGCCGCGCGACGAGGGCGGCGACGAGGCGGGTCCCGCCGAGGCGGTCGAGCGCCGGCTCTCGGGCGAAGAGGCTCCGCCTGACCCCGTCGTCGGCAATGAAGCCCAGCTGCGTACCCGGGAAGGAGAGCAGCTGGACACCCCGCGGCGCGAAGCCGAAGCCGCCTGTGCTGCCCGGGCCGGGGTCGCCGTTCGGTCCTGGGTCGGCATGGCAGTGCGTGCACGACCTGCGAAAGACTCGCGCCGCGACCTCTTCGTACGCAACGTGGCGTTCGAGCACGGGGAGCCTGACGAGCGGTGGCTCGGGCGGAGGCTCGGGTGCAAGGGGCGTGGACAGGATGTACGCGGCGGCATCCCTCGCCTCCTCTTCCGTCAGCCCGAGGGCCGGCATGAGCGCGCCGTCGCGAACGCTGGAGGGGTCGCGAATCCACTTGGCCAGTGCATCGGGCCGAAAGCGCGCGCGTGTGATGCGAAGGTCGGGCGCCTGCGAGTGTCCGGTCGCGAACGCCTCTGCTGCCATGGGCGGAACCTCCATCGTGACGTCGGCGCGAGATGCCCCGGTGAACTCGTGGCAAAGGAAGCAACCCTTCCGGCTGACGATCTCCTTGCCGCGGGCGGCATCGGCGTCGGCCATCGACGCCGCGCGCGGCGCCTCGGCGCCCATCGTCAAGAATGCTGCCATGTCGCGCGCGTCGCTCTCCGGGATGCGAAGCTGGGGCATCCACTCCTCCTCGTGAGGGCGGATCTTGACGGGCTCGTGCAAGAACGACACGACCCACGATGGCCGCAGGGTCCTGCCCAGCGCGGCGAGGCTGGGCGTCGTGATGTAGTGGCGCGTCTGGCGCCTCCACTCGTCGAGCTTCTCCTTGGGAAACGGCAGCGTCCTGGCTTCGATCCGCTGGTGGCAGCCGACGCACTGGTGGAGGAAGTCCGGGGCCGGTTGTCCGGTCCCTGCATGGCACCGGTTGCACTCGTACTTGGCGATCAGCGCCTTGCCTCGCGTTGCGTCCCCGTGGATGCCGCTCTCGACGGCAGCCCACCCGGCAACCTCGTCGTGCGCGGGGGCCGGGGTGCCATCTTCCGCGTTGACCGCCGGGGGAGCGACGACCGGAGCCTGCTCGCGTCGCGTACCGGGTTGCCCGCAGGCGGTGAGGCCCGCGACGACGATCGCTAGGAGGAGGACGCGGAAGGCTGTGCGAATGAAGTTCACGTGAGCGCTCCCTCGGACCTACCGCGTCGCCGTCAGCGTCGGTTGAATGCGCTCGATGGCTGCCGCGCACTGGACGTCCACGTTCGAGGCATGCAGCTCGCATTCCGCGGTCGCGAGCTCCGCACCGCCAGCCTCACCGGCCGCGCTGCGCACGACCGCGAGCGCGGCAAAGCCCTGCGGCGAGGTGATCTCCTGCGACGCCTCGAGCGACTCCAGGATGGTGCGAGCCTCGTCCTGCGTTTCGGCGGAGCGCGAGAGGGCTTCGCCGAGGTCCGTCTTCGCCGTGTTGCTCGAAGGATTCGCCGCCACGATCATCCGCAGGCGCGCGACGCCCCACGAGACGTTGTTGGACCTCTCCTGGACGGTCCACGAGGACCATCCGTGACCCGACCGGACGTTGCCCTCGGAGCGGACGGCGGCGAGCGCCATCAGCCGGACTCCCTCGGCGATGACCGGCAGCGAGCTCTCCACGGGCCGGGCCTCGCGCAGCCGGGGCCACGTGCGCTGAAGTAGCCAGGCGGCCTTCTGCGTGTCGCCCTCCTGGAGCATCTCGTCGGCGCGCGCGACGTTCGCGCGCTCGGTCGCATACCAGTCGATGTCGCCCATGCCGCAGCTCTCGGCGTGAGCGTTTCCGGCTAGGGTCGCAACGGCCGTCAGGACGGCGAGGAGGCTGGCAGCGGGAAGTCTCGTGGGGCTCATGGGCGTTCTCCTTGGGAGGGGCGAGCGAGGCGTGTGCAGCTCCTTTAGCGAGGGCCGTGCCGCGCCGGCGAGCCCCAGAGAGCCCAGTTCTTCCGCACGTCTACGGCGACGTGTCGCCCCGCCGGGTGACGCGCCGACGTGTCCCTCCCGACACGCCCCGTGTGTGCGGTTGCCGGCCGGCTACTTCAAAGGCGCGTAGCTCACGCGCCACACGGAGCCGCTGCCGTCGTCGCTCACAAGCAAGGCTCCGTCGTGTGCCACCGCGACGCCGACAGGCCGACCCCAGACGTGATCTTCGTCGATCACGAACCCCGTCAAGAAGTCCCGTACTCGCCCGTGGGCACGCCGTCGCGCGCACGCACACGGACGACCTTGTAGCCCGTGCGAATCGCACGATTCCAGGACCCGTGGAGCGCGACGAACGCGTCGCCCCGCATCGCCTCCGGGAACGCGCGCCCGTCGTAGAAGGCGATCTGCAAAGGAGCCGAGTGCGGGGCGAACAGGACATCGGGGACGCTGATCTTCGACGCGAGGTCCGGGCGCTCGCCCTTGTGGCGCGGATCCTCGTGGTTGCCGAGGTAGTACCAGGGTCAGCCATAGAAGGCGCCGCTCCGCACGCGCGTGGCGTAGTCGGGGACGAGGTTGTCGCCAAGCCCGTCGCGCTCGTTGGTGGAGCACCAGAGATCACCCGTCGTCGGGGCGATGGCGAGGCCGACGCAATTGCGGATGCCCGCGGCGAAGATCCGGCGATGACCGCCGTCGGGGTCGAAGACCAGGACGTCCGCTCTCCCGTCTTCGTCCCCCCACGACGCGCCGAGAGCGTGTGTCTTCTCCCACTCGACGGCCTGCGTGGCCGTCGAGTGGGCACCGTCTCCGCGACGTTCGAAGCCGAGCCAACGGAGACGTACATCGCGCTGCCATCGCGGGAGAAGGCCACGTCCCGCGTCCAGTGGCCGCCCGACGAATCGGCGAGCTTCGGTACGATCACCTGGGGTGCGCCGGTCGCGACGAGGTCACCGGGCTGGTAGCGGAAGCGAACGACGGACTCACTGTTTGCGACGTAGACCCACTTCGGGCTGTCGCCGGCGGGGAAGAACGCGACACCGAAGGGCCGGTGGAGCCCGGACGCGAAGACCTCGTCTCGCGCTGGTTGCTCTGCGCCGTCGCGTGCGCGAAGCACGCGGATGCGGCCGACGTTGCTCTCGACGACGAAGATGTCGCCGTTCGGAGCGACGCGCATGAGCCGTGGTCCCGTGAGACCGCCGAGGAACAGCCGCGCGGTGAAGCCAGGCGGAGCGTGGAGGGACGTTCCCGCCGGCGGATCCGCCACCATCGGGGAGTTCCGGCTCGCCGGCGTCGCGAAAGGCGAAGGGAGGTCCCCGACCTTGATCTGGCGCCTGACTCCGGGCCCGTCGTCCCGGTAGTCACCCATTGCCGCGGGACCCGTCCGCAACGCCGGGGGCGCCGGCGCCGGCATGACGGACGCGACCGGCCTCGCCGGGCGCGTTCCCGGCGCCGCGGGCAGCGTGGCAAGGTACGAGACGATGTCGGCACGCTCGCCAGCGTTCGGCACGGAGGTGAGCATCGTCGTCCCGGGCGCGATCGTCGCCGGCGTCTTGAGAAAGTCATCGAGCAACCTGGCATCCCAGGTGACGGCGAGCGAGCGGAGGGCGCGCGTGTACCCAAAGCCGCGCGCGCCACCGGCAACGCGACCGACGACGCCGCCGAGGTCCGGACCTTGGCCGCGTCCGTGACAGAGCGCGCAGCGTGCCGTGAAGAGAGCGTGTCCCCGGGAGACGGAGTCCTGGGTCGCTCGTCTGCGTGCGCATCCTCGGGCGATGCGTCCGGGGTCGCGTCGCCGCGAACGGACTCCGGTTCTTGCCGGCAACCCACCACGAACGCGAGGACCGTGACCGTCGGGACATCTCGAAGAACGCGCATGCCTACTTACTGCGCGCCACGGGTCTCGACGCGGGGAGGATAGGCCGACGGACCGCCGCGTCGCAGAAGCTCCGCGTAGCGCTGGCGAGCCGCGTCGCGCTGATCGAGGTCCCAGAGGGTATCGGCGAGCCCCAGGACGGCAGGCCCGTGCGTCGGGCTCACGATGAGCGCGTGCTCGTAGAAAGCGCGCGCGTCGGTGTTCTTGCCCGCGCCTCGTGCGAGGTCGCCCAGGCCCGTCAACGCGTCCACGTCGTCGGGGTTCTTCGCGAGGATCGCGCGGTAGATGGTACGGGCACGGGCCGCGTTGCCCTGCTGGCGGGCCTGGGCGGCCGCGACGATCGACTCGACGGAGGCGGTGGGGGGGCCGCTGGCGACCGGTGGGGTCGCGGCGACTGGGCTCGTGGGTTCGGCTGCCGGAACCTTCGGGCCGGGGGACTTCACGGCCGCGATCGCCGGGGCACCGCTCGCCGCCGGCTGATCGGCCACGGGCGCGCTCGCCGGAAGCTCGATCGCGGGCGGGGCCGCGCGCTCCGCCGACGCTGGGCTCGTCGCAGCCGAGGTCACGGTCGCGCTTGAAGCCGGGGGCGTTACGCTCGTCGTGGGCGCGGCCACGGAGACGGCCCCCGGGACGGCGCTCGCCGCGGCGGGGACATTGGGTGGGGGGATGATCGCGGTGGCGAGGGGCGCGGTGGCCGCCGCGGACGCCGGAACGTCATCCGTGGGCGGCTCGCTCACGACCCGCCCGCGGAGCTTCAACGCCGCCGTCACGAGGGCGGCACAGGCGACAGCCGTGACGACCGCCATCGCGGCGCCGACGGCGAAGCGAGGGCGTCCCCCCGTGGCCGGTGCGGAAGCGCGCAGCCTCTCCGCCGCCTTGCGCAGCTCCTCGGTGGATGGCCGCTGGATTTGAACCGTCGGCGCCTCGCGGGTCTGGCGGTTCCACAGCGGCTGCTGGTTGAGCAGCGAGGGGTCTACCTCGACCGACGGAAGGGCCGGCGGCGGCGCTTCGGCGGCCTCGGCAGGCGCCTCCTTCGCACCACCTCGCTTTGCTCGCGGCTGGACCGATCCCAGCAGGTTGAGCGTCGGAGTGTTTCCGGAGTCCTCGTCGCGCATGCGCCTTTGCACAAGCGTAGTGCATTCGCCCAAAGTGCGCCGGTCTCTCCGACCGCATCACCACGGAACGCGGGAGCGGCCTTACCGGGCGACGGCGTGAGGCCTGGGCGCGCCGACGATCGCCAGTCCGTTGACCGAGCTCGTACGCGGCGGCGGGCTCTGCCTCTCGCCCGCGGTCATGGGACGCGAGCTCTCGAGCGACGTGGTCGCGCGCTCCTCGGGTCCGAACAGCGC
>Ga0302320_10004188_pt1 | contig 32845 bp, 30 predicted proteins | sample Bog_T0_3_FD_202130 | JGI IMG/M metagenome (GOLD analysis project Ga0302320, IMG submission 202130) | Peat permafrost microbial communities from Stordalen Mire near Abisko, Sweden - Bog_T0_3 | ecosystem: Environmental > Terrestrial > Soil > Wetlands > Peat | place: Sweden: Abisko, Stordalen Mire... | reverse complement strand
CCGCCGCGGAGGGTTCCTGTTCATCATCTTCGGAAATCGCATTATCCGCTTCGTCGGCCACCAGCACGTTCGGCGTCACTGCGGTTTCCTGAATCGCCTTCCCGCTGGGCGAATAGTATTTCGCCACCGAGAGAATCAGCGCTCCGCCGTCCGGCAGATCGATCGTCTTCTGTACCGATCCGTCGCCGAAAGTCTTGTCTCCCACAACGTCGCCCCGGGCATTCTCCAGGATCGCTGCCGCCACAATCTCGGCCGCCCCGGCCGTCCCTTTATTCACCAGCACGGCAACTGGAAGCGAAGTCACTGCCTTCGCCGGATCTGCATTGAACGCTTCCCGCGGGAACTTTTGTCCTTGCAGATAAGTGATCGTCCCGTGGTTCAGGAAAAGGTTGGCCGTCGCAACCCCCTCGCTCTCTTCCCCTTGCGACGTGTTCCGCAAATCCAGGACCAGCTTCTTCGCGCCCGATTTTTCTAACTGCTTAATCTTCCCAGCAATCTCCTGCGCCTTGCCCTTGGTCAGAGCATCCACTTTCACGTAGCCGATGCCGTCTTCCAGCATCTTGTCAGAGACTGGTGGAATGGCCACTATGTCGCGCGCGATCGCCATTTTCTCCGGTTCCGCCTTGCGCGCTCGCACCACCGAAACATTTACAGTCGAGCCTGGCGTCCCGGACAATGCCTCGCGAATCTCCGGCAGCGACATGTCCCGCGTGCTCTGGCCCTCAATCGATTCGAAGATGTCTGTCGCCTCGATCCCCGCCTTCTCGGCTGGCGATCCCGGCAGCACCGAAACCACATCCGCATATCCAAAGCGCTTCGAGACCGTTGCTCCGATCTCGCCTTTGGCCTCCGACTTGTGCGCTTTGAAAGCCTTGTAGGCCGCGGGCGTCAGATAGCTGGAGTTCGCATCCAATGACTCCACCAAACCGTGCAATGCTCCGTCCGTAACCTTCGGAATGTTCGGATCTTCCACGTACTCGCTTTGCACGCGTGACAATACTTCGCTATAAACCTGCATCTGCCGGTAGGAACCGTCGTTCGAAGAGGCATGCACGCCCCCCAGGGAACCGACGACCACAAACAACAAAACGGCAAAAGACGAAACCAGAATCGCAGCTTTAATTTTCATGGACATCAGATTCTTCATTTTCCGGAAAGGAGTCGCTTCCTGAGGAACTTCCACTCATTATATCTTGTAGATGCCACTTTTTGTCTCCCGGCTGCCCCGGTTTGGAGCCCCATCGGTAACTTCCCTGGAATCGGACCTCAGCCTAAGAATTAAGACGAACCAGCCCCAGGTTCGTCACCAGGCCTTTACGCCGGCGGCTTGAAGTTCAGCGTGATCGTGCTCTGCACCGATACCGCCCGGCCGTTCATGGAATAAGGCTTGAAGCGCCACTGCTTCACGGCGTCGATGGCGACCCGAGCGAACACCAGCGATCCTTGCAGGAACTTTGCATCCTGCACCGTGCCATCGCGCCCGATCAGCACCTGCAGAACCACGCTGCCCCGCTGCCCGCTGGCTCTGGCCGCATCGGGATACACCGGATCAACCGGTTGCGCCAGTAACTCCCACGCCGCAGACTCCGGCAGGCTCACCGGTTCGATCGATGACATCGCCGCCTCAACCGGCTTCGCCCCGCTTGCCTCCGGCGTCATGGAAGCGATCTGAGACTTCAGGCTTGACGGAATACCCGCGTTGCTTGCCGTCGAAACAGCACGCGGGGGTGCGGAACTCTGCACCGGCAGCGTCACCGGACGCGGTCCCTGCTGAGCTGCGCCCTGAGCCACTGCCGCATTCGTCTTAAGCGGCGGTGCCGAAGCAGCCGGATCAGGCGACGCACTGGCCGTGTTCCCCGGCACTTCCCCGACGCTGGTCGCGATCGGATCCTTGACCTGACTCTCTCCATCTGCCGTCTGCCCACTCGAGCTTTGTCCAGCCTGGTTTTGATCGGCAGTGTTCTCGCTGGCGACCGCTTGTGCCTGTCCGTCCGGCTCCCCACCTTTTGCCGGTTTCGCCGTCGGGTCAATCACCGGAAGCACGCGAATCTGCGAAGCATCCGTCGTCGCATCCGGGATATTCCCCGGCGTCGGAAGATTGTACTCGTCACCTGACTGACCAAAACTGTCATGCAGTGCCACAGGCTGCGGCAAGGGCGCCGGCGGTGGGTTCAGCCAACGCGCTCCGGCGCGTACCCCATTCCGGTAAAGCACTCGCAAACTTTGATGCGTTCGGGGCACCGCAACCAGAACCACGCACGCAGCTGCCAACGCGCCCACCAGAAGAACCTTGCCGATCTTCGAACGCGGCTTCTGCGCGGCGTGCTCAGGTTCCTTCGCCTCTCCCTCCATGTAAGCGAAGAGAGCAGCTTCCGCGTCTGGTTGTGACTCGTTCTTTGCGGGGAATTTGCTTTCTTCGGCAACCGGCTTCGCCGCCGGCGCCGCGTAAGAGGTCGTTTCCTGGTATGACAGCAGCCCGCCCGTCGCCGGCGCTTCCTCCACCGGCGGTGGTGGTGCTGTTCTCGTCAGCCGGGCTTGCAACGATGCCCAGCCGGTCAGTGGCTCCTGAGGTGCCACCGGTTCCCCTGGTGCGTCCTCCACCGCGGCGGCCATCGGCTCCAACTCCGTAAGCGCCTCAACCTCTGCCTCTGCCGCGATTGCCTGGGTCAACGACTTCTGAACCGCGCATTCCGTATCGAATTGCGCTCCGGGCGCCGAACTCGGCGTCTGCAGAAATTCCCCGGCCCGGAAGGTTTTCTCCGGCGTCTGGGTCGTAGACGCCCGCACCGAAACCGCCGGAGTCGTAGCCGCGGCAGTCAAAGCGGCCGGTTCTTGTGCTTGTGATCGAGTAGCCGATGCGGTTGGTTGTGGCCCGACCGGTTGGGGCGCTGAAGCCAGCAACTTTGAGCGCAGCAGCTCGCATGCCGTGCTCATCGTGTCGCGCACCTGTTCCGCACGAATCGGTCTCACCAGAACTGAATTGGCTCCCGCCTGCAAAGCCTCTGCCAGCCTGCCATCATCGTTCACGATGGCCAAAGTAAGCGGGCGCTGCGCCGCCTTCAAATCCCGCGCCGTTTTCAGCAGGAATGCCGCCTCCGGTTGATCCTCCCAGTCGGTGATTACGATCTGGAACAACTGGGTTGTAACCCTCTCCACGGCGTCCACTGCGCTCCGGCAGTACTCTCCCTCGATCCCCAGGTCGGTGAGTACCTGCCAGATCGGCTGGACCATCTCCTCGTTCGACGAGAATAAGAGGCAGCGCAAGGGCATACTATTTCAGACTAGGCAGCCCCGGTAACCGCGGCAAGTTACCGAGGTGGAATGCCGTTCCGCACTCGGATTGGCCGAATGCCCAGCGGTACATGTCCGTTTGGGCGCGCGGTGGACAGCGTCCGGTGATCAGTGCCCGGCACAAACAGAATCGGCTTTGACTAATCACTGACCACTGATCATGACCACTGCTCCTGCGCTAGAATGCTGGGTCGCTCCTGATCGCACCCTGAGTATGCAGACTGCGGATGTCGTCATCGTTGGTGGAGGAATCGTCGGCTCCAGCATTGCCTATCACCTCACGGCAAATGGATGCCGCAACGTCCTCGTCATCGAGCGCGAATCAGCCCCGGGCAAAGGCTCCACCGGTAAGAGCATGGGCGGAGTGCGCGCTCAATTTTCTACTCCGGTCAGCATCCAGATGTCGCTCTACTCGATTCCTTTTTATGACAGCTTCGAAGAGCGTCTCGGCTATCCCTGTGACTACCGACCGCAAGGCTATCTCTTCTGCGCCACCACAGACAATCAGATGGCCTATCTCCGCACAAACTACGCTCAGCAAGTGAAGCTGGGTTTGAAGAATGTTCGTCTGATGGCAGGCGTTGAGATCCGCGGCATGTTTCCGCAGCTACGCGGTGACGACATTGTCGGCGGAAGTTTCTGCTCCACTGACGGCTTCGTCGATCCCTACAGCGCCATGAACGGATTCATGGCCTGGGCGGCCAGCCACGGCGCAACCTCGTGGAAGAATACTGTGGTCAAAGGCTTTACTCACGACGCAACCGGGATTGCCTCCGTAGAGACCACGCGCGGCCCTGTGGCCACGCGCAAAGTCGTGAACTGCGCCGGTGCCTGGGCTGCTGGCGTGGCCAGTCTCGCCGGCGTCGATCTGCCCGTCGAGCCGCTGCGCCGCATGCTCGTGCCCACCGAGCCCTTTGACGAATTTCCTCACACCGCGCCCATGATTGTCGACATGTCCAACGGATTTCACTTTCGCCCCGAGGCCCGCGGCTTTCTCCTCGCCTGGAACGATCCCGAAGAAACGCCCGGCTTCAAAACGGATTTCGATCCTGCCTTTGTCGAGAAGGTCCTCACCCGCGCCGCCGATCGCGTGCCCTGCTTCGCCAATCTTCCCGTGAATCCCAAGCGGGCGTGGGCCGGCCTCTATGAGATGACGCCAGACCACCATCCAATTCTGGGCGAGGCTCCCGGCTTGCCGGGCTTTTTCCTCGCCAACGGTTTTAGCGGACACGGCGTAATGCACGCCCCGGCAACAGGAAAGATCCTCAGCGATCTCATTCTCACCGGGAAGACAGATCTGATCGACGCATCGCTGCTGAATCTAGCACGCTTCGCGGAAGGCCGGTTGATTCACGAAACCGCAGTACTGTAAGCCGCGAGTTTTGAAAGGGCGCGGCTTCAGCCGCGCCGTAAGGCCTCCGCTAAAGGAAACCATGGCTCTGCAAGAACATAACTACTGGCTCACGACAACCGATTTCCCCAAGACAGAATCCCATCTACTCCCCGAACGTGTCGATGTTGCCGTCATTGGCGCGGGCTTCACCGGCCTTTCCGCCGCTCGCACGCTCGCCAAGCGCGGCGCAAAAGTCGCCGTTCTCGAATCGGAGACGATGGGCTGGGGGGCCAGTTCCCGCAACGGCGGCATGGTGCTCACCGGCATGAAGCTGGGCGTAAATAAGCTCATCTCCATGTACGGACGCGAACTCACCCGCCGCATGTACGCCGCATCGCTCGCAACCATCGATTGCGTCGAGCAGATCATTCGCGAAGAAGCCATCGACTGCGGATTCTCCCGTTGCGGCCATCTCGAAGTGGCCTGCAAGCAAAAGCATTTCGACGATTACGCGCGCCAGGCCGAAGTAATTGCTCGCGAGTTCAATCATCCACTGCGCGTCGTGCAGAAGCATGAGTTGAACGCTGAAATCGGCTCGACCATTTACTACGGGGGCATGGTCGATGAAGTCAGCGCCGGACTGAATCCAGCTCACTACGTCGCTGGCCTCGGCCGCGCCGCCATGAAAGCCGGTGCAGAAATCTTCGAGCACACACGCGTCGAAGGCCTGCAGCGTGAATCAAGCCAGAGCGAGTCGGGATGGAAGATCGTGACCTCGCAGGGTGCGCTGTGGGCCCGCGAAGTCTTTGTTGGCACCAGCGGTTACACCGGAAGAGCGACTCCCCCTCTGCAAAGGAAGCTCATCCCCATCGGATCATTTATCATAGCAACCCAAACCCTTCCTGAAGCTCTGGCGCACGAACTCAGCCCGCGCAACCGCATGATCTACGACTCGAAGAACTATCTCTACTACTATCGCCTCACGCCTGACCGCCGTATGCTGTTCGGCGGACGCGCCGCCTTCTTCCCGGAGAACGACCAGACCATTCGCCGGAGCGCCGAAATCCTGCGCCGCGGCATGATCGACGTCTATCCCCAACTCCGCGACGCCAAAGTCGAATACGTCTGGGGAGGCACGCTCGACTTCGCCTTTGACATCATGCCCCACGCCGGCAACCTCGACGGCATGTACTACGCCGTCGGCTACGCCGGACACGGCGTCGCTATGGCCACGTATCAAGGCCAGAAGATGGCGGAGTTGATGTCAGGAGACAAGCCGGAGAATCCATTCGTAGGCATTCCATTTCCCGGAGCGCCGCTCGGTTTGTACAACGGCAAGCCATGGTTCTTGCCGTTCGCGGGAGTGTGGTATAGGTTTCTGGATTGGGTGAGTTGACTTTCCAAAACCATTGCGTCCTACCCCTAGCAGTCTAAGCACCTTTGATATCTACCACGCCCTTCTGTGGGTTTGTACACTCGCATCGTAGTCACGATTTGTGAGGTACAGGTCGATGCAGTTCCGCCACGCAATCTTGTGCTTCTTTCTCGCCACACTTCCGTGCTGGGTGCAGACGCCAGACCAAGTCCCTCCCAAGCCTGTCAGCGAGCGTCAGTTGTTGTGCTGGATCATTGCCGGACTGCCGGCATTCAATCTGCAGCATGAATTGGAAATGCGGGGAATAGATTTCGCGCTTGATCCTGCCTGGCTGGAGAATCTCAAACAAACCGGAACCGACACCAAACTGCTTTCGGTTGTGCAGAAGGCGCGTGTAATTTCTGATACAGACGCACGGGCCGATGAATTCTCTCCCCGGCTGTTTCGCATAATCAAGGAAGAGAATGAAAAGAAATTCTCGTCGGCTGAGTTGCATCTCGCGGGTCTGGCGAAAATGGACAAGACGAGCCCGGAATTAATTTTTGCTCTTGGCAGCTTCCTGAATCGTCAGGAAGATTGGGCGGAAGCCATTCCAGTGTTGAGGGAAGCGGTGCGGTTGGCTCCCGAATTTGCCTATGCACATGAGCAGTTGTCCTTCGCCTACTACCGCATGGAGATCCCAGAGCCAGCGATCGAAGAAGCGAAAGCTGCCCTGTCCTTGAGGGCAAACGATCCGGACGCGCACAAGTTCCTTGGTCTGGCATACCTCGCCAAGCGTGACTTCGGCAATGCGGACAGAGAACTCAACGAAGCTCTCAAGTTGAAACCTGATTACGCCGTTGTGTACGGCAACCTCGCCCTTTCTCTTTCGATGCGGGGCCAGGACCTCGCGGCTCTGCCCCTGTATCGCAGGGCCTTAGCCTTCGATCCCAAAGATGCGCGATTGTTTTATGGTGCGGGAATTTCTTATGCGCGCGCCCATCAAATGGACGAGGCAATCGCGGCCTATAAGCAGGCTAAGAGTCTCGCCCCGGATGACATGCGCATCAGGCAGAACCTGGGCGCCGTCTATTGCGATTCTGGACGGTACGAGGAAGCCGTGGCCGAGTTCGAGGACTTGCTTGGAATCGATCCCGATTGGAACATGGCTCGGGTGTGTCTTTCTCGTTCTCTAAAGCGGTTGGGACGCGTGGACGAAGCCGCAGCAGTGAAGGCCGAATACGACAGGCGCGAAGCGAGTGGCAGCAATTGAGCCAACTGTGATCCTACCGCGACGTGAGAGCAACAATTCCATACACCATGGGTCCCAGCACTATCGCAACCGCGCCGCCAATCAGAGCGAAGCGGTCGCTGCCGAGCAGTGCGACCATCGCCATCACTACCGGCGCAGCCACCACATAGAACAATCCCATTCGACCACCAGGAATCACGAACGCGCGTGGCATCTCCGGCCGCGTGCGCCGCAGCTTCCATGCTGAAAGCACTGTCAGCACTGTCGTCGCCGAGCGGAGCCAGATATAGACCGAGATGAGCTGTCCAAGGCTCTGCCACGCCAGCAGGGCGTAGATAATCGCCGACACAACTATCGCCAGCCACGGCGTGCCATAACGTGAATGCTTGCGGGTGAGGGCTGCTGGAAGGTATCCATCTTCCGCCATGGCGAAGGGCATGCGCGTGGTGGTAAGCACGGTACTGTTGAGCAGCGCGATGTTGCCCACCATTGCCGCTAATGTCATCCAGGTACCAAGCCAGAAGTGACCATGAAACGAGCCGCCGATCATTCTGGCCGCGTCGGAGAAGAATCCCGTATGCCATTGTTCCCAGTTGCCAGCCGAAGCTAGTCCTGCAAGCGTGGGCAGAAAGTACGCCGCAATCGAGAGCGGCACCACCAGCGCCAGCGCCCGCGGGTAGGCCTGTTGTGGGTTGTCGACTTCTTCCGCCACGGTTGAGAGTTGCTCGTACCCCGAATACAGCCAAAGGCCCAAAGCCAATCCGACGCCGAATATCTTGAAGGTTGGCTGGTGCGGCGGGATCAACGGGACAAACGGATTGTTATGCCACTTCATCAGCGCAATCACGATCATCGTCATTACCGGTACGAAGATGAAGACCTCGAGCGCGGTTGCGACCTTTCCGACCATCTGAATGCCGCGCACGTTGATCCAGGTAATCACCGCAATCAGCGCCACGGAAACGACGTAGTGCTTCCATCCCGCGATTCCGGGGAAGAGGTAATCGGTGAAGAGAACGGCGTAAGCTCCCCCTAACAGGAACGACGCCGACCAGTTCCACCAGCCAGCGAGGAATCCCCAGAAGTCGCCGAAAGCCGCACGGGTCCAGCGATAGAAGCCGCCCTCGACGGGCATGGCGGTGGTCAGCTCCGCCGACACCAGCGAGACTGGGATGCACCAGAAGAACGGCAGCACCAGTAGGTAGATCAGCGTCATTCCTGGGCCGGAAGTAGTGACCATGTCTTCGAGACCGAACGGTCCGCCTGTGGTGTAGGAAAACATCACGAAGACGAGATAGAAGAGGCTGGCTTTGCGAAGAGCGGACGCGGTGCCGTTAGAGGAGGTCAAGGTTGTGGATCAAGCAGTAACTATGCAGCGAATGCTGCGGTCAGCGCGCCTTCGAGTTCGAGCAGTTTGCGCTTCAGGTCGAGGCCTCCGCCGTAGCCGCAGAGCGTGCCGTTGGAGGCGATTACGCGATGGCAGGGGACGACGATGGCGATGGGGTTGCGATTGTTGGCCATGCCGACGGCGCGAAATGCGTTGGGTTTGTTGACTGCGCGAGCGATGTCGGCGTAGGTACGAGTCTCTCCGTAGGGAATCGCCAACAGCGCGCGCCAGCAGGAGAGCTGGAAATCGGTGCCGCGAAGGTCGAGCGGGAAGGTAAACTCGCGGCGCTGGCCAGCGAAATACTCTTCGAGCTGGCTCACGTAAGGCTGCATCAGGCGAGGGGAATCTTCGAAGGTGACTCCGTTTCTCATCTTCTCTTTCCCCGGCTCCCTGCGAAGGTCGCGAGGGTTGGGGCGAATCGATTGCTGTCCGGGTAAGCGGGCATCGAATTCCAGGGCGACTAATCCGCGGGCGGAAGCGGCCAGGAATAACGGTCCAATCGCGGAGTGCATCGTGGTGCAGTGAAGAGTTTCCATGGGAGTGATCCTCTGCGCAGCAGACTACGATAGCAGACGATTTGCCGGCGAAAAACTTTACCACAGAGTCACAGAGACACAGAGGAAACCAACACCAGGGTAGTGTCCTAAACTGCGTTGGATGGCGCCGCAGGCATGGGGAGATAACGCGTGGAAACGGAAAACGTTGCGGCTCGGATCGAACTATTCTCAGGTGGGTGGCGGAGTTGACAGGAATTCGATTTTGGCCCAGAGTGTGTGCGGCGTGCTTATGGGCATAACTCTATCTCCTGTGAAGAAGGGGTTGTTTATCGTCGTTGCGGTGATGCTGGCCCCGGTGCTGCTGGTGGGAGTGGTGGCGCTGGCGGCGGGAGACTGGCAACAGGTTGGAGCGACGGCGGGCGGCGATCAGGTTTTGGTGAGTTCGGTGACGGCGCGTAAGAACGGGCTGCGGACGGCTTGGATCCGCGTGGAATATAAGGAACCCACCAAGCTGCCGCAGGGTGGTCCGTTCGTGGAGCTGCGGGCGCGGGTTCGGTTTAACTGCGCGAGCGGCAGCGGGGTGCCGACCGCGGTTTCGAACTCCGAGTGGTTCTACTCCCGCGACCGCAGCGGCAAACTGGTGGTCAGCAAAAAGACTCACCGCGACGATCAGTTTGGGCAGGTGGCGGAAGGGGACTTTGGAGAGATTGCGCGGGAGTTTGTTTGTAAGCAGAAGTGAAACAGTGGTCCGTGATCAGTGGCCAGTCTCCGACGCCTGCCGTTTTGGTTTTACTGGCCACTGATCACTGGACACTGGTCACTGCCTTCAGATTTCCACAGGCTGGCACCTCGGTAACGCCCCACGCACTTCCACAGACGGCGCTTCCGTCATATGCTGGATGGAGATAACGAATTACAGTTGGCGGTACGCGGCTGCTACGTTACTCCCTCGGGCATGGATTCACTTCGTATCTATTCGCTGGTGGCGGCAGGTGGCGCGGTTGCGCTGGGTGTCTACGCGCTGTTACGCCGCAAGCCCAAAGGACCGGCGGAGCTGGAACGCGAACGTCGCGTCTTGCTGGACGGCATTGGACGCATTACCGATGGCACCGTGATTGATGTGCAGGAATTGCCGGTCAGCAGCGGACACCATGCGGCGGTGTTGCTGATCTACAAGTATGACGTGGCGGGCGTGTCCTATGAGTGCTCGCAGGACGTCACCTACCTAAGGCAGTGGATTAATCTGCATTCCTGTCGGCTGGGGCTACCCACGTCGGTGAAGTACGACCCGCACAATCCCGCCAATTCGCTGGTGGTGTCGGAGAGCTGGATGGGGCTGAGGCAGTAAAGCAGTGGCCAGTGATCAGTGGCCAGTAGAACCTTCGCACTCAAGAGCCTCGATTCCGACTTTGGTCTCACTGGCCACTGGACACTGGCCACTGCATTTCAGATCTGGTAGTCCTGGTAGTCGTCCTGGAAAAGGTCCTGGGGAGAGATGTTTGGGGGCGAGGTGCCATCGTCGATGGTGAGGTTTGGCTCGGCGCCCAGCGCTTCGTGCGAGTGTTCCTGAAACTTCTCGCGCAATTCGTGCATTTCCTGGGCGAGCTTGATGATGACGTCGGAGAGCGGGTCGCGGATGTCCTTGGGGTCGGCGATGATGACGCGTTTGCCGTCGCGCAGAACAATGTGTCCGGGGACGCCGACGATGGTGGAATTGGCTGGCACGTTGCGGAGCACGACGGAACCTGCGCCGACACGGCAGTTGTCGCCTATGGTGATGTTGCCCAGCAGTTTGGCCCCGGAGCCGATGACGACGTGATTGCCGAGGGTAGGATGGCGCTTGCCTTTCTCTTTGCCGGTCCCACCCAGTGTAACTCCCTGATAGAGCGTGACGTCGTCGCCGACGATGGCGGTCTCGCCGATCACGGTGCCCATGCCGTGGTCGATGAAGAGGCGTCGTCCGATCTCAGCACCGGGATGAATCTCAATGCCGGTGAGCAGGCGGGCTATTTGCGAAATGTATCGGGCAAGGAAGCGCATGCCATGAAGCCAGAGCCAGTGGCTCAGATGATGGAACCACACGGCGTGGAGACCGGGGTAGCAGAGGAGGACTTCGGCGTAGGAGCGAGCGGCGGGGTCGGACTCGAAGACGGCGGCGACGTCTTCGCGGACGGAGTGGAAGAAGGAGATCATCTTAGTTCAGTTGCCAGCTGCCGGTAAGAGCCGGGTCGCGGCTCACGACCGTGCCTGGAGTTGAGAGCAAGGCTTTTCCGTGCTCACAAAGAGCCTAGACTAGCAACTGGGTACTGGCAACTGGCAACTGCTTTTAGCTGCCGGTTTCGAAGCCGCCGCTGTGGGCGACGGTGATGCGGAGATACTTGTAGGGATTGACCGGAGTGTCGTTGATGCGAACTTCGTAGTGAAGATGGGGGCCGGTGGAGCGCCCGCTGAGGCCGACATAACCGATGGTGTCACCGCGATGCACGTGCTGTCCGGGGGTGACGGCGTAGCCGGAAAGATGACCGTAGCGGGTGGAGATGCCGTGGCCATGATCCATCATGATGGCCTTGCCGTATCCGCCGAGGAAGTCGGCGAAAGTGATCACGCCATCGGCGGGAGCGATGATGGGATGGCCGTAGCTGCTGCCGATATCGACGCCACTGTGAAACGCCCCTTCACCGTTGAAGGGATCGATGCGCTCTCCGAAGCTTCCGGTTACCTGGCCTTCCACCGGCCAGAGGTTGGGAGCGGAGTTGGCTCGGTACCAATCGGCGGTGGTGGCGTTGCGGGTCATTCCCAGGCTGATGCCGACTGAGGCTGCCCCGGTGAGAGCGGAGGTGCGCAGGGCGCCGAGCTGGTCCAGCGAAGAGGTGACGTCGGAGTCCTGAATCTGCTGCTGCGAGGCCGTGACCAGTGTGGGCTGCGATTTCAATCCGTAAAGAGCGGAAACCTCGCTGGCGATCGAACCGAGAGAAGCCACTTGGACGTCGCGTTCTTTGGCGACTTCTTCCAGGCGGGAGTAACGATCCTTGAGCTGCTCTTTTTCGGTGCGCAGTTCGTTGTAGTGGGAAACCTTAAGCAGCATGCGCGTATAAGAGCTGGCAATTCCGGTGAGGCTGAGGAATCCGATGGCGGCGCCGACTACGAATACGTAAAGATAATGGACGGGAATGGAGATCTTGCGCAACTGGCCGTCGTCCCCGCGGGCCACGAAAAGTATGTAAAAGCGCTTTTGCAAATGCCTTCCTTCTATCCGCGTTGAATGATCTTCAGCGTTTAACGGTCAGGGCCGGAACTCCAGGCAAAGTATTGAGGCTGCAGAAAGCCTGTTCGGACAACCTGACTCTTTCGGGTACGCTTCCCATTTGGGAATGGAGACTTTGACGTGCCCTTTATCTACCGGAACCGGGGACCTAGCCAAAAATATCTGGTCTGCAATTCCAACGAGATGCAGAACTTAGCGTGTCCAAAGGCTACTGAACTTCGCTCAAACCAAAAGGTTGTGTGAATGACAGGTAAAAGGTAACAAACTGGGTTCCACCTGTCAACGACGCGGAGGGACATTAGATGTTACTTAAGGCGGGGTAATCGAATGTAATCGCGGGGCTGGTTACCGGAGCGGATGGTCAGCCAGGGATGGTGATCATCCGGCCAATGAACGCTTCCGGCGAGCTCTGCTTCGGCTGAAGTAAAGAGAAGCGATCGTTCGCGAGCCACGAGGATCGTCTGAGTCCCGGCAACGGGGAGCAACATCAGCAGGTAGACCTCGCTTATAGTGGTTGCCGTGGTGATTTCCGAAAAAGCGTTGATTGCACAAATTCGCCGCATGGCGAGCACGGCGGCGAATCCTGCGGTTCAAACTGGAATTGGAGACGACTGCGCCGTGCTGCGACTTCTGCCGCGCCGAGGCCAGCAAACCGACATACTGGTTACGACTGACTTCACGTTAGAGGGTATCCACTTCCGGCGGGACTGGCATCCGGCGGAATCGGTGGGGCACCGGTGTTTAGCGCGGGGGCTGAGCGACATCGCGGCCATGGGGGGGGAGCCGGCGGCGGCGTTCCTTTCTCTGGCGTTGCCGCGGGACTTGCCGCAAAGCTGGGTGGGCCGCTTCGCCCGCGGCTTGATCGGCCTGGCCGAGAGATACGGCGTGACCCTGGCAGGCGGTGACACGGCGGAATCGCCGAATGGAGTTCTGGCGGATATTGTTCTGGTGGGCACCGTGCCGAAGGGAAAGTCCGCGTTGCGCTCGCGGGCGCAGGCTGGCGACCGCATTTATGTGAGTGGAGAACTGGGAGGCTCGGCGGCCGCGGTGGGGGTGATGCGAAAAGAGATGCGGAAGAAATCCAAGTGGAAGCCGAACCCGAGGGAATATTTGCGGCACTTCTTCCCGGAGCCTCGAGTCGAGCTGGGCCGGGTTCTGCGCGAGAGAGGTCTGGTGTCCGCGATGATCGATACCAGTGACGGCCTTTCAACCGATCTTGCCCACGTCTGCGAAGAAAGCGGCGTAGGTGCGGAGATCGCGGCAGAACTCATCCCCCGGGCGAGCGTGGGCAAGCCCTCCCGCCAAGTGGATCTCCAGTTGGCGTTGCACGGCGGGGAAGACTATGAACTGCTGTTCACTGCGTCCCCCGGCAAGCGCGTTCCATCCCGCATTGCCGGAGTTCCGATTACACACATCGGGCACATCACGCGGGGGCGGAAGTTATTCCTGAGAAATCGGGACGGTGTGGGGTACGAACTGCAGGCACTGGGGTGGGAACACTTCCGCCGACGGTGAGTACCTCGGTCACCGGTTATCATCTATGTCTATACCCTCCGAAGAAAAACGGGACTAAAGTAGGGATATGTCGTTCTCCCAAGTTGTCTGCCCCCGGGTTTTTCTGATTTTGCTGGTGATCTCCGCCGGGTCTGCTGCCTTTGCTCGCGACAAGAAGCAGCCGCCTCCTCCGCCGGCGCACGCCAAGTCTCCCGTGCCCGCAGTTACCGATGAGTACGTCCACAAGGAGTTTGGCGATAACTGTTCGCTGCTGGCTGGTCCTCCACAGTTTGTGGGCGATCTCGACGGCGACGGAGTGGATGATCTCATTGTGGTTGCCCGCTGCAAGAATCCGTTGGCCGATCAGGCTGAAAGCGGTTTTCTGGTGGCCGACCCCTATAACAGTTTTCTGGGCTTTGGCGAAGTCAAAGTCACTTCGACGTTTGCCTCGGACGATCCGGAACGCAAGGGGCTTTCCCTACTGATCGTTCACGGCGTGGGCCCTGAGGCCTGGCGTTCCGACAAGGCTAAGCCCAAGTTTGTACTCATCAACCTACCCTTTAAAACGCTGACTGTGAAAAGGCTGGCGCTGAAAAAGAAGACCGTGCTCGGAATCTACATGGAAGAAAAAGGCGAAGGCGAGAACACCTCGTCAGTCATTTACTGGGACGGGAAAAAGTACCGGTATCAGATGCTGGGCTCGGATCTGGAGTAGGCGGTTCGCCGATGATTTCTGGAGCTTCTTGGGATAGCCGATCCAAATTTTCAGCCGCCGCAAAAAGGTGACGAACTATACTCGCGTGTGAACGACACGAGGATGAATTTCATCAACTGCTACGAGGACGCCAACCGGTCCGAGCCTTATCCGTGGGTGAACGAAACCAAGATCGCTCCCTGGGTGATTTACGTGTTGCGACGAGCGACGTCGGGGGATCGATCCCGCTCCATTCTCGATGATCTTGTGACATAGCTCATACCTGCCCGCCCACTCACCCGCTATAATCCTCTGCGCTATGAATATCGAAGAAAAAATCGCAGAACTGAAGAAGCGGAACCGGCTTGCCGAAGAGGGCGGCGGCGAGAAGCGGCGCGAGCGCCAGCACAAAGAAGGCAAGATGTCGGCGCGGGAGCGCATCGAGTTCCTGCTCGATGAAGGCACCTTCGAAGAGACCGACAAGCTGGTCACGCACCGCTGCGGCGATTTCGGCATGGCTGAGCAGAAGCCCTACGGCGACGGCTTTGTGACGGGGTACGGGCGAATCGAAGGCCGGGTGGTGTTTGTCTTCGCGCAGGACTTCACTGTGTTTGGGGGCTCGCTCTCGGAAACGAATGCGGGGAAGATCGTGAAGATTATGGACCTCGCGGCGAAGATGGGCGCGCCGGTGATTGGATTGAACGATTCCGGCGGCGCGCGCATTCAGGAAGGTGTCGCGTCGCTCGCGGGATATGCCGACATCTTTCTGCGCAACACTTTGTACAGCGGCGTGGTGCCGCAGATTTCGGCGATCATGGGCCCGTGCGCCGGCGGTGCCGTGTATTCGCCTGCGATCACGGATTTTGTTCTGATGGTCGATAAGACTTCCTACATGTTCATCACCGGACCGGACGTAATTAAGACGGTGACCATGGAAGAAGTGACGAAGGAGCAGCTCGGCGGCGCCATGACGCACAACGAAACCTCTGGCGTGGCGCACTTTCTGGCGCATGATGACGCCGAGTGCCTGTCCATGGTGCGCGAGCTGCTGAGCTTTGTGCCATCGAATAACCTGAACGACCCGCCGCGCAAGACTTGCACTGATCCGCCCGACCGGGCCGATGCGGCGCTCGACAAGATCGTACCCGCGCAATCGAATCTGCCTTATGACATGAAGGACGTAATCCATGCCGTGGTCGACGACGGCTATTTCTTCGAAGTGCAGGAGCACTATGCGAAAAACATGGTTGTCGGATTCGCGCGGCTGGACGGGCGTTCGGTGGGCATCGTTGCCAACCAGCCGGCGATGCTGGCCGGCACGCTCGACATCAATGCGTCGGTGAAGGGCGCGCGCTTCGTGCGCTTTTGCGACTGCTTCAACATTCCGCTGATTACGTTCGAAGATGTTCCGGGATTCCTGCCTGGCACTGCGCAGGAATACGGAGGCATCATCAAACACGGAGCGAAACTGCTCTACGCCTTCGCCGAAGCCACGGTGCCGAAAGTTACAGTGATCACGCGCAAAGCTTACGGCGGAGCTTATTGCGTGATGGCGTCCAAGCACATTCGCACCGATGTGAACTACGCATGGCCGACGGCGGAGATTGCAGTGATGGGTCCGGAAGGCGCGGTGGATATTGTTTACAAGCGTGAACTCGACCAAGTCAAAGATGCGCACGAACGGCAAGAAGTGCGTCAGGCCAGAGTGGAAGAATTCCGCGACCGCTTCGCCAGCCCCTACGTGGCGGCTGACCGTGGGTTTGTCGACGCCATCATCCAGCCCCGCGAGACGCGGAAGAAGCTGATTCAGGCGCTCGCCATGCTGGAGAACAAGCGGGATAGGAATCCGCCTAAGAAGCATGGAAACATCCCGCTGTGAAGCGAGACTTTCTTGAAGGTCTATTGAGCGCACAGCTTAGGCCGGGCAAAAATAAGAGTTCCGAGGTGGTGTTGGGTCCATTCGTCTCGGCCAGTAGCTCGCGTTAGACCCTTGCTTGACCTGCTATGGCAGCGTCCCTTGCGGGGTGCTGCATGCGATCTTCGCTCGGGCTCCGGGCTTACCGCCAACCGGAAAAACCTACCCAACGCCTCGGAACTCTATCCTGCCTTCGACGTTTCTTCTTGTTCTCCTCGACCAGCGCTTTGCTACAGACCCTTGCTTGCCCTCCCTGCTCATTTTCATGAGGAGGGTGACTGCGCTTGAGTCCCGGACGCTGCACCAACCGGAAAAACTTTAGAAGCTGTCAAAGAACGATTATCTTTCTACTCTTTTTGTTTTTAGAGTCAATGAAAACTTTGCGTTTGTAACTGGCGTATTTTCAGGCGAGTGCACGGCGTCCACAGGAGGGTGACAGGAATTGGTGCAGGGCGCGAGGCAAGTTCGCGCAGAAGGCGCACCAGAAGCGCGTTTTCGCGATTTTGATCATCGAGACAAATTCAACTTGTTACATGGGTGGGCTTGGCGGCATTGTGAAAAACCATGGAGATCGGCATCCAGCAAGGAGTTTGAAGGGTGCCGTTTCGCGGGCGTACAGTTTAGATGGACGCGAGACCCGGTCGAGCTTCGCTCGACTGGACAGCCCCTTCGGCTCCGCTCAGGGCAGGCGAGGGCGGCTATCCCCACATGTGCCGTGGCGGCGTGGCTAAATCGTTAGATTATTTCTATCTTCTCGTCGAGGAGTTGCTTATCGGTCTCGTCGGAGCCGGTGAGCTCGAACGAGTTGGTGATCGCGGCTTTCCCTTGCTCCACGCTGGTGATGACGTAGGAGCAGCCGATCCAGTGAGCCTCGGCGAGATCGGTCGGGGACCAGCGCGCGGGATGATCGGGATGGGAGTGGTAGAAACCGACAATGTCCTCACCGCGCTCGCGCCCTTCGCGCTGAACCCGGATCAGTTCGCGAGGATCGATGTTGTAGCGGTTCTGCGGCGAATCGGTGCGGGTGTTGCCGCAGCGGGCGGTCGAGGTCACGATGCGGGCGCCGTCGTCATCCGTGCGGCCGAGCAGCACGCCGCAGCATTCGTGAGGGTAGGTCTCTTCGCCGTGACGGCGGAGAGCGGCATAGTCGGCAGGTGCGAGGTTCAACATAAAAGAGCGATTTACCACGGAGGCACAGAGACACCGAGAAAACCAAGACCGAAATTCTTGACAGCTGGGCTAGACACTGAACCGTTGTCAGCGTTAATCCTTATACTCTTCTTTGAATTCCTCTGTGTCTCCGTGCCTCCGTGGTGGATGTTCTTACTTTTCCATCCAGAATCTCTCGCTCAAGTACTTGTCACCGGAGTCGCAGAGAACCGTGACAATCACGGCCTGTTGCTCGCTTCTGAGGTGGAGCTGCTCGGCGAGTTTGAGGCCGGCGAAGACGCCTGCCGCGGCGGAGATGCCCAAGAGCAGTCCGCAGTCGCGGGCGAGGCGGCGGGCCATGGTATGGGCGTCTTCGGTAGCGATCTCACGGTTTTCATCGGCCAGCGCTGGGTCGTAAATTTTGGGAACGATGGCGCTGGCCATGTGCTTGGCGCCTTCGATGCCGTGAAAAGAGGAATCGGGCTGGAGCGAAATGCAGCGGATCGCGGGATTGAGTTCCTTCAGGCGGCGGGTGGTGCCCATAAAGGTTCCGCTGGTGCCGAGCATGGCGACAAAGTGAGTGACGCTGCCTTCAGTCTGCTGCCAGATTTCGTTCGCGGTTCCGTGATAGTGGGCCAGCCAATTGGCGTCGCTGGAGTATTGATCGGCGTAGAAATATAAATCGGGATGCCTCGTGGCCAGTTCGCGCGCCATGCGAATGGCACCGTCGGAGCCGTCGCCGGGGTCGGTATAGAGAATGTTCGCGCCGTATGCGCTCAGGATCTTCTTGCGCTCGGCGGAAACATTCTGCGGCATGCACAAGGTCACCGGGAATCCCTCAGCCGCACCCAGCATGGCGTAGGCGATGCCGGTGTTTCCGCTGGTAGCGTCGAGCAGGATTTTATCGGAAGTGAACTGGCCGCTACGTCGGCCTTCCGCCACGATGTTGGCGGCGGCGCGGTCCTTCACGGATCCCCCGGGGTTGTACCATTCGGCCTTGCCCAAAAGTGTGACGCTGGGAAGATGGGAGGTTAGTTGATCAAAGCGAAGTAGGGGCGTGTTGCCGACGCGGTCGAGCAGACTCTGGCCCAAGCGCGGGATGGCAGGTGGCGGAGCGTGATGCGCCGCGAGCGTTGCCGCCAACCGGGCTGAAGTCTGACTCATGATCGAACCATTGCCTCGTGACTATCGTAATGTGCAACAGCGGTCGAAACACGCTATGTAGTATGGTGTCTTTAGATGACATAGATTGCAAGTCCGATGCAGCGCGAAAGTAACTGGGCGGTTTGCGCGGAGCCTGCATCTAAAGAGAGATTGGAAGCGGAGAAAAATGTCCAAAGCAATTGAAGCACGAACTTACGAGGAGGCGCTGGCCTGGCTGCGCGAGCACGGATTCGATGTGCTGGAAGCGCCGGGAACCAACGGGCGCGTGTTCCTCAGAAAATACAACGTATCGGCCGCGATTCAGAAGACGGCGGAGGATGGCGTGAAGATCTTCGCGCATCCCGGATACTTGATCGGCAGCGAGATCTCGAAGCTGGTCAACCGCGGCTACCAGCAGTTCTTGAAGAACTCGAAGACGGAAATTCCGGCGACGGCCGACCACCTCAAGGCGCTGCAGTCGTTTGCGGAAGAGCTGAAAGTGGCGCTTGGACTGCCCAGCCTTTACAACGAGTCGCTGGGGACGGTGAGCGATTCCTACCATTACGACCGGCTTAAGGACGATGACAAAGCGCCAGTGGATCGGCCGAAGCGTCCGTGGGAAGTGGCGGGGAAAGCGGTCGCTGCCAAGAAGGGCCGGGCGTAGGACTCAAGAGTCGCTTCGAAATTCCTGGTAGTGGTTCAGTTTGAACTGAACCACTACCAAATTCCTTCCACAATTCCCGTTCATCCAAGCTTGTGCGAAACTGGTGCGCTCTATTTATCGAGCTCCGGAGGTTTCGCGTGCGCGACCGGTTTGTCATCGCCCGCTTTCTCGTTCTCTTCCTGCTTCTCTTTTGCGGGTCGCTGATTAGTGGACAGACTACGATGAACCCTTCCAATGAAGACGGTGCGAAGGCTGCCGTCGAGCAGGTACTGCGCACGCAGCAGGAAGCGTGGAATCGGCGTGACCTTGAAGCTTTCATGGCGGGCTACTGGAATTCTCCGGAGCTGACGTTCTTTTCTGGTGCGAAGGAGCATGACGGTTGGCAGGCCACGATTGAGCGGTATCGTGCGGCCCATGCGAGTCCGGGGCATGAGATGGGGAAGCTGGAATTCTCCGGCTTGCGCGTCGAGATTCTGGGGGCGGATGCGGCTTTTGTGCGCGGCGCGTGGCGGTTGACGATGTCCGATGCTAAGACGCCGCATGGGCTGTTTACGCTGGTGTTCCGGAAGTTCCCCGAGGGATGGAAGATTGTGCATGATCATACCTCGGCGGCGGAGTGAGATCGCTACTAGCTTCTGGCTGCTAGCTCAACCTCCCCTCTTTGCTCGCACTTGGACTCGGGTGCCCTCAGGGAGTTCGCCATTGGTTAGCTCTACTACTCCATTGCGGATTATGCCTTCCAGTTCTTTTGCTTCGTTGCCTGGATCCGCATTCGCGGGCACGAGCGCCCGCCCCACACTGTCCCCGGATGGGCTCGCTTCGCTTCGCTGGACAGCCGAGGCGGCTGTCCCCACATGGGCAGTGCTTGCACTTGCAACCCTTCGTCCCATGCCTTTGTCCATGGCTTCGTTAGCGAGGCGGTCGGCTTCGGTGTTGTGTTCGCGAAGAGCATGCCCTATCGAAAACCATTCCAGTTGAGCGATCAATTCTTTGGCACGGCAGTGGAGGTCCTTAAGAGTGGGGTTCTTCACTTTGTAAATACCTTTGATCTGACGGACTAGCAACTCAGAGTCGCTGATGAGCTTGAGGGCCCTGGGTCCGTGCTGGACAGCGTATTCGAGGGCGGCGATCAGGCCTTGATACTCGGCAAAGTTGTTGGTTTGGTGGCCGAGGTACTCGCTGAGATGGGCGACTTTCTTTCCGGACTCATCCTGAATTACCACTCCATAGCCGGCGGGGCCGGGATTGCCGCGGGCGCCTCCGTCGCTGTGGGCGATGAGGTAGTGCGCGGGAGGATTTTCGCGGGGGGAGTTTTCGCGCGAAAAGAGAGACTTAGTTGCTGAGGCGCGGGGATAAGGCATGCGAACGAGTTTACAACGGCGGTCGGATTCGGAAGCGCGGTTGTGCGGAACGGAAGAATGATGAGAGCGCAAGAATCGATTGAAACACCTCGGGGAGCTACTAGTGGTGCGGAATAAAGGGATCCTTCGACTCCGCAAGACGATTCGCGAAGCGAACCGTCTTGCTCCGCTCAGGATGACAAGACGTTAGTGGATGAAATCAGCGGCCGGCGGCGAGGCGGGTGGCGAGGCGCGAAGGCAGGTTGGCGGCGAAGATTCGGTCTTGCGCGGCTTTCAGGTTGTAGGGCGCTCGGTGGAAGTGGACGACCTGGGCTTCGGTATCGAAGAGGGCGAAGGCAGCGCGCCAATCTCCGTCGCGGGGCTGTCCAACGGAGCCGGGATTGATCAGGTAACGGGCGTCCCGTTTCAGCTGCAACGAGACCGACTCGGGTTGGCCGACGGTGCGGTATTCCGGACGGAAACCATCGGCACTGGAACCGTTGGCGAAGAATCCGCCTTGCAGGTGAGTATGGCCGAAGAAAGTCAAGGGCACGGGGAGTGTGATGAGAGGAGCGAGGGCGTCGCCGAGCGAAACGATATAGACGTCTTCGTCGATGGGCGAGCCGTGAACCAGTTGCACATCGGGAAAGTCTCCGAGGGCGAGTGGGCCTTGCGGCAAAGTGCGCAGCCATTCGAGATGTTCGGAAGTGAGTTGGTCACGGGTCCAGATGGCGGCGGTGGCGGCCATAGCATTGAAGTCGTCCAAGTCGAGCAGGCCGGTTGCGGCCTTATCGTGATTGCCGCGGACAAAGATCGTTCCTAGGCCGCGGGCGCGCTCGACGACTTCGTTGGGGCTCGCGCCGTAACCGACGACGTCGCCGAGGTTTGCGACGAGATCGAACGACGGAGCTGCGGCGAGGCAGGACTCCAGCGCTTCGAGGTTGGCGTGAATGTCGCTAAGCAGCAGTATTCGCAATAGACACCAGACGGATGGCGATTATAGAACGAGCGGGAACGGAAGGGATACACCGGGATAAGGCAGCGAGCCAAACACACGATCATTGCGTCGCACGCGACGCTCAGGATGACAATCAGAACTGCTATTTCGCATTGACTACGGGGCAACGGGCCCAATGTCCGGGGGCGACCTCTATCAGGGGTGGCAGGGCACGGGCGCACTCGGGGATGCTGAATGCACAGCGCGGCTCGAAGGCGCAGCCGGGGGGCATGGCCTGCAGTGGCGGGACTGTGCCTTCGATGGTTTCGAGGGGGTGGGTGCGATCGGTTTTCAGGTCAGGCACGGAGTGAAGAAGGCCGCGAGTGTAAGGATGTGCCGGGAAACGGAAGATTTCATCCCTGGGGCCGAGTTCGACCACGCTTCCGGCATACATTACGGCCACGCGAGCGGCAACCTGCGAGACCACGGCCAGGTCGTGCGAGATGAAGAGCATGGCCAAGCCGAACTTGGAGCGAAGTTCACCGAGCAGATCGAGGATCTGGGCCTGGATGGTGACATCGAGCGCGGTGGTGGGTTCGTCGGCGATGAGTAACTGGGGACGGTTCACGATGGCCATGGCGATCATGACCCGCTGGCGCATGCCGCCGGAAAGCTGGTGAGGATAGTCGCGGGCGCGGCGGTCGGGCTGGGGGATGGCGACATCATCCATGGCTTGAATGGCAAGCTTCGCGGCTTCGGGCTTGGAACGGGTGCCGTGAGCCAGCACCGCTTCCGCGATCTGGTCGCCGACGCGCATGACGGGATTGAGTGCGGTCATGGGTTCCTGGAAGATCATGGCGATGTGCGAGCCACGCAATTGGCGCATGGAATCGGCGGAAAGGGTGGCGAGATTGCGGACCGAGCCGTGCTCGGCGAAAAGGATGTCGCCGGAAACCCTTGCCTGGGGCGGAAGCAGACGCATGATGGCGAGGGACGTGATGGACTTGCCGGAGCCGGATTCTCCAACTAGGCCGAGGACTTCCCCGGGAGCGATAGAGAAGCTTAGGCCGCGGACGGCGGGAAAACCTTGAACCGGCGAGTCGCCCGTTTCCACACGAGCCCTGTCCATACGGGGTTTGGCCGGGAAGTCGATGTTCAGGTGGCGGATGTCTAGGAGCGGGAGCACGGTGTCATGTTAGCAGCGTCGCGAGGCCGTCGCCTTGCGGCGACGGGGCAGCCGAGGCGGCTGTCCCCACATAATCTCAGCGTCCCTACTGGAGCATGTACTTTTCAAAACCTACTGTCCCAAAATCAATGGAAGGCCGTTCTTGTTGTTGCCGATGACTACGACTTTGGAGTTGGGGCTTTTGGCCAGGTTCTCGGTGGCTTCGATGCCTTTCCATTCCAGCAGGGATGGCGTGATGCCCTGGGCCACGATCTGCTGGAAATCGCGGACGCCAGCGGCTTCGATGCGCTTGCGCTGCGCCTCTTGTGTTTCTTTCTGCAGGCGGAAGTTCATGGCCAGCGATTCCTGCTCGGCTTGTTGTTTGGCTTCGATGGCCGCTTTCAGCGTGGCGGGCAATTGGATATCACGTAAGAGAACGTTCTCCACCGTGAGGCCGCGCTGATTGAGCTGGGCGCTGACCTGATCATAAATCTGCTTAGCCACCATTTCGCGTTCGCCGGTGTAGAGGGCGTTGGCGGTATGCGAGGCCGTGGCTTCGCGAATGGCGGAGCGGAGCGTGGGCTCAACCACCACGGTTTCATAGTCGGAGCCAATCTTCTGGAAAACCTCGGCGGCACGGTCGGGATTGAGATGGTAAATCAGCGAGGTATCGAGGCTCATCATGAGGCCTTCGCTGGAAGGTACGCTGGCCGATTCCTTCAGGGTTTGAGTCTGGATGGAGAGTTCGTTATTGGTCTTCAAAGGACTGATGAGGTGAATGCCTTCACCAAGAGTGTCGCCCGTCTGCACTTTGCCGAAGAGCGTAAGCACGCCGACGTGGCCGGTGCCTACTTTGGCTACGGAGCTAAAGAGCAAAATCACCAGCAAGAATGCGGCAATGCCGATTCCAATGAGGCGCAACAGACCGCCAGCTCCGCCGCCGCCGTCAATAATTTTCCCCCGAGCCGGATCAAAGATTGTCATGGTAGTTTCTCCACGTTGCGATTCTAGGGCGGGCAGATCATCCGCGTAAGTGACTGCTCTGGGACCCAAACTGGCTACAGTCCTGAATCTTCCCATTCGTCGGCGCATCTTTTATGCTTAAGACCTATGAGCAAGATTCTTATCCCAACGCCGTTGCGGCAGTATGTAGGTAAACAATCCACGGTGGAAGTAAAGGGTGCGACCGTGGGCGAAGCGATGACCGACCTGGTGGCCCAGCATCCCGAGCTGCGGCGGCATCTGTATGGGGAGGATGGCAAACTGCGCGCCTTCGTGAATCTCTATCTTAACGACGAGGACATTCGCTACCTGCAGAAGGAAGCGACCGCGGTGAAGGACGGGGATGACATTTCCATCGTTCCTTCCATTGCTGGAGGAACTGAGAATTCCCGTCACTAAGTGGTGGCGCAAACCGGAACCAAGGTCCCTCGCGTTGCTCGGGATGACAAACGGTTTGATCAGCTCACCTGATTTGGAAATCCAGCAATTCAGAATTGTATTGAGGAGTTTATGGCGACGATCACTACCGAAATTCCAGTCACGCTGAGCAAAGACGAAATCCTGCGCTACTCGCGGCATTTGATCATGCCTGAGGTTGGCATGGAGGGGCAGCAGAAGCTGAAAGCGGCGCGAGTGCTGTGCATTGGCACGGGAGGCTTGGGGTCGCCGCTGGCGTTGTATCTGACGGCGGCGGGCGTGGGCACACTCGGCCTGGTCGATTTCGATGTGGTGGATTACACGAACTTGCAACGGCAGATTATTCACTCTACGGCGGACGTGGGGCGGAAGAAGCTGGATTCCGCGGCGGACAAGCTGAAGGCGCTCAATCCTTTTGTGAACCTGCGAACCTTCGACACGCGATTGAGCAGCGAGAACGCGCTGGAGCTCTTCCGCGAGTTCGACATCATCGCCGACGGCACGGATAATTTTCCGACGCGCTACCTGGTGAATGACGCGTGCGTGCTCACCGGCAAGCCGAACGTTTACGGATCGATTTTCCGGTTTGAAGGGCAGGCCAGCGTGTTCGCCACGGAAGATGGGCCATGCTATCGCTGCCTGTATCCGGAACCGCCGCCGCCGGGGTTGGTTCCTTCCTGCGCGGAGGGCGGAGTGCTGGGCATTCTGCCGGGGCTGGTGGGCGTGATGCAGGCCACCGAGGTGATCAAATTAATCCTTGGAGTGGGCGAGCCTTTGATCGGAAGGCTGCTTCTGATCGACGCGCTGGGCATGAAGTTCCGCGAGTTGAAGCTGCGCAAGAATCCGGATTGCCCGGTCTGCGGGACCCACCCCACGGTGACAAAGCTGATAGACTACAACGAGTTTTGCGGGATACGCGGGGAGGAGAAGCCTGTGGGGACTGGTGTTCCAGAGATTCAGGTGGAAGAACTGAAGCGGCGGATGGAGGCGAAGGAGGATTTTCTTCTTCTCGATGTGCGCGAGCCGCATGAATATCAAATCTGCAACCTGGGCGGACATCTGATTCCGCTGAACGATTTGCCCAAGCGCGTGCACGAACTGGATTCCAGCCGCGAAATCGTCGTCCACTGCAAGATGGGTGGGCGCAGCGCGAAGGCAGTCGCGTTCCTGCAGCAATCCGGATTTACCAAGGTGCACAACGTGGCGGGCGGGATTCTTGCCTGGTCGGACAGAGTTGATCCGAAGGTTCCGAAGTATTGAAGGGCAGTGGGCAGTGGGCAGTTTTTGAAGGGAGCGCGGCTAGCGCTCCCTTTTCTATTTCTGGGATTTCGGCCAGCAATTCAGCTGGTGTTACGCGCGGGAGGTTTACATACAATTACTTGACAATGCGGGTTCTCGACCGCACACTTCTCCCGTAGCCTCTTCGAAAACAATTCCTTCCCCGCGAGGTTGGCTGCATTTGTGTTCTAGAACGCATCCACACAGAGTTACTGTCGAAGGAAGGCATATGAATAGACTGCTTGTGGTCGTCCTTTGCTTTGCTATCCCGCTGGCGGTTTTTGCTGGTGACAACGGATACAAAGTCGTATACGACGGAGGCTCGATACCCGATAGAAAAGCGGGTACCGATATGAAGTTGTTTATTGATGCGAACCAGGTGCGACTGGTAAAAGACAAGACCGACGTCATAACAATTCCTGCTTCGGCTGTTACGGAGATCAGCTACGGCCAGGATGTCCACCGGAGGGTTGGGGCAGCGATCGGGCTTGCGGTGGTCTCCTTCGGGATCGGCGCACTCATGGCCCTTACCAAGTCAAAGAAGCATTTTGTAGGTTTGACATGGGTCGACGGTGACAACAAGGGCGGTTTCGCCATGCAATGTGACAAGAATGATTATCGAGGAGTGTTGGCCGGACTCGAGGGCATTACCGGCAAGAAGGCTGTGGACTCCGACGCCATGACAGTGAAGAACTGAATCGCCCTGACGGGCTCGAGTCAAGGCACTCCATTTAGCTCGCCTGTTGTGATCCTGGTCCTTGCAATTCTGCCTGGAATCGGCATAATTACGAGTTTCCTTCCCCCCGGGAGGCTTCATGCCGTTTCTCATTCGGTCGATACGCTCCGCCGTAGTGTGCTTGGCGGGGACGCTTGCATTCATCACCACTCTCTTCCTTTTCGGAATGATCGCGTTCTGGCTGGCCGCTGCGCCGGTGGCGGCACAGAATGCTCAGCCGTCGGGGCCTAACTCCGATCCAACTTATCAGGCTTTGCGCAATCTCACGCTGAGCGGTGAGGCGGTGAGCGTGAGCAATTTGGATCTGAAGCGGGATGCGGGAACTTTTCATCTGCGTTCTGGGACGGTGTGCTTTACGGCGCCGGTGCAAGGCAAAGTGACTGGGGCGGTGTTTGTGGGCGATGGCAACTTCGTGATTGCGCCTCCGCCTTCTGAACTGGGCGTGCTGAAGTTGTTGACCAAGGAAAATGAGTTCAGCGAAAACTTCAGCCACATGGTGATGCGCTTTACCGATTCCACCTACGACGAAATCAAGAAGACAGGCGCGGCGGGCGCGGGAGGCTGCGACAGCGGTTTGCTCAAAGACAGCCAGAACGCGATGCGTCATGGACTCACGCTGAAGCACAACCTGGAGGTCCGCATTCTGCAGGATGTGCTCAGCTCCGAGCCGGGCGGGCTGTTTGTGGCGTTCGTGCATGGCAAGCGCTACAACGACAAGGAGATTTTTGTGGTCGATCCGCGTGGCGCGCCCTACGTCATGGGGGAGGAAGTGGGATTGATGACCTATGACGAGAATAAGTACGGTATCTGGGCCGGCTTCAGTCTTTCCGGCCGACACAAGAGAGGCGGCCCTATCCGCATTGAACATCAGCAACTGGAAACCACCATGGAGAAGAACGCCAACTTGAGCGGAAAGGCGACGACGACGTTGGTGTCGCAGATCAATGGCTTGCGGGTTGTGCCATTCGACCTTTTCCACACGTTGCGGGTGCAGAGCGTGACTGCCGATGGGCAGGCGTTGTCATTTATCCAGGAAGACAAGAATAGCGATGCTGACTTTGCCGTGATCTTGCCGCAGCCCCTGGCGGCGGGCGAGAAATATACGATCACGACGGTCTATGGCGGAAAAGAGGCGGTGAGCAACGAAGGTGGGGGCAATTACTTTCCCTTGTCGCGCGAGAACTGGTATCCGAATAATATGGGCGCGTCTTTCGGAGAATATGCGACGTACGACATGACGTTCCGCATTCCCAAAGGAATGAAGATGGCGGCCACGGGCGCGCTGGTGAGCGAAAGCAACGATGGCGGACAGAACGTGACGGTGTGGAAGAGCGAAGCTCCGCAGACGGTTGCGGGATTTAACTTTGGCCGGTTCAAAATGGAGGAAGTCAAACTGACCAAGCCCGAATACCTGGTGCAGTCACTGGCTAACGAGGAACCGCCGAACTGGGTGCAAAACCTGCAGCATGCGACGAGCGGGGACGCGCTGCCGACCATGGGCTCGCACATGGGAGCGGGCGTTTCCCTGGGCACGATGGACACGAGGTTGCTGAACAAGAAGGCGCTGGCCGAGGGAGAGTTGGCGGTGGAAATTTATACGGATTACTTTGGGCCGTCATTGTTCAAGCATTTGCAGATCACGCAGCAAACGGCTTGTAGTTTCGGGCAATCCTGGCCGGAGCTGGTGTGGATTCCCATTTGCTATTACTTCGATACCACGGTGCGCCACGAACTAGGAATGGATTTTGGCGACCGCGGGTACTGGAAGGTGGTCACGCCGCACGAGGTGGCGCACCAGTGGTGGGGGCATACCGTCGGATTTAGTTCGTACCGCGATCAGTGGATGAGCGAGGGTTTCGCCGATATGTCGGCCTCGATCTACCTGTTCAACGTTGAGAAGAGCCCGCAGAAATTTATCACCTTCTGGAACGATGAGCGGGAACTGCTGCTGGAACGCAATGCCGAGGGCTTTCGGGCGATTGATGCCGGGCCGGTAACCATGGGATACCGCATGAGCAACTCCCGGACAGGTTTTGACTTGACGAGGCGGCTGATCTATCCGAAGGGCGCATACATCCTGCACATGATCCGGATGATGATGTGGGACCGCAAGACCGGAGATCAGCACTTTAAAGAGGCCATGCACGATTTCGTGACCACCTATAGCGGCCGCTCCGCGACCACCGAGGATTTCAAGGCCACGATGGAGAAACACATGAACCGTGACATGGACATGGAAGGAAACCAGAGGATGGACTGGTTCTTCAACGAATATGTCTATGGCACACAGTTGCCAACGTACAAGCTGGACTACTCCTTCGATACCGGAGCGGATGGAGACATGGTCTTCAGCTTCAAAGTGACCCAGTCGAAGGTGAATGAGGAGTTCCGCATGCCGGTGCCGGTTTACCTGGAACTGGCGGATGGGGGGATCGTATTCCTGGGGCGGGCGAGGCTGACAGGGGACTCTTCGGTGGAGCAGAAAGTTCCGCTGAAGGGTTTGAAGGCGAAGCCGAAGCGGGCGATGCTCAGCTATTACGACGACGTGCTGGCTTCACCCAATTAAAACCAAAAAGACAAGGGAGCACGGTGTGTGCTCCCTGTTGATGTTTCTCGGTTTGTGGTGCAGTTTACTTGCTGGAACCATCTGCCTGCATGCTGTTAGAAGCGTCGCCCAGTTCGATGGCGATTTTCTTTCCCTGGAAGCGGACGCCGGCGAGTGTATTGGGTCCGCTATCACTTTTCCGGGTCACTGCAGCATCGTTGTTGGCCGGGCTTTGAAGTTCAACTACGTGCGCCGGCACTTTTGCCACTACGTTCTTGCCTTGCAGGATGCTGAGTTCCACGTTGGGGCCGGGGCCTTCCCACTGAACTTTGTAGTCCCCTGCCTTTAAGGTTGTTCCGTTGACCGTCACCGGATTGCTCAGTTGCAAACTGCCTTTTGTTGCCGCCAAGGCGCTGGAAGCCAATAGCAAAGCCAATCCCAGAACCAGACTCTTAGAAACTGTCGCGAACTTCATGACTGCTCCTTGATTTCTTTCCCGAAATCACGTCGGGAAACGGTTGGGGCGACCCGGTTCACGACTTCCGCGAGAAAACCTTGGTGTTTTGCCGCGAATCGCCTACAATGCAGCCGCTGGGGTTCAGCCGAAAAGCCGCAAGGCTAGCCGGACTGTGCGCGGGGGTTTCCTCACTTGGGCCGCCAAACCGAATGTGAGAAAATCCCCTAACCCCACAAAGAATCTTGAGTGATAGACGAGCAACGCGGGACCTCATCCCAGGCTGTTCGCTTTCTTCAATAGGTTACGCACCAACCACGGGAAAAGTTCCCTCACTGCTGCAACTGCCGTCACGCCTCTTTTGACGAAAAGGGTTCGCCTCCGTTAGCAGGACATGGCGGTATTCCTTTTCAGGACAGAGGTCCAGTGTTTTGTCTGGCCGACCCTGTCTGCCCTAACAAGATATTTGGGCCGCTTGCGAGACTTCAGGAATGGGCACTGATCGAGATGTAATCTCCGATCCGGGACGGACGGGCAGCAATCGGCGGCGAACTCCAGAACCCGTTAGTCGGCATCGCCGTGCTGACGACTGACCGACCAGATGCTGGCCTGATCTTTCTCGAACGGGTAGACATGCACCATCCAGTTGAAGATCACGGGATGAAAAGTTCCGCCGGCGGCATCGCAGGCTTCCTGGGTGGTGATCGATCCTCTTAAGCCGAACTGGGGATGCGGCGCCAGTAGCTCCTTGCGGCGATCGGGAGGCGGGGCGCAAAAATTCACGTGCTCGTGCCATTGCGCAACGCTGAGTGGTACGCGCTCATCCAGTTGATCTTCGCCGAGGCTCTTGGGCGCGGTGTACATGACGCCGATCAGTTTGTAGTCCTCGCCATGTTTTTCGTAGAGCAGCGACGTGGGGTGCTCGGGATTGAAACGAAAACGGGCTTCCATGGCGTAGCCATAGTTGGTGAAGTGATACATCTTCTGGGGAATTTCAGGATGGAAAATCTTGTAGCCTTGGGCCAGCGCAGCATGGTAGTCGAGATACTGATCTGAGGCTTTGCGGGCGGAGTCGACAATGTCTTTGGCGCGTGCAGCGTCGCCCGGTTTAGCTGGACGCAGGGCCGTCATCTTCATGTGCGGGCCCATGTCCATGTGGCCCTCCATGGAATGCATGGCGTGGGCGCTGGCGTCGCTGTCCTTATCGGCGTCTTTATCCGCGTCTTTTTCTGCAGCCATGGGCATGTGCATGTTTGACATGTCGTGACTCGACATGTCCATACCGGGCATGCTCTGGCTGCTGGGCGGCGCGCTCTTATCAGCAGGCTGCTGCTGGCCCCAAGCTACGCTGGCAAACAGGAAAAACGAAGTCAGAACAACGATTCGGTCGCGCATGAGAAGTCCCCCGATATTTCAGTTGATATTAACCCTGCCGCAACGGAATTGTTTCTGCAAGAGAACTCTGGTTACCGAGGATTACAGGGGTAACTCTCACTCAGGCACAAGGATCTTCTCAAGGGTTGGGCGCTGGATTCAAACGCCAGATTCCGGCATTCAAGTATGCCGCATAGGTGACCCAGGCGAGGTAGGGAACCAGGAGCGCGCCGGATAACGTGGAGATCCGCCAGAACTGAAGGACAGTCGCCAGAATCGCTGCCCAGAGAAGTATGATCTCGATGAAGGCCAAGCCAGGCGAGCGCATGCCAAAGAAGATGACGGACCATGCGGCATTCAGGACGAGTTGAATCAGAAAAGTCGTAATCGCCGACGAGGCTCCGGTCCAGCCATCCCCAACTCGCCATACATTCCAGGCGGCGGTTGCCATCAGGAAATAAAGTGCAGTCCAGACCGGGCCGAAATACGCAGCGGGAGGGTTCCCAGCGGGCTTGCGAAGCGTGAGATACCAGCTACGAACGGAACGCGCTGTAAACGCAGAGCCGATTCCCGCGGCGGAGAACGTGAGCGCGAAAAACGCAGCCAGCGCGATGAGCAAGTTTCTGGACAAGCCACATCCCTCGGTGATGTCCTTCGAGAGTCCGCGTTTCGAACAGTCTTTCTTTCGACAGTCTTCGTTTCGACAGTCTTCGTTTCGACAGTCTTGGATGCCGGGACCGAACGGACGGTCGCTTTTGCTTTAAGAGTTTGCTATGGCAAAGGCTCGGAAACGTGTTCGTGAACGATGAGCCACTTGCCGCCCTGGTTTTCCAGGACCACGGTCCAGCGGAAGTTGCCCATCTCGACTTTGCCTGCCTTGGTGGTCATCTCTTCCTTCACCGTTGCGGTGGCCCAGACTAAATCTCCGTGGGGATGAATGGTGGCGTCGTCGTTCAACGTGAACTTTGCGCTTTTATAACCGGAGAGTTCACCCTTTACTCCGTTTTCGTATTCCTGCCAGCTACCGTATTTCAAAGGGGCGATGTCGAAGAAGGTGTGCGGGCCGGTGGCATAGAACTTGGCTACGTTGGCGGTGTCGAGAGTGGACCAGCCATCCCAGATCTTCTGGAGGTACGCTTTGTCGGGAGGGGGCGGGTCAGATTTTCTGGCGGCCGGCTTGGGCTGTGCGATGGCAGAAAGAGTGAGAGCGAAGAGGCACAGAGAAACGGTGAAAATGCGCTTCATGCTAGGGGTTCTCCTTGAGGAGTTTCTTCCGAGAGTCGGCGGAATTCTCGCACACGGAGCGGCGATTCGCAAAGCGCGCATTGACCGATTTCCACGGCACACGCTAGAATAGTTGAGTTTGGCTGTACTCGCCGACCCGTTCTGGGGACGCCTGCCCTGGCTGAAGAAGCGCCGTGGCGGAAAACACAGCAAGCACAGGAAGTTCAGCGGGTCTCGAGCTTGCGCTCGTGTGCGCATGAATTGCGTTTGGTGAGCTGATCTTCACGACATTACGATATTTTGACGGAGGCAGACGTATGTACGCGGTTATCCGCGCCGGTGGCAAGCAGTACCGGGTGGCGCCCGGGGATGTGATTCGAGTAGAGAAGCAGGCCACGGGCACCGATGGCTTGGTGGAGTTCCCCGAGGTGTTGGCAGTGTCGGCTGAAGACGGGCAGATCGGGAAGCCGAAGTCGGAAGCGCGCGTGGTAGGGCAGCTTGTAGAAGAAGGACGCGGCGCCAAGATATTGGTTTTCCACTACAAGCGGAAGAAGCAGTACAAGAAACTGCGCGGACATCGGCAGGCTTATACGGCGGTGCGCATCACGGAGATTGCATTTGACGGGCAGAGCTTCAAGGCTCCGGAATTGCAGAAGAAGGAACCCAAGGTGAAGAAGGCAGCGGTGCACGAGGACGAACACGCGCACGGCGCAGAGGCTGCTAAGGGACACGCCAAGAAGAAGGCTGCGCCCAAGAAAAGCGCGGCGAAGAAGAAGGCACCAAAGAAGAAGAGATAGCTTGCGAGGGCAAGATGCCCTCGCGACGGCCGGCGAGACGCCGGCGCTACTTTCGAGCGCGCTACTTTTCCGAGGAATAGAGAGCTAAGTTATGGCACATAAAAAAGGACAAGGAACTTCACGAAACGGCCGCGATTC
>Ga0302320_10004187_pt1 | contig 32846 bp, 30 predicted proteins | sample Bog_T0_3_FD_202130 | JGI IMG/M metagenome (GOLD analysis project Ga0302320, IMG submission 202130) | Peat permafrost microbial communities from Stordalen Mire near Abisko, Sweden - Bog_T0_3 | ecosystem: Environmental > Terrestrial > Soil > Wetlands > Peat | place: Sweden: Abisko, Stordalen Mire... | reverse complement strand
TGGCTCGCGGGCGGATTCGGCCGGCCGCATCTACGTGCTCAGCGCCCATTACGACTGCCGCGCCCGCAACGTCCTCGATGCGGAGAGCCCGGCGCCGGGGGCGGATGACGACGCCTCCGGGGTCGCGGCCGTGCTGGAGACGGCGCGGGTGATGTCGCATTACGAATTCGGCGCCACCCTCGTTTTCATGGCCGTGGCCGGCGCCGAGCAGGGCTTTGTCGGCTCGGCGCATTGGGCCGAGGCAGCCCGGCGCAATCATCTCGCGATCGCCGGCATGCTCAACGACGACATCATCGGCGGCACTCACGGGGCCGACGGACGGGTCGACCGCCACTCGGTCCGGCTCTTTGCCCAGGGCCTGCCCCCGCTCGAGCAGCCCGATGACGCGCTGCTCGACCTGATCCGCTCCGGCGGCGAGAACGATACCCCGCCGCGGGAGCTCGCCCGGGCGATCCGCGAGATCGCGGCGCAGTATGAGCCCGCGATGAGCATCCGGATCGTCTACCGGGCCGACCGCTACACGCGGGGCGGCGACCATCTCTCCTTTCTCGAGCGGGGCTATCCGGCGGTGCGCTTTGTCGAGCCGGCCGAGAACTTCCGGCACCAGCGGGAAAACGTGCGGGTGGAAAACGGGGTGGAATACGGCGACACGACCGACTATATCGATTTCATCTACGTGGCCGACGTCGCGCGGATCAATGCCGCCGCGCTGGCCGTCCTGGCCCGCGCTCCGGCACCCCCGGCAGCGGTCCAGATCGAGACGGCACGGCTGGAGAACGATACCACGCTGCGCTGGGCGGCCAGCGCCGAGCCCGACCTCGCCGGCTACCGCATCGTCTGGCGGGAGACCACCGCGCCCTACTGGCAGCACGCGATGGATGTGGGACGTGACGTGACGCGCGCCACCGTCCCCGGCGTGTCCAAGGACGACGTGGTCTTTGGCGTCGAGGCCTTCGACGCGGCGGGCCACGCCAGCCCCGCGGTCTTTCCAACCCCGCGGCGCACGCTGTGAGCATGACGCTTCCGGAGCATCCCGCCGCCGCCATCGTCCTGGAACGCAGCCCGCGGGCCCGCCGCTACCGCCTCACCCTCCGGCGCGACGGCACGGCGGTCGCGATCATTCCCGCCCGGGGTTCGGAACGGGAGGCCCGGCGGTTCGTGGAGCAGCATCTCGGCTGGCTGGAGCGCGCCCGGGCCCGCCAGGCGCGCCGCCCGCGCGCCGCCGCGGTGTGGACCGTGGGCACGAGCCTGCTGTGGCGCGGCGAGATGGCGGAGATCCGCTCGGTCGAGCCCGGTACCGTTTGCCTCGCGTCCGACGTTTTTCGGGGGCTGCCGGCGGAAGGCGACCTCCGGCCAGGCCTCGAGGCCCATTTCGTCCGGCGCGCGCGCGTCGAGCTGCCGGGGCGCGCCTGGGAACTGGCGGCCCTCACGCGGGCCGACCTGAAGCGCGTGACCGTCCGCAACCAGCGCTCGCGCTGGGGCTCCTGCTCGGCCGCCGGGACGATGTCGCTCAACTGGCGGCTGGTGCAGACCCCGGATCTCGTGCGCGACTACATCATCCACCACGAACTCGCCCACCTGTGGGAGATGAACCATTCCGACCGCTTCTGGGCCCGGGTGGAGGAAACCTTCCCCGCCTGGCGCGAAGCCGAGCGCTGGATCAAGCGCAACAGCGCCCTGGTCGGGCTGTAAGCCGCTCAGTGGAAGTCCCAGAGCTGGACTTCGAAAATGAGCGTGGCGCGCGGGGGGATGGAGGGCGGATGGCCGGCGTCGCCGTAGCCGAGCCAGTAGGGGATGATGAGCGTGCGCTTCTCGCCTTTTTTCATCGAGAGGAAGGCCTCGTCCCAGCCCTTGATGACCTGGCCCATGCCCACGCGGAAGGTGAAGGGCACGCCGCGCTGGTAGGAGCTGTCGAAGGGCGTGCCGTCGAGCAGGCGACCGGCGTAATCGGCGGTCACCTCGTCCCCGATCTGCGGCTTGCCGCCGGTCCCGGGCGCGCGGACGACATACCGCAGGCCGCTGTCCGTCACCGCCGCGGTGGGGTAGAGCTTGTCGATCTCCATCGCGTCGGCCGTCGAGAGCTCCGGCCGGTCCTGGGCCAGGGCGGCGCGCATCGAGGAATTGATCGGCTCACCCGGATTCTTGGAGGCGAAGATCCCGGAGCGCACGACCAGGGCGAGGGTCAGCAGCAGGACCCCGAGAAGGAGGAGGATGAAGAAACTGCGGATGGGGGTTTTTGCCATGAAGCGAATAAAGGAGGTCGGGGCGAAGCATTCAATGTCGAAGCGGGACCGCTTCCCTACGAGGCAACGCGACGGAACGTCGCGTCTACCTTTAAGGCCGTTCGAAGCTTGCCGGGCCGGGGCGCGGCCCTTGTGCTGGCGGCATGTCTGTCTCCGCCGCCGACACCTCCGCCGACACCCAGGTGCCGGCGGTCGAAGTCGCCGGGCTGGAGAAGCGGTACGGGACGGTGGAGGCGCTGCGCGGCATCGACCTGACGATCCGCCAGGGCGAGAGATTCGCCCTCCTCGGCCCGAACGGGGCCGGGAAGACCACGCTGTTTTCCATCCTCGCCACGCTGCGCTCGCCCTCGGGCGGATCGGCCCGGGTCCTGGGCCACGACGTCGTGCGGGAGCGCGACGCGGTGCGCCGCTCCATGGGCATCGTCTTTCAGGAGCCGGCGATCGAGCGCAAGCTCACGGGCCGCGACAACCTGCTGCTGATGGGCCTGTTTTACGGCCTGGCGCCGGGCGAGGCGCGCCGCCGGGCGGCGGAATTGCTGGCCAGCCTCGGGCTGGACGATGCCGCCGACCGGGCGACGGAGAAGCTCTCCGGGGGCCAGCGCCGCAAGCTGGAGCTCGCCCGCGCGCTGGTGACCAATCCCCGCATCCTCTTCCTGGACGAGGCCACCCTGGGGCTCGACGTCGATGCGCGCCGTTCCTTTTGGAGCCATGTGGGGACGCTGGCGGCGGCCGGGCGCACGGTCTTTTTCACCACCCATTATATGGAGGAGGCGGAGGTGGCCGACCGCATCGCGCTTATTTCCTCCGGCCGCATCATCGCCCTCGACACCCCGCGCGCCCTCAAGGCGCGCCTGGGCGGCGGGGTGATCTCGCTGCAGACCGACGACGATGTCCGGGCGCGGGAATGGCTGGCCGGCCGCGGCTTCACCCCGGAGCCCGGGGGGCCGGAGCTGAGGCTGGTGCACCTCGACCCGGCGTCCATCCTGCCCGAGCTGCTGAAGAACCTGCCGGTCACCGTGCAGCGGGTGGAGGTGCACGCCCCGAGCCTCGAGGATGTGTTCCTGAAGCTGACCGGCCGCGGCCTGGCCGCCGGGGGAGGGGGAGCATGATCCGGGGCATCTACGCGATCATGGTGCTGGACCTGAAGCGGGTCTGGATCGACCGGGTGCGCATCATCACCGGGCTCGCCCAGCCGCTGCTCTACCTCTTCGTGCTCGGCGCGGGCCTGGGCGGCAACGTCCGGTCGGGCGGGGCGGATTTCCAGCGCTTCATCTTCCCCGGCGTGGTCGGTCTCTCGCTGCTGTTCTCCGCGGTTTTCGCCGCCATCATCATCGTGTTCGACCGCCAGGTCGGCTTCTTCAAGGCCGTGCTGGTCTCGCCGCTGCCACGCGCGGCCATCGCCTACGGCAAGATCGCCTCGGGCGCGGCGCAGGCGCTGATCCAGGGCGTGATCCTCCTGCCGTTTGCGCCGCTGGTCGGGGTACATTTTGGTTTCGCGTCGTTTTTCGAGATGCTCGGGGCGATGGTGCTGGGCGCCGTGGCCTTCTCGGCCATGGGGGTGGCCGCGGCTTCGCGCTTCACCTCAACCACGGTGTTCCCGATCATCAGCAACGCGCTGCTGCTGCCGATGTTCTTCATGGCGGGGGCGCTCTATCCGCTCCGCAACGCGCCGCATTGGATGCAGGTGGCGTCGCATTTCGACCCGGTCGCCTATGCGGTGGATCTGATGCGCGGCTCGGTCCTCGGCGTGTATTTTTTCCCGCCGTGGCTGTCGGTGGCCGTCCAGGTCGTGCTGGTAGCCGGCCTCGGCTGGATGTCGCTGGGCGTGTTCAACCGCGGGGAGGACGACTCCATCCTCGGCGAGACGCAGATCAAGTGGCGGCGGTGAGGCCGCGGCGCGTCACAGGAACGAGCAGATGTATTCGCAGAGGCCGTTCCGGACCTCGATCGTGAAGCCGCTCCGGCCCGGGACGTCGAAGTGGGTGCCCGTGGCATAGTCGGCCGCGGCGGTGGCGCCATCGAGGGTCACGCGGCAGGCGCCAGCGATGATCTCCATGCGCTCCGGCGCGCCGGTCCCGAAGTGGTACGACCCGGGACGGATGATGCCGAGCGTCTTCTTCACGTCGCCCGGAAACAGGACGGTGTGGCTCACGACATTGCCGTCGAAGTAGACATTGGCCTTCGTCACGACCGTTACCTCGGTGAACTGGGTCGGATGATTCGACATAGTGTTGCACGCTAGGCCCGGGCCTTGTTGGGTTGCAAGCACGACCATGACACCCACGCTCCTCGTCCTCGCCGCCGGCGTCGGCTCGCGCTATGGGGGCCTGAAGCAGATCGATCCGGTCGGCCCCTCGGGCGAGACGGTGCTCGACTACGCGGTGTTCGACGCGCGGCGGGCCGGCTTCGGCCGGGTGGTGTTCGTGATCCGGCGGGACTTCGAGGCGGTGTTTCGGGAAAAAATCGGCGCGAAATACGCGGGACAGCTCGAGGTGGATTACGCGTTTCAGTCGCCCGACGCCTTGCCGCCCGGCGCGGCCCGCCCGCCCGCCCGGGAAAAGCCCTGGGGCACGGCCCACGCGGTGTGGTGCGCGCGCGCCCAGGTCCCGGACAATTTCGCGGTGATCAACGCCGACGATTTCTACGGCGCGGATTCCTTCGCGCAGCTGGCGCGTTTCCTCGCCGCCGCGCCCGCCGCGGCCCCCGGCCCCCACCGCTTCGCGATGGTCGGCTTCCGCCTGGCCAACACGCTCTCGGAGCATGGCACGGTCGCCCGCGGCATCTGCACCACGGCGGGGGACCGGCTGCGCTCGGTGGTGGAGCGAACGGGCATCGCGGCGGCCGACGTCGGTCCGGGCCGGGAGTTTTCGGGCGAGGAGCTGGTGTCGATGAATTGCTGGGGCTTCACCCCGGCGCTCTTTCCGGAGTTGGAGCGGCAGTTCGGCGCCTTCCTCGCCGCGCGCGGCGGCGACCCCCGGGCGGAGTTTTACCTGCCCGCCGCCGTCTCGGCGCTGATCGAGCGCGGCGCGGCGGACGTGTCCGTGCTGCCCACCGCGAGCACGTGGTTTGGCGTGACCTACCGCGAGGACAAACCGCGGGTCGAGGCGGCGATCGCCGCCCTGGTCCGCGCGGGAACCTATCCGGCGAGACTTTTTTAACCCGTATGACATTCTCCTCTCCCCTGGCTGACATCTACACTCCGGACGGCGCGCCGCCCGGGCCGGCGCTCGCCCGCACCACGCACTTGTCCGTGGTCGCCCATCAGGACGACATCGAGGTCATGGCGCATTCCGGCATCGCCGCGTGCTACGGGCGGCCCGACCGGTTCTTCACCGGCGTGGTCGTGACAAACGGCGCGGGATCCTCGCGCACCGGCCGCTACGCCGCCTTCACCGACGAGCAGATGCAGGCGGTGCGGCGCGAGGAGCAGCGCGCGGCCGCCGCGATCGGAAGGTACAATCTGCAGATCCAGCTTGCGCACCCGAGCGCCGACGTGAAGGACCCCGCCCACGCCGGCGTTGCCGCCGACCTGGCGGCGATCTTCGGGGCGGCCCGGCCCGAGGTGGTCTATCTCCACAACCCGGCCGACAAGCACGACACCCATGTGGCCGTGCTGCTGCGCTGCCTGGTGGCGCTGCGGGCGCTGCCGCGCGCGCGCCGGCCGCAGCGGGTGCTCGGCTGCGAGGGCTGGCGCAACCTCGACTGGCTGCTGGACGCGGACAAGGTGGTCCTCGACGACAGCGCCCGGCCCGAGCTCGCCGGGCCGCTGCTGGCGGTCTTTGACTCCCAGATCAGCGGCGGCAAGCGTTACGACCTGGCGGTGGCCGGCCGCCGCGCCGCCAATGCCACCTTCCTGAACTCCCACCAGTCCGACACCATGACCGCCGCCACCTGGGCCATGGATCTCACGCTGCTGGTGAACGACGAGACCCTCTCGGTGCGGGAGTTCACCGTCGCCCATGTCGAACGGCTCCGCGCGGATATCGCCGCCCGCCTGGAAAAATTTGGCGGCGGGGCGAAATGAGACCGGGAGCCCTCCTGCTGCTCGGGGCCCTCTTCGCGGGCGCCCTGACCCGGGCGGCGGCCCAGGGCGGACCGCCGATGATCACCGACGATCCCGGGACGCCGGGCCCCGGGCACTGGGAGCTCAATCTGGCGTGGACGGACCAACGGACTCCCGGGTCGACCGGGTACGGCCTGCCCCTGGTCGACGCCAGTTACGGGATCGGTGAGCGGGTGGAGCTCAACTACCAGGCGCCGTGGGTCGTGCTGCGTGACAGCGGGCAGCAGACCCTCTCCGGGCTGGGGGATTCCCAGCTGGCGGTAAATTGGCGGTTCTATGACGCGGGCGACGCCGGCTGCCAGGCATCCCTCTTCCCGCGGGTATTTTTTCTGACTCCTGGCTCGGACTCCGCCCGGCGCGGGCTGGCGGACTCCCATACCACATGGCTGCTGCCGTTGGAGGTCGCCCGGGACTTCGGGTTTCTGGCGGTGGGCGGGGAATTCGGGCGCATGATCAGCGCCGATCCGGATGATGCAGGGTGGATGGGCGGAGTCTGCGTCGGGCGCAATCTGGCCAAGGGCGTCGAGCTGGACGCGGAAATCCACGCGACGACGGGCAATCGCACCAGCCGCAGCGAAATCACCGAAAACGTGGGTTCGCGGATCGCCCTGTCCGAACACGCGATCGTCCTGCTCTCCATTGGCCGGGATCTCCGCGACACCCTCGGCCCGCGCAGCTCGCTGGTCAGCTACTGCGGCATCCAGCTGCTGCGGTAAGAATGTAGACGCGGCATCCGTTCGACTGAGCTCATGGCCGAGGTCTGCCGCCTTCCTATGAGGGAAGCGACAAGATGTCGCTTCTACCTTCAAGGCACCCGTTTGGGCCGGCGCCGCTCCCCGGTGAATCTTAGGGAAAAAGCCAGGGTTGCAATGAGCCCGGATTCGCAGGATGGTTATCCTTTTAGAAGCATACCCATGTTGCGAAAGTTCATTGCCAAGCTGCGCGAGAGCATAGCGCCGTCCGACAAATCCCAGCAGACCAGTCCGGCCCCGGCGGCGCCCAAGGCGCCCCATCGGGAACCCGCGGCGCACGGCCCAGGGCCAAAGGCGCCGGTCCGGACCCCGTCCCACCTTCGTCCCGCTGCGCGGGACTCCGGCGGGCCTGTCCGCCAAGGCCAGGGCGAAGGTGGGCGGCCCGCACCCCATGGGGGCAGGGACGGCCGGGGCGACGAGCGCGGACCTGTCCGCCGTAGCGAAGGCGAGCGTCCCTCATCCTACGGAGGCCGGGACCGCCGGGGAGAGCATCAGGGTCCCGCCCGCCGCAGCGAGGGCGAAGGCGGCCCGCACCGCGGCGGCCCCGGTCGCGGCGGTCCGGAGCGCCGGCCCCGGCCGGCGCGCGACGATTTTGAGCATCCGCGCAGCGAGCCGGTCAAGCCGCTCGTGCCGGTGAACGTGCCGAAGATGGAGACCGCCTTTTCCGCGCTCGGACTGTCGGACGCGCTGGCCTTTGCCGTGCAGGAGATGGGGTATGTCGATCCCACCCCGATCCAGCGCCAGGCCATCCCGGTGGTGCTGGCCGGCGGGGACGTCATCGGCTCGGCCCAGACGGGCACGGGCAAGACCGCGGCGTTTGCGCTGCCCATCATCCAGCGGCTCGCCGGCCACGGGCAGCTGCGCTGCCTTGTGCTCGAGCCGACGCGCGAGCTCGCCCTCCAGGTGGAGGAGGCGTTCCAGAAATTCGCCAAGTTCACCGACCTGCGCGTCACCATCGTCTACGGCGGCGTCGGCTACGGCAAGCAGGTCGAGGACCTGCGCCGGGGCATGGACATCCTCGCGGCCACCCCGGGGCGGCTGCTCGACCACCTGGAGCAGCGCAACTGCTCCCTCGAGCGGATCGACATCCTCGTGCTCGACGAGGTCGACCGCATGCTCGACATGGGCTTCCTGCCCGACGTGAAGCGGATCGTGCAGCAATGCCCGCGCGAGCGGCAGACGCTGTTCTTCAGCGCCACGCTGCCTCCCGAGATCGAGCGGCTGGCGAGCTGGGCGCTGCGCAATCCCGTGAAGGTGGAGATCGGGCGCCAGCATTCGCCCGCCGAGACGATCGCGCACTGCTTCTATCCCGTGGTGGCCTCCCAGAAGTTCGAGCTGCTCCAGCTCCTGCTCGAGCAGACCGAGTTCAAGAGCGTGCTGATCTTCTGCCGCACCCGGATGGGCGCGGACCGCATCGCCGGCCGCCTGAAGGCGACCGGGCACTCGGTCGGCGTGCTCCATTCCGACCGCAGCCAGCGCGAGCGGGTCGAGGCGCTCGACGGCTTCAAGAGCGGCAAGTTCGAGGTGCTGGTCGCGACCGACATCGCGGCCCGCGGCCTCGACATCGCCGGAGTGTCGCACGTGATCAATTATGACGTCCCGGAGAACGCCGAGGATTACGTGCACCGCATCGGCCGCACGGGCCGGGCGCTCGCCACCGGCGACGCCTTCACGCTCGTGACCGAGGACGACGTGCGCGACGCGCGCAGCATCGAGCGGTTCATCGGGGCCAGCATCGAGCGGAAGAAGATCGAGGGCTTCCCCTACATCTATTCCGCCCTCTTCGACGAGAAGACCCAGGCGGAGACGGTGGTCAAGCCGACCAGCCGCCTGCACCGGGGCGGCGGAGCTAGTCGTTCCCGTTGACCAGCTTGTAGGCCAGCGCGGCGGCGGCGGCGCCCCCCAGCTCGGAGACCGGGTACACCCAGAAGTGGTCCCAGCCCGAGAGGTGCATCAGCGTGATGCCGATGGCGACCGCGGGATTCAATACGCCGCCCGATACGCCCCCGACGGCGAAGGCGCCGACCATGGCGGTCAGGCCGACCGCCAGGCCGTAGAATGAATTGCCCGCCGTGCCCTTGGCGGTGGCGACGTTCAGGAAGACCCAGGCGAGCGCGAAGGTGAAGATGAACTCGGCGACGAAGGCGGCCTTGACGGTGAGCACCATTTCCTGGGCCGAACCCTCGAGCTTGAAGAAGTGCATCAGCCAGGCGGCGACGACGGCCGCCGCGACCTGGGCAATCCAATAGGGGATCACGTCGCGCGCCGGGCAGCGCCCGCGCAGCCAGACGGCGAAGGTGACGGCGGGGTTGAAATGTCCGCCGGAAACGTGTCCGCCGGCAAACATCATGACCATGAGGGCGGCGCCGATGGCCAGGGGCGCGAACAGGCCGACCCCCGGGGGAATGACCGTGGCACCGACCGTAAAGACGAGGATGAACGCGCCGATGAACTCAACGAGGTATTTTTTCATGGATGCCGGGGGTAAAGGGGTGCCTGACCGGAGAAACGGCCAGCGAAGGCTTTTTCCCCGATAACACAACGTGATTTATAGCTTTCGGGGGAGCGCGGAATGGTGTTTCTCTGGAGGGGTGAAATTGGCCTCCCTCGCCCGAGCCGCCGTGCTCACCCAGCCGGTTTACGAACCGGGCAAGCCCATCGAAACGGTGGCGCGGGAGCTCGGTCTCGATCCGGCCGGCATCATCAAGGTGGCGTCGAACGAGAACCCCTTTGGGCCGTCGCCGCGCGCGGTCGCCGCGGCGCGGCGGGCGCTGGAACAAGGGCAGCTCTATCCGGATGGGGGCTGTTTCGAGCTCCGGCAAAAACTGGCCGAGGTCTATGGGCTGGCCCCGGACCAGTTCGTCGTCGGGAACGGCTCCAACGAGATCCTGGAGTTTCTGGGGCGCGTCTTTCTCAACCCGGGCGACGAGGTGGTGATGGGCGCGCCGGCCTTCGTCGTCTACCGGCTGGTCACGACCCTCTTCGAGGCGAAGGCGGTCGAGGTGCCGCTGGCCGGTTTTCGCCACGATCTTGCCGCCATGGCCCGGGCGGTGACCCCCCGCACCAAGCTCATCTTTGTCGGAAGTCCGAACAATCCCACGGGCCCGGCCAACCGGGAGGCCGAGCTGCTGGCGTTCGCCCGCGGCCTGCCGGAGCACGTCGTGCTCGCCTATGACGAGGCCTATGCCGAATACCAGGAGGCGCCGCCGGACCTGCGCCCGCTGATCCGGGAGGGACGCGCGGTGATCTGCCTGCGCACCTTCTCGAAGATCTACGGCCTGGCCGCGCTGCGGGTCGGCTTCGGCTACAGCACCGCCGAAATGGTGGCCTTGCTCAACCGGGTGCGGCAGCCGTTCAACGTGAACGCGATCGCCCAGGCGGCGGCCACCGCCGCCCTGGACGACCGGGAGTTTGTGGCGAAGTGTTATCAGGAAAACCGGGCCGGCCTGGCCCAGATGCAGGCGGGGCTGCACCGGCTCGGACTCGAATTCGCGCCCAGCGACGCCAACTTCATCCTCGTCAGGGTGGGCGACGGGGCCCGCTGGTTCCAGGCGCTGCAGCGGCACGGCGTGATCGTGCGGCCGCTCCAGCCCTATGGCCTGCCGGAATGGCTCCGGATCACGATCGGGACGCGCGAGCAGAACGAGCGCGTGCTGCGGGAGCTGGCCGGGCCGCCCGCCTGAGGCGGTCGTTGATCGCCTCCGCCAGCCCCTCGCCCGGGGCCAGTTCCACGTGGATGCGCCCGAAGCCCAGCTCGTCGATGCGCCGCAGGGTCGCGAACAGCCGCCGCGCCGCGGCCCGGAGATTCCCGCTGCGGTCGAGGTGGAAGATATTGCGGCCTTTCAGGCTCCCGGGCCGGGCGAGGAAGAGCCACGCCTCGGTCGCCGGGCCGCGGACGGCGGCGCGGGCGCTGAGCCGCGCATGCAGGATGACGGGCGTGCGCGGGCTGTAATGCCGCGCCAGCAAACCCGGGGCGAGCTGCGCGCCGCCGGACGGCGCCAGATGGCGCGGCGGCCGGGCGACCGGAACTTTCAACGCGCGCTCCAATTCGCGCCGGGTGATGGCGCCCGGGCGGAGCAGGCGGGGATGGTCCGGATCGCGGAGGTCCACGATGGTCGACTCGAGCCCGATGCGCGACGGTCCGCCGTCAAGAATCGCGTCGATCCGCCGGCCGAGGCCCTGCCGCACGTGCTCCGCCGTCGTCGGGCTGACATAGCCGAAGGGGTTGGCGCTGGGCGCGGCGAGCGGCCGGCCGGTCAGCCGGAGGAGCCGGCGGAAGAGCGGGTGGGCGGGCATGCGCACGGCGACGCTGGGACGCCCGGCGGACACCACGGCGGGCACGGCGGGTGTCTTCGGCAGCACCAGCGTGAGCGGCCCGGGCCAGAACCGGTCGGCGAGCCGGCGCGCGGCGGCGTTCGGGACGGCGACGAGCGCCAGGTCGCGCCAGGAGGCGAGGTGCACGATCAGCGGGTCGCTCGCCGGCCGGCGCTTGGCGGTGAAGATCCGGCGGCAGGCCCGGGCGTTGAAGGCGTCGGCGGCGAGGCCGTAGACGGTCTCGGTCGGAACGGCGACGAGCTCTCCCGCGCGCAGCCGGCGCGCCAGCCGCGCCAGGTTGCGCGGCGTGCCGCGATAGATGCGCGCGGCCGGCTTTGGTTTCATGGCATAAAAAAGGCCGGAGCTTGAGTCTCCGGCCGGCGACGCAGGGGTCGGGGAACCGCTTACTGCGCGAGCAGCAGGTTGCGCGACTGCTTCAGGGTGCGGGTGATGGCGCGCTGGTGCTTGGCGGTGAGGCCGGTGTACTTGCGCGGCAGAATCTTGCCCGTATCCGTCACATAGCGGCTCATCGCCTGCGGCGTGGTGAAGGGAATCTCCGCCGGGGTGGGCGTCTGGGTCTGGGTCAATTTCGGTTCGGGTGTGCTCATGGAAGGCGAGACGATAGATTTTCGACCGGGCTTGTCAACGCCGCATCCCACCCTCATTTTCCCCCTCCATGCGGGGTCGTAGCTCAACTGGATAGAGCAGTTCCGTCCTAAGGAAAAGGTTGTGGGTTCAACTCCCGCCGACCCCAAAATTTACCCCGCTCGCAGGCCGCCCGGCGGCCTGCGAGCGGGGTAAATTTTGGCGCGGCGTAGCCCCGCGTGCAGCGGGGCGAAGACGGGCTGCGCTAATATCAACAGCGGCCTTCATAATGGCACATCCTCCCCCTTCCCTCGCCTAGCTCCCCTATTTTCAGCGGGCCGCCGACGGGCTGCCGCTAATATCAACAGCGCCCTTCGTAATTGTATTACCCCCCCGCCCCCCATATACACACGGCTCTAACATGGTCGCCTGGGCAGCCCAACTCAGCAGAAAGAAAGTCGCCGCCATCTGCGTGCTGATCCTTTTGGCCGGCGTGCTGGCCGGATTCCTGGGCGGTCGGAACGCCGAGGACCGGTTGGCGGCCCAGCTCCTGGAACAGGCCAGGCGGGCGGCAGCCGCGCTCAATGGCGACGAGCTGGTCGCGCTCACCGGCACGCGGGCGGACCTGTCCAACCCCGCCTACGCCCGGCTGAAGGAGCGCCTCAGCGGGCTGCAATCCGTCATCCCGCCCGCCCGCCTGCTGTCCGTCGTGCGCTTCACGCCCGCCACCGGTGAATTTGTCTTTATCGCCGACTCCGGACCGGCGGGCGAAGCCGGCCTGCAGCCCGGGGACGAGTTCAGCGCTGCGGCCCGCCTCCCCGCGCTGCGGCAGGCGGTCTCCACCAATCTCGCTTCCGCCGAGGGGCCGATGTCCGACGCGACCGGCGCATGGGCGATGGGTTTTGCCCCGTTGACCGGGGCCGGCGGGCCGACCCGGGACGTGCTCGATCTGGACGTGGCCGCGACCGGCTGGGTCCGCCAGGCCTGGGTCGAGGGTTTTCCCTGCGCGGTCTACGCCTGGATCATCCTGGGCCTGCCGTTCGGCATTCTGTTCGTGATGCGGGGCCAGGAGGAACAGCGCAAGGCGCTCCGCAACGTGCTGGGGGCGATCGAGCAGAGCCCGTCGGCGGTGATGATCGTCGACCTCGACAGCTGCATCGAGTACGTCAATGCCAGCCTCTGCGCGCAGCTCGGCTACTCGCGCCGGGAGCTCCTGGGGCGGCCCTGGCGCGATTTCCAGCAGAAGGAAACCCCGGCCGAAATGCTGGCCGAGATGGTGGCGACCGTCCGAGCGGGCAACCCCTGGGCCGGCGAATGGTTCAACCGGCGCCGCACCGGCGAGCTCTTCCCCGTGCGGGGGGCGATCTCCCCGGTGAAGAAGCGGGACGGCACCCTGGCCTGCTTCGTGGCGGTCTTTGAGGACATGACGGATTTCAAGCGCGGCGAGGCCGCGTTGCGCTCGGCCCTCAGCCGCGCGGAGGCCGGCGACCGGGCGAAAAGCCAGTTCCTGGCCACCATGAGCCACGAGGTGCGGACGCCCCTCAATGGCATCATCGGGTTCACCAGCCTGCTGCTGGAGATGCCCCTGTCGCCTGAGCAGGAGGAGTACATCCAGATCATCCGGGCCAATGGCGAGGCGCTGATCCAGCTCACCGGCGACATCCTCGATTTCGCGCACATCGAGTCGGGCAGCCTCAAGCTCGATCTCCGGCCCTGCAGCCCGCGCGCCTGTGTCGAGGAGACGCTGGACCTGCTCGCGGTCCAGGCCGCCGGGAAGAAGGTCGAATTGCTGCACTGGGTCGAGGACGACGTGCCCGCCGCGGTCATGGCCGACGACGCCCGGCTGCGCCAGGTGCTGGTCAACCTCACGGGCAACGCCGTGAAGTTCACCGACGGCGGCGAGGTCGAGGTGACGGTGCGGGCGGAAAAGGGGGCGGCGGCCGGTGTGGCCGCCGAGTGGCTGCTGACCTTCACCGTCCGCGACACCGGCATCGGCATCGCCGCGACCGACCAGGAGAAGCTGTTCAAGCCGTTCAACCAGGTCGACGTCTCGACCACGCGGCGCCACGGCGGCACCGGCCTGGGCCTGGCGATCTCCAAGAACCTCCTGCAGCTCATGGGCGGGAGGATTTCCCTGGAGAGCGGGGTGGGCCGCGGCTCGACCTTCACCTTCACGCTGCCGGCGGCCGCCGCGCCGGCCCTGGAGCGCGCGAGGCCGGACATCACCGGGTTGCGCATCGCGCTGGCGGCCAAACCCGGCCCGTTCCGCGCGGAATTCGCGCGGCTCGCCCGCCGCTGGCACGCGCCGCTCGTCGAGGTTGATACGGCGACGGCTCTGCCGGACGTCGCCTGGGACGTGGCGCTGGTCGAGGCCGATGCCGAGCTGGCGCATGCTCTCGCCGCCGCGGCCGGCGGGCGGCCGCCCGCCGCGCTGGGCGTCCTCCGCGAGCTCGGCCCGAGTGCGTGGCCGGTGGACAAGACCTATGCCATCGTCCCGCTCTCGCTGCCGCGGGAGCTGCGGCTCGTGTTGCAGGGCCATTTTCACGAGGTCATCAACAAGCCCCTGCACCACGACGCGATGCTCGAGCTGCTGGCCGGGGCCCGGCCGGTCGCCGCGGTGGAGGAGCGCCCGGCGCGTTTCGACCTGAACGTGCTGGTCGCCGAGGACAACGTGGTGAATCAGCGGCTCGTGCAGAAGCTGCTGTGGAACCTCGGCTGCACCTTCACCGTGACGGAGAACGGGCTCGCCGTCCTGGCGGAGCTGACCCGCGCCGCGGAGCAGTACCACCTCGTGCTGATGGACCTGCATATGCCGGAGATGGACGGATTGACGGCGATCCAGAAGATCCGGTCCGGCGAGGCGGGCCCCCACGCGCGCAACCTGTGGATCGCCGCCCTGACCGCCGACGCCCGCACCGAACAGAAGGAGCGGGTCCGCGCCGCCGGCGGCAACGACTACGTCGTCAAGCCGATCAAGCTGGGCGAGCTCGCCGACGCCCTCCGCCGCTACGTCGCCGCCCATCCGCCCCCGGGCCGGAGTTAGGGATGGGCTCGCTTGGGGTCATGACCCCTTGCGACGCCACCGGGGCTGGCACGAGGGGCCAGGGGTCAGCGCGCCACCACCGATTGCGCCAGGGACGGGGCCGTGCCCGGCCAGAGCAATACCCCGCCCTCGGCCGTGTCCGCCCGGACGTAATATTCGATGTCGTCCGCGAGCGGGGGAATCGTCACGGTGTACACCGCCCGCGCGACCCGCGACACCGGAACCTCCCGATAGGCGCCCGTGCCCAGCGTTCGGTAGAACAAGGTCGCGCGGACCGCTGGCTGCCGATCGAGGATAAAGACCTTCAGGGTCAGCGCTTCGCCCTTCCGGGCCAGCGTGCGGATCGTAGGGACGACGATCCGCGCCGGTCCCGCGTATTCCTTCGTCAATGCGACAGAGCTGGGCAGCGGCGAGCCCAGCGCTTTCGCCAGCTCCACGTCGTGCTCGCCCAGGAATTTGAGGAACGTCCGGCTATGCTGCTCCAGGTTCGCCAGCGTGCCTAGTTCGCCCGGCGTGTCGGTGACTTCGACCTCGAGGCCGATCAGGCGCTCCCACAGCCGCGCGAGACGGATCCGCGCTACCAGCGCCTGCCGTGCAAGCGCCCGCTGTTTCCCCGGATCCTTTTCCGCGGCGACCGCCTGCATCGCGCGATCGAGCTCCCCGCGCTGGCAGCCGGCTTCGGCCATCACCGCCATCGCCCGGTAGGTGCCGAGCCAGTAATCGAATCGTTCGAGATTGCCCGCCCCCTGCACCAGGTCCCGGATGCGGCCCAGGTCATCGACGAAGGCGTACTGCAACCGGATCCGGCTCCACGGCTCGGGCTCGATCTTGACGGCTCCGGGCCCGGCGCCCCACACCGCGATTTTCGGCAAATTCACGCCGTCGATCCCGGCCAGCAGCCGGCCCGCCGGTATTGCCGCCCCGTCGCCGAAGTTGGCTCGGGCAAAGTCCTCGTAGAAATCCTCCACCGGCATGGTCCGCGCCCGCCGCACCGGCCGCAGCCGGTCGGTGACGGCTTCCGGCTCCGGAACGACCGATCCCGGTCGAACCGGAGTCAGGTCGAAGCCGCGAGGAACCCAGGGCTGCTCCCAGGCGGCATCCGCGAGCGCCGCGACATTCCCCGCGATGTTCTTCGTCCGCCAGTGGATCCCGATCAGACCGGTGCACCCGAGCCGTCGCGCGTCCGCCGCGTCATAGCGCATGCGGCCCACCCAGGGCTCGGGCTGGGTCACCTGGGAATCGTTCTCCAGCCACGGGATCACCCACTTGGGCCGTCCCGTGATGTTGGCAAAGCCGGGCTCGTCCGGAGCGTGTCCCACTTCGCGATTGATGCAGCTCATCGGGCTGTCCTTGGGCAGGAATCGGTCGAGCGCCGTGCGGTCCTCCTTGGGCCCCAGGACCCAGCCGGAAGTCGCCAGGGCGAAGGGCCGGCCGATCGCATCGAGCGCCGCCAGCGCCGAACCGATGTCCCGGGTGGTCGCCTGGAATTCACCCGGTTGGTTGTTGGCCCAAGTCCAGGACTCGGGCGTCCACAGCCAATAAGTGTCGACCGGGTACGCCGCCGCGATCCGTCGGAACATGCCTTCGTAAAGGTCCCGCACCACCGCGGGATCCTTGGGATCCCGGCCCTGCTTGACCAAGCGCTCCCGCACCCGCCGGGGGATCCCCAGCGGAGTCTCCGTGCCCACGCACGTCCTGACCCCGAGAAGTTTTGCCTCGGAAAACGCCTCCCGAAACAGGCCGGCCGTCCGGTCAAACAGGGTGTTGCAGTCCTCGGGCTGCTGCGGCGCGGGCATCAGGCCGGCCATGACCTCGGGTCCGAACATATCCCGTTCGAACAGCAGCCCGGCTCCGGCCGCAAAATCGGAGGTCTTCATCGCGGAATAGCCCTCGCTGCCATCCCGGCCCGTATTGGCCCACTGCGAGGGATAGCTGAAGTTGACCTTGCCCGACAGGTCGGCATCCGACGAAAGCCCGATCCAAACCTCCGATTCCGCCACCCCACCGCCTTCCGGATAGGTGTGAAACCCGATGAAGTTCATCCGCAGTTTCGGCAATTGCGCGATATAGGCCAGATAATCGTCGCGGTTCCACCAGTCCGGCCCCTCCGGGAAGTCATGAAAGGGCTGGATGCCCCGGACTGCGAACAATGGCTTCCCGGTTTCGTCGATCCGCGGGAGGACGGCCGCAATCCGACCGTCCGGGATTACGTCCCCATGCAGGTAAAAACGGATCCCGAGCCGTTCCACAAAGCGGTAGGTGGCATATAGGGTCCCAAGATCGTCGCCGCCCACGAGCCAAGCGCGGTGTCCGTCGCTCTTGACCACATACTGTTGCGCGCGCAACGGTCCCGCGCCCGCGCCCGCCGCGAGCGGCCGGTCCTGATTCGCGACCACCACGGCATCACCGGAGGCCGGGATGGCGCCGGAGATAATGGGCGCGAGTTCGCCGGTCCGCTGGTAAAAGTACCGCCTCACTTCCCGAGCCGCCAGCGTCTCGAGGTCGGATGCCTGCGGCGGGGTCACGATTGTGACCCCGGCCAACACCGTCGCGGCCGGGAACGCGGCCGAAAGCACGCCGGCGAGGATGGCCTTAATATTCATGCGTGGCTGGAAGGGGTCATGACCCCTTGGCGGCTAGAGCGGCGCCAGGCGGACGAAGTCCTCCGGGGCGTAGCGCTTGAAGGCCTCCATCGCCTCGTATTCGGCGAGGCCGAGCGCGTTGTAGGCCTGGGCCAGGCGGCGGCTGCGGTCCTCCGAGCGCTCCCAGAATTCGCGCTGGTCGTTGCCGAGGAAGAGCGCCTGGTCCTTCTGGGTCTCGTGCCGGAAAATCGCGCGGCGGCGGCGGAGCACCTCCCGGGGGCTGAGCGGCACGGCCATGTCGATCTCGTCGAGCGGCCATTCGGCCCAGGCGCCGCGGTAGAGCCAGAGCTCGGCCTCCTGCAGCCACGGCTCGTCGCCGGCGCGCGCCAGGGCCTCGCGCAGCACGCGCAGGCAGAGCCGGTGGGTGCCGTGCGGATCGTCGAGATCCCCCGCGGCGTAGATCAGGTGCGGCCGGAGCTCGCTGAGCAGCCGGTGCATGGCCGCCACGTCGCGTTCGCCGATCTGCCGGCTGCGGGGCGAGGCGCTGGCGTAGAACGGCAGGTCCAGGAAGTGCAGGCGGGGCGGCCGGACGCCGCAGACGCGCGCCGCCGAGCTGGCCTCGTGGCGGCGGATCAGCCCCTTCCAGTGGGTGAGCTCGGGCGAGGGCGGCAGGGCGCCCTGCGCTTCGTACTCGGCGCAGAGCGCGAGGAGCCGGTCCTGCGCCGCGGCGCTGCCCAGGCCCGCATCGCGCGTGAAGGCCAGGGCGCGCCAGATGGCTTCGTCGGCCACCGCGCCGGCGCCGGAGACCTCGTAGCCGATGTGCACCTCGTGCCCCTGGTCGACCAGCCGGCAGAGGGTGCCGCCCATCGAGATCACGTCGTCGTCGGGGTGCGGGGACAGGACGAGCGCGCGCTTCGGGTAGACGCCGGCCGACGCGGCCCGGAGCGGCCGCACCAGCGCGTCGCCGGGCCGGGTGCGCGAGGGATCCCGGCCGCCCGGCCAGCCGGTGATGGTGTGCTGCAGCTGGTAGAAACCCGCCAGGTTGGCCTCGTAGGCCGAACCGTAGACCCGCAGGAGATCCTGCAGGCCGGCCTCGTTGTAGTCGTCGTCGGTCAGCTTCAGGATCGCCTTCTTGCACCGCTGGGAGAGCCAGAGGATCGCGCGCCGGGTGATGCGCTCGTCCCAGGCCAGGCCCTGCTCCGTCAGCGGGCCGAGCTGCCACGGCGTCCGGTTGCGCGTCAAATCCCCGGCCGCGGCCTGGTCGAGGACGAAGACCGCGTTGTCGTGCTCCTGCAGGAACGAGGCCGGGACCTGGGCGGAGAATTCCCCCTCGACGGCCGCGCGGATGATCCCGGCCTTGTGCTGCCCCCAGGCCATGAGCACGATGCGCCGGGCGGCCAGGATGGTCCGCACGCCCATGCTCAGCGCGAGGTGCGGCGTCGCCTCGTCGCCGCCGAAGTCGCTGGCCGCGTCGCGGCGGGTGACCGGATCGAGGCTGACGAGCCGGGTGAGGGACCGCGGCGAGCTGCCGGGTTCGTTGAACCCGATGTGGCCGTTGCGCCCGATGCCCAGGATCTGGAAGTCTATGCCCCCGGCCGCGCGGATCTTCTCCTCGTAGGCGGCGCAGTGGGCCTCGATCCCGGCCTTGGGCACGGTGCCGTCCGGCAGGTGAATCTGCCCGGGGGGCAGGTCGACCGCGTCAAACAGGTGCACCCGCATGAAATGGTGGAAGCTCTGCAGGTGTTCCGGGGCGATGGGATGGTATTCGTCGAGGTTGAAGGTGACGGCGTTGGCGAAGCTCAGGCCCTCCTCGCGGTGGAGGCGCACCAGCTCCGCGTAGAAGCTCACCGGCGTCGACCCGGTCGCCAGTCCGAGCACGGCCCGGCGACCCTCGCGCTGGCGCGCCCGCAGCAGCTCGGCCACCTCGGCGGCGGCCACCCGCGACGCCTCCAGGCTGCTGGCAAACGTGGCGACCCGCGCATGTTCGAAGCGTGAGGAAGGCAGAACGTGGCGGGCGGTCATCGTGGTTTACCTGAACCCATCTATGCACACAAAGGCCGGCGAATGAAACCCGTTTTTTAGGGGGTTGTAAAATGCGGCGCTTGGGATTTGGCTGGGGGCGAGCCCATGAAGAACCTGTCCCCGCTTTTCTGGTCAGTCGCGCTGGCGGCCGGCATGGCGGCGGGCTGCGGACACCTCGACCTCTCCCCCCAGGACGACGCGGATCGGGTCCTCAAGGGCACCGTGGCGTTCAACGGGGGGGCGGTCCTGCCGGACGACGCCGTGGTGGACGTCCGCGTGGTCGACGCCGTGCCGCCCCCGGCTCCGGTGGTGGCGCCGGGCGACACGACGCTGAAGCGTCCCGTCCCGCCGCCCGACTCGCCCCCCGAGGTGCTGGGTGAGAAGACGATCCAGCACCCCGGCACGCCGCCGATTCCCTTCGAGGTCGAGTATCACGCCGAGGTCGACCAGCTGCAGCGCGGCCTCAATATCGAGGTGCGGGTATCCTACGACGGCCGGGTGCGCTACTACAACCGCAACGGTTTTACCGTGGGGTTGAACGACTATACCCTGCCCCACACCGTCTGGGTCGATGCGGTGTCGCGGTGAACGGCGCGCCGGGTTGAAAAATATAGGCATCCGTGATACGCCCTCATTCGTTGTTTTCCCTGAAATCAGCACTCAAAACCCAACCAGCCAGTTCAACCACATCATGAAAAGATCGACCCGCCTCCTCATCACCACCGCGGCCGCCGCCGGCCTCTATGCCGGGGCTTTCGCCGCCCGCACCTACGCCGAGTCCCAAGTCTCGGCCGCGTCGTCCGCCCTGACGCTGAAGGACACCGCCAAGCACGACTGCAAGGGCAAGAACGCCTGCAAGAGCCAGGGAAACTGTAAATCGGGCGACAATGGCTGCGCCGGCAAGAACTCCTGCAAGGGCAAGGGTGGCTGCGCCAGCAAACCGGGCGCCTGATTCCGCTTTGACACCACGCGGGCGGCGGGATTCCGCCGCCCGCTTTTTTTATGCCTGCCAATCGCTTCAACGGCCACACCTCCCACGGGATCGGGATCGGCCTGCGGGTGCCGCATTACGCGCACATCCTGGAGCAGCGGCCGGTCGTCGGCTGGTTTGAGATCATCTCCGAGAACTTCATGGTGGACGGCGGCCGCCCGCTCGAGATTCTCGACCGGATCCTCGAGCAATACCACGTCGTGCAGCACGGCGTCTCGATGTATTTCGGCTCGGCCGACAAGCCGGACCGCGCGCACCTGAAGAAGCTCAAGCAGCTGGTCCGGCGCACCCGCACGCCCTGGGTGTCCGACCATCTCTGCTGGGGCAGCGTGGACGGCACCTACACCCACGACCTCCTGCCGATGCCCTACACCTTCGCGGCCGCCCGGCGCACCGCCGAGAAAATCCGCCAGGTGCGCGACTTTCTGGGCGTCCCGATCTGCGTGGAAAACGTCAGCAGCTACGCGGAGTTTCATGTCTCGGAGATGACGGAGTGGGAGTTTCTCACCGAGGTGGTCGAGCAGGCCGACTGCGGCATCCTGCTCGACGTGAATAATATCTACGTGTCGTCGCAGAACCACGGCTTCGACCCGTACGACTACCTCAACGGCATCCCCGCGGAGCGGGTCGGGCAGATGCACGTCGCCGGGCACACCCGCTTCGAGAAGTACATCCTCGACACCCACGACCATCCGGTGCTCGACCCGGTGTGGAAGCTCTACGCCCATGCCACGCGCCGGTGCGGCGTGACGGCCACGCTGCTCGAATGGGACGACAAGATCCCCTCGTTCGACGAGGTGCACCACGAGGCCCTCAAGGCGAACGAGTTCATTGCCGACGCTGGGGAGGATTTTAACAGGAAGATCGGGAAGGTCGGGAAGAATCCGGATTCCCCTTCCCGATCTTCCCGACCTTCCTGTTAAAAAATGTCCCTCATCAGTCTAAAATCTCCGCCGAAGCGAATGAAGTCGACCGCTGACCTGCGGGCGTTCCAACGGGTGATGATGGGGGCCCTGGTCCGCCCGCTGGGGTCCGCCACCGCGGCCGGGGCCGGGTTCATCAAGCCCAACTCCCGGCTCACCGCGCTCGAACGCCTGGAAATTTACCACCGGATGTACTGGTTCCGGCTGATCGATAGCGTCACCGACGACAGCCCCGGCCTGGCGTCCCTCCTCGGCGAGGCGAAGTTCGACCGGCTGGTGCGCGCCTACCTCGCGAAGTACCCGTCGCAATCCTTCACGCTGCGCAACCTTTGCGCGCGGCTGGCGCCATTCATCCGGGAGGAGCCGCGCTGGACGGCCCCGCACACCGCCCTGGCCCATGCGGTCGCCCGCTTCGAGTGGGCGCAGACGGTGGCCTACGACGGGGAGGAGCGCCCGCTGCTGGCGCCGGCCGCGATCGCGGGCGTGCCCCCGGCCCGGCTGCGGCTCGTCCTGCAGCCCTGCCTGTCCCTGCTCGCCCTCGATTTTCCCGTCGATGACTTCGTCATGGCGGTGAGGCAGCGCGACACCCTTCGCGCCGAGGCCAGCAACGCCCCGGCCGGCGCCGCCCGCCGGCGGGTGCGGCGCGTCGCCCCGCCGGGCCGCGGCCGCATTTACGTCGCGGTGTTCCGGGTGCGCGGGCGCCTGCACTACCTGCGCCTCGCCCCCGCCGGCTTCCGCATCCTCGAGGCGATCCGCGCCGGCCGGTCCCTGGCCGAGGCCGTGGCGGCCGGCGGCCGGGTCCGGCCGGCCCAGGTGGAGGAATGGTTTGCCACGTGGATGAAGTTCGGGTGGTTTGGCACTGCCGCACCCCGGGCGCGCTCCGGCTCCCCCCTCCCATGACCTCCTCGATCTCGAAGTTCAACCACCGGCTCGCCGCCGTCGGCGACCACCTGAGAAATCCGCTGCTGCTCGCCATCCGCCTGTACTGGGGCTGGCAGTTCTTCATCGCGGGCAAGGGCAAGCTCTCCGATCTTTCGCGGCCGACGGATTTCTTCGCCAGCCTCCACATCCCGGCGCCGCATCTCAATGCGATCATCGTCAGCGTCACCGAGTGCTTCGGCGGGCTCCTGCTGCTGGTCGGCCTCGGCTCGCGGTTCCTCGCCGCGCTCTTCATCTTCGAGATGATCGTCGCCTATGTGACCTCCGAGCAGGAGGCGCTGCACGCGATTTTCTCCGATTCGGACAAGTTCGTCTCCGCCGCCCCGTTTCTTTTCCTCTTCGCCTCGGTGATCGTGTTCGCCTTTGGCCCGGGCCGGTACTCGATCGACGCCCTGCTTTCCCGAAAGTCCGCGTCCGCGCCCCGGTCCCGGTCGTAACAGGAGGCGGATGATGTTCCGCCGCGCCATCGCTCTGCTCCTCGCCGCGGCCGCCGCGGGGTCCGCGGCGGGGGCGGACGCCGTCGCCTGGGCGGACTGGTCCGACGGGGCGTTCGCCCGGGCGCGGCGCGAGCACAAGTTTGTCATCCTCGACCTGGAGGCGGTGTGGTGCCACTGGTGCCATGTGATGGACGCCACCACGTACCGCGATCCCGCGGTCGTCGCCCTGCTCGGCGCGAGCTACATCGCCGTCCGGGTGGACCAGGATTCGCGCCCCGACCTGGCCAACCGCTACGAGGACTACGGCTGGCCCGCGACCGTCATCTACGCGCCCGACGGCACGGAGATCGTCAAGAAGCAGGGTTACCTGGCGCCCGCGGAGATGGCGCGGCTGCTGCGGGCGGTGATCGCCGATCCCTCGCCGGTCGACTACCACGACACCCCGCCCGAGGCGCCCGCCGCGACCCCCACCGTGCTCTCCGCCGCCCGCCGTGCCGCGCTGCACCGGCAATGGCTCGACGGCTACGACGACCGGGCCGGCGGGTGGGGCTTTTCGCACAAGTTTCTGGATTGGGACAGCGTCGAACTGGCGATGCGGGAGGCCGCGCGCGGCGATCCGGAGGCGGCGCGCCGGGCCCGCGACACGCTGCGCCTGCAGCGGCGGCTGATCGATCCGGTCTGGGGCGGGGTCTACCAGTATTCGGTCGACGGCAATTGGAACGAGCCCCACTACGAGAAGATCATGCAGGTCCAGGCGGAAAACCTGCGGATCTACGCCCTGGCGTACGCGCAATGGGGCGACCCCGCCGACCTGGAGGCCGCGCGGGCGATCCACCGCTACCTGCGCGCCTTCCTCACCGGCCCGGACGGCGCCTTTTACGTCAGCCAGGACGCCGATCTCATGTCGGGCGAGCCCGGCGCGGGCTACTACGCCCTGAACGAGACCGGCCGGCGGGTGCGCGGCACCCCGCGCGTCGATACGCATTGCTATGCCCGGGAGAACGGCTGGGCGATCGCGGGGCTGGCCGAGTTCTCGGCGGCGACGGGGGACGCCGCGGCGCGGACCGAGGCCGCCACCGCCGCGCGCTGGGCCCTCGAGCACCGCGCCCTGCCCGGGGGAGGTTTTCGTCACGACGAAAGCGACGCGGCGGGGCCCTACCTGGACGACACGCTGGCGATGGGGCGCGCCTTCCTGGCGCTGCACCAGCTGACGGCCGAACCGGCCTGGCTGACCCGCGCCGAGGCGGCGGCCGATTTCATCCGCCGCCACTTCGGCCGCGGGTCGGCGCCGGGCTTCGCCGCCAGCGACACCACGCGGCCGTCGTTCCCCGCGCCGCGCCCGGAGTTCGATGCCAACGTCGCGGTGGCGCGCTTCGCCACCGCCCTGGCGGAGGCGACCGGTCGGGCGGAATACCGCGACCTGGCGTCGACCGCGCTGCGCTGGCTGCTCGCGCCCGGGATGTCCGACGATCGCGGCTTCTACGTCGCGGGTGCGCTGCTGGCCGAGGAGGAGGCGCGCACCGACCCCCTGCACGTCGCCGTCATCGGGCCGAAGGATGATCCCGCGGCGCGCTCGCTGTATGCGACCGCGCTGCGCGCGCCCACCGCCCACCGGCTGGTCGAGTGGTGGGACCGGCGCGAGGGGCTCCCGCCGCGCGGCGAGGACATCTACCCGCATTTCACGTGCGCGGCCGCCTATGTCTGCGCCAACGGGGCCTGCTCGTCGCCCCTCTTCACCGCGCCGGCGCTGGCGGCGCGGCTGCGCCTGCCGAATCCGTCGGCGGCGCCGGCCAAACCCTAGGCCTGTCCGGGCGGCCTCCCCGGACCCCGGGATCAAGGCCGGGGCGTTTCCGGACCGGCGCCGGGCGCGCCGCTCACGACCACGGTATCCGCCATCAGGTCGTGCAGGCAGCGGCGGTCGGCCCGGAAGATGAAGCAGGTGTCGACCAGCATGAAAATCATGCCGAAAACGGGGATCAGCTCGATCAGCCCGGGCAGCACGCCGCGCAGCAGGAACGCGTGGACGAAGCCCGGATTGCGCTCGTCGCGGAAGCGGACGATCCGGATCCCGCACAGCCGCTTGCCGATGCTCTGCCCCCGGGTCGAGAGCATCAGCACCTGGACCACCACGAGGAACACAAAGGCCCAGGCCGCCAGCTTCGCGTGGGGGCTGGCCGACAGGTTGACGGCGTCGGCGAAGGCGAAGGAATAATTGTTCCGGCTGGCCGCGTCGGTGAAGATTGGGTTCATCAGCGGCCAGAGGCACAGCAGCGACAGCGCCCCGTCGATCACCGCCGCGGCGAGCCGCGCGCCCCGTCCCGCCAGGGTCCGCTCCGCCCCGGGCACGGCGTGGGCCAGCGGCGGCTCCTCGCCGTGGCCGCCAAACGCGGGATAGTCGCCGAGCCGCTTCCACTCATTGGTGCCGAGGACCTTGGCCTGCGTATCGAGGTTGGCCCGCCCGCCGGCGAGCCAGGCGCGCACCTGCTCCGCCGTGGCCGGGCCGTACTCCCGGCCGTCGCCTCCGATGATCGTGTACATGGCGGCAGTTAAAGGGAATTGGCCGCCGAAAGGCGAGAGGGGAAGTAGCGCAGGCGTCCCGCCTGCCGTCGTCGATATTGCAGGCGGGACGCCTGCGCTGCTTTTTTTCGATCACTCATGGCGCCGCCGGCGGCCGGCCCGCCGCGCGGGCCACCGCCTCGGCGGCGAGCACGCCATCGTAGCGCGCCTGCAGGCGGGTGAGCTCGGCGGACCGCGCGGCGCTTTGGGCGTCGAGCAGCTCGAAATTGGTGATGACCCCGTTGGTGTAGCGCGAGCGCGCGAGGGCCAGCGCCTCCTGCGCCTGGGCCACGAGGGTGTCGGCATTGGCCGCGCGGGCGCGGGCGGCCGCGAGGTCGGTGAAGGCGTCCTCGACGTCGGTGGTGATCAGTCGCCGCATCTCGTCGACGCGGGCCTCGGCGGCGCGCTGGTCGGCCTGGGCCTCGAGGCGCTGGCCGGTGATGCGGTTGCCGGTGAAGAGCGGCAGCGAGACGCTGACCCCGCCCGCGACGTAACCCTTGTTCGCATAGAGGGCGGGCAGCTCGCCGTCCTGCACCCCGCCGGTGGCCTGCGCGGCGAGGACGGGGCGATTTTCACGGTCGGCGGCGTCGAGCCTCGAGTCGGCCATCTGCACGGAATCGCCCGCCAGCCGGGCCTCGGGCCGGTTCTTGAAGCCCTCGGCGATCGCCGCCGGGAGGTCGGGCAGCGGCACGGAGCGGCTGAAATCGCCCGCCAATTCGAGCGGGACCTCGCGCGACCATCCGAGCAGCTGCCGCAGGGCGGACTCCTGCTTTTCCAGCGCGGCGAGCGTGTCGGTGCGGCGGTCCGCGGCGTTGTCGAGCCGGACCTGGGTGGTGAGCACGTCGAACCGGGTGGCGGTGCCCCCGGCGAGCTTGCGCTCGGCGATCCGCCGGGCCTCCTGCAGCGCGCGGATCTCCTCGTCGGCGACGCCGACCGCCTGGCGGAGCAGCAGCGCCTCGTAGAACGCCTGGATGGTCTGGTACCCGAGCTGGCTGCGCACCTGGTCGAGGGCGTCCCGGGAGGAGAGCTCGCCCTCCCGGGCGAGGTCCACCAGCGCGTCGGTGCGGCCGAAGTCCGTGAGCAGCTGCCGCAGGTTGAGGGTCGCGTTGTAGGTGTTCTGGGCGGTCTCGTAGAATGCGCTCGGGCCGTTCGGCAGCTGGAATTCGACGTAGGGGCGGAACGACAGGTAGTTGTACGCGCCCGCGGCGGAAAGCTGGGGGAGCCGGTCGGCCCGGCTCTGCTCGGTGCGGCCGCGCGCCGCGTCGACCGCGGCCTGCGCGGCCGCGATGGTCGGGTAGCGGTCAAGCACCGTGGCGAGGGCGCCCGCCAGGGTCAGGGGCTCGGCGCCGGCGCCGGGGATGGCCCCGAGGGCGAGGAGGAGGAAGGCGACGGGGAATTTCATGGCAAGGGTCAGTGGGACTCCGCGGCGGCCGCGAGGGCCGGGCGGCCGGCCCGGCGGGGGCGGCCGGCGAGCAGGATCAGCGGCACGCAGCCCACGGCGATTGCCGCCACGAGCTGGTAGGCGTCGAGGTAGCTGAGCAGGCTGGCCTGCCGCTGGACCATCCCCTCGAGCGCGCCGAGGGCCTGCCGGGATGCCTCCCACGGGGTGGAGCCATGGGCGAGCATGCCCCGGGTGAGCAGGGCGAGGCGCCCGGCGGTCTCCGGGCTGCCGGCCGCCAGCCGCGTGACCAGGTTGAGGCGGTGGACCGCCATCCGGTGGTCGAGAAAGGTGTTGATAAAGGCGATGCCGAAGGAGCCGCCCAGCTGGCGCATCATGTTGTTGAGGGCCACGCCCTGCGGAATGTCGCGGGGGGGCAGGCCCGAGACCGCGAGCTGGGTGAGCGGCACCGTGACGAGGCTCAGGCCGATCGCGCGCAGGATGATCGGCCAGAAGAAATCGTGCGCCCCGGTGTTCAGGTTGAGGCGGCTGAGCATGAACGCGAACGCCGCGACGATGAGGAACCCGGCCACCACCATGTACTGCATGGGCACGCCCTTGACGATCATCCGGCCGATCAGCGGCAGCACGCAGACGGCCACGCCCGCCCCGGGCAGGAACAGCATGCCCGTCTGCATCGCGGTGTAGTTGAGCAGCCGCTGGGCGAACACCGGCACGATGAACACGGTGGAAAACAGGGCGAACCCGAGGACGAAGGTCAGCACCGCCGCGGTGGCCAGCGTCCGGCTGCGCAGGACGCGCAAATCCACGACCGGGTGATCGCTGGCCAGCTCCCAGGCGATGAAGGCGAGCAGGCTGACGGCCGCCACCGCGGCGAGGACCACGATGTAGCGCGTCGAGAACCAATCCTCGGTCTCGCCGCGCTCGAGCACGGTCTGCAGGGAGGCCAGGCCGGCGACGAGCAGGCCGATGCCGGCCCAGTCGATGTGCTCCGCGGAGCGCGCCTGCGCCGGCTCCTTCACGTAGGCGTAGGACAGCAGCGCCGCGAGCAGGCCGATCGGCACGTTGATGTAGAAGATCCACCGCCAGGAGTAGGTGTCGATGATCCAGCCGCCGAGGGTGGGGCCGATCGTCGGGCCGACGAAGACGCCGACGCCGAAGATCGCGGCGGCGAACCCGCGCTGGGCGACGGAATAGGTTTCGAACAGGATGGCCTGGGAGGTGGAGAGCAGCGCGCCGCCCCCGATGCCCTGGACAAAGCGAAAGGCCACGAGCTCCCAGATGTTGTGCGCCTGCCCGCAGGCGACGGAGGCCGCGGTGAACAGCAGGATCGAACCGATGTAGTAATTCCGGCGCCCGAGGCGGGCGGCGAGAAAGCTGGTCATCGGGATGATGATCACGTTGGCGATGGCGTAGGAGGTGACCACCCAGGCCACGTCCTCCAGCGTCGCGCCGAGGTTGCCGCTCATGTCGGACAGCGCGACGTTCACGATCGAGGTGTCGATCAGCTCGATGATCGCCGCCGTGATCACCGTGAAGGTGATGATGATCTTCCGAAAGCCGGTTTCAGCCATCGCGCGGGGGCGGAGTCAGTCCCGGGTCCGGATGTCGGCGTCCACGCTCATGCCGGGGCGCAGCACCCGCTCCGGGTCGGGCGCGTCGGTCAGGACGATCTTCACCGGCACGCGCTGGGTGACCTTCACGTAGTTGCCCGAGGCGTTGTCGGGCGGCAGCAGGGCGAAGCGCGCCCCGGTGGCCCCGGAGAGGGAATCGACCCGCCCGTGAAAGACCGCGCCGGGATAGCTGTCCACGGTGAATTCCGCGGGCTGGCCCGGCCGGATGAGGTTGAGCTGCGTCTCCTTGAAGTTGGCGACCACCCAGACATCGCGGTCGGACGCGATCGAGAGCAGCGTCTGGCCGGCCTGAACAAATTCGCCCGGCTCGATGTCCTTGTGGGAGACCACGCCCGCGATCGGCGCGGTCACGGTGGCGTAGGAAAGCTGAAGCTCGGCGTAAGCGACGTCGGCCCGGCGCTCGTCGATCGTGGCGTGGGCGGCGTTGATCCGGGCCGCGGCCTCGGCGGCCGCCGCGGCCGCCGCATCGGCCTCGCGGCTCACCGCCTCATAGCGGGCGCGGGCGACATCGGCGGCGGCCCGCGTGTCGGCCAGCTGGCTGTCGGTGATGGCGCTGGTCTGGAAGAGGGCGGTGTCCCGCGCCAGGTCGGCTGCCGTCTTGGCCCGGGTGACGGCGGCGGTGGCCACATTGGCCTGGGCGACCGCCTCGGCCGCGCGCGCGTTGGCCAGGGCGGCCTGGGCTGTCGCCCAGGTGGCCTCCGCGGTCTGAAGGGCGGCCTGCGCCTGGGCCAGCCGCAGGGCGAGATCCTGGGCGTCGATTGCGATCAGCGGATCCCCGGCGGCCACGTGCTGGTTGTCGCGGACCTGCACGCGGGTCACGTAGCCGGAGATGCGGGGGAGCACCGGGCTGATGTCGCCCTCGACCTGCGCGTCGTCCGTCTCCTCGTGGGTGTGCACGAAACGCCAGTGGCGGAGGCCGAAATAGCCCCCGACGAGGACGACGAGTGCGGCGGTGACGCCCAGCGCGAGGTTGCGGCGGACCTGGGAGGCGCGGGGCGGCGGGGCGGGAGGGGCGGGCGGAGGCGCGTCGGGAGGCTGGCTCATGGTGGGAAAATATACTTAGGAGCCTAATTATCTAGAAAAGCAAGCCGTCGACCGGCAGTTCCCGCCACCGGCCGGGGGCGAGGTCGCCCAGGTCGAGCCGGCCGAAGCGCTCGCGGTGCAGGGCGGTGACGGTGCAGCCCTGGCTCGCGAACATCCGCTTGACCTGGTGATAACGGCCCTCGGTCAGCGTGAGCTCGGCGGTTTGCGGGCCGCGCCAGCTCAGCTCCGCGGGCAGGCAGGGCTCGGATTCGTCGGGCAGCAGGAGGGTGCCGGCGGCAAAGAGCGCGGCCATGGCGCCGGCCGCGGCGGGGGGCACGTCGGCGTGCAAGGTGGCGCGATAGACCTTCGGTATCTTGTGCTTCGGCGACGTCAGCCGGTGCACCAGCGCGGTCTGGTCGGTGAGCAGCAGGACGCCGCTGGTGTCCCGGTCGAGGCGGCCGATGCTCGTCACGGCCGGGTTGCGCCGCTGCCAGCGGGGCGGCAGCAGGTCGTACACCCGGGGTCCCTCCGCCGCGCGGTGCGAGCAGACGAGCCCGGGCGGCTTGTGCAGCAGCAGGAGCAGGCCGTCGGGATGATCGGGCTCCTCGCCATCGATCCGCACGTCGGCGGGGGCGGCTTTCCGGCCGGGATCGTCCACCTCCTCCCCCTGCACGGTGACGCGCCCGGCCTCCAGCCACGCCCGCGCCTCCCGGCGCGAACAATAGCCGAGATTGGCCAGCAGCTGGTCGAGGCGTCGCATGGGGAGCCAGGGTAGCGCCGCCGCCGCCGCCTGCAATCTTGGCGACGGCCCGGCAGGGGATCAATTCGTTCGAGGTGGAGCGGGTTGTCCCCAACACGCTGGTCCGACGTGGCACGGGCTTCCAGCCCGTGTAGGGGATGGCATGGGCTGGAAGCCCATGCTACGTCCAGCCTTCGAGCGTAATTCTTGCGCCCCGGCGGTGCCTCCATTCGTATGGGTGGCATGCTCCGCGCCGCCCTCCTGATTGCCGTGCTGGCGGCGGCGGCGCTGGGGCTGCTGACCGTCGTCAAGGCGCCGGACTGGCTGAGCTGGTACTGGGCGGTGCTCGCGGGAGAATACGGGCATTGGGTCGCCCTGGGGCCGCTGGCCGCCGCTGCCCTCGCGTGGCGGGTGCGCGCGGGTCATCCCGCGACCACGGTCGTCACGGTCGCGCTGGGCGCGGCGGCGATTGCCCTGCTGCTCAACCCGGCGGCGCAGGCCTGGCGGATCGGACGCGCGCTGCCGGCGGAGCTGGAGCGGGACTTTGGCCGGGTCGAGCTGGAGCGCAGGCCCTTTTCCTTCCCGGCGCTTTTCGCCCCGGGGACCCGCCCGATGCCGTTCGAGACCATGGCCTATGCCGGGCCGCTGCAGCTCGACTTTTACCGCGCGGCCGGCCGCGTGCCCGCTCCGTGCGTCATCGTGGTTCACGGGGGCGGCTGGAACAACGGGGATCGGGGGGAGATTCGGCAATTGGACGACTGGCTGGCGCGCCGCGGCTACGCCGTCGCCGCCATTTCGTACCGGCTCGCGCCCGGCGCCGTCTGGCCGGCCCAGCGCGACGATCTCATGGCCGCGATCGCCTACGTGAAAGCGCAGGCGCCGCGGCTCGGCGTGGATCCCGCGCGGCTGGTGCTGCTCGGCCGCTCGGCCGGCGGGCAGATCGCCGAAGCCACGGCGTATGCCGCGCACGATCCGTCGATTCGGGGGGTGGTCGGGCTTTACGCGCCGGCCGACATGAACTTTGCGTGGGCCTGGGGCCGCGAGGACGACGCCCTGAAGTCGCCGCAGCTCCTGCGGCAGTTTCTGGGCGGGCCGCCGGCCGTCGCCGGCGCGGCCTACGACAGCGCCAGCGGGATCCGGCTGGTCGGCCCGACCTCGCCGCCGACCCTCCTGGTCCATGGCCGCCTCGACACCCTCGTCTGGTATCGACAGAGCGAGCGCCTGGCGGCACGACTCGCCGCCTGCGGCGTGCCGCACGCCCTGGTTTCGCTCCCCTGGGCCACCCACGCCGTCGAATACAACCTGCGCGGTCCCGGGGGGCAGCTCGCGACCTACGCGCTCGAATGGTTCCTGGCGGCGGCGACTCGCTAGTCGTGGCCGTGGATCTCGCGCAGCGCCGTGATCACCCGGGCGCGGCGGCGGGCGTAATAGATCGTCATGCCGCCCTGGTAGATCACGGTCAGGGCGAAGACGATCTCGTAGAAGCCGACGTACGCGTCCTGCAGCATTTCGGCCTTGGTCAGGTGGTAGAGCTGCGCGTATCGCTCGATCGCGTCGTCGGCCGACCCCGCATCGGCGAAGGCGGCGAATTGGGCGATGACGGCGGGATCGATATGGGCGAGCTGCCAGCCGACGTAGGCGCACACCGCGCCCATCAGGCCGAGCTGGCTGGCGATCAGCCAGTTGACGCCGCGCTCCCGGCCATGCCGGAGCAGGCCGGCGCCGTGGAGCTCGATCGCCCCCGTGCCGGCGACCACCAGCCCGACGACCGTCCCGGTGGTGTCGTGGTACCAGGCGGAAACCAGCGCGAAGGCCCCGGCGACCACCAGCAGGCCGGTGCCGTCGAGATGGGCCATCCGCAGCACGCGGCGCAGGACCTCATCGGGGAGGAGGGGAGGCGATTTGCTCATCAACCCTCAGGCGCCCTGCGGGGGAAAATGTGCGGCCAGCAGCGTTCCCGCGCGCTCGATGCCGTGGACGAGGCCGGCGGTAAATTCGCCGCGCTTGAAGTAGACACCCATCGCCGCGGCCAGCTCGCCCCAGAAGGCGTCGCCGCACGCGTCGTGCACGGCCTTTGACCCCACGACGGCGAATCGCCGGGAGCGGGGGGAGACAAAGATCAGCACCGCCCGGGGGTGGGAAACCCCGCCCAGGCCCAGGCGCTCAAATTGCCGGTGGGCCGCCGGCACCGGGTCCTGGGTCCGGTGGCGCGCGACGAGCACGCGAATCTCCCCGGAGGTCTGGCGCTCCGCGTCGGCGATCGCGGCCACGACGCGGGCGTGGTCGATCCGGGCGGGATTGGAAAAAAGCCAGCGCATGGGCGTCACCAGCTCCCCCCCGCGCCGCCGCCGCCAAATCCGCCGCCCCCGCCTGAGAATCCGCCGCCCCCGCCGAATCCGCCCCCGCCGCGATAGCCTCCTCCACCTCCGCCGGGCAGGATCCACGGGACGCCGCCCCAGATGGTCCGCCGTCCCACGCCGCCATAGACGACATGCTGCCGGCTGCGGAAGATGGAGGCAACCACGAGGAGGACCAGGAAGGCCAGGGGAAACCAGAGACTGGAGCCGCCCCCCGACTGGGCGACGGCGTTGGTGCTGCCGT